>VOFJ01003676.1_pt1 | contig 17873 bp, 29 predicted proteins | sample 5384081 | NCBI WGS metagenome assembly VOFJ01 (sample SAMN12384729, study PRJNA508395) | human gut metagenome | isolation source: healthy gut I | host: Homo sapiens
ATCGTTCAGTTACGTATTGCTAAAAAAATCTTGTTACCTGCCACAATGAAACAATCAAGGGAAATTGGAATATCCGTCAGAATTCCGCGCCTATGAATTCGAGGGCAAGACGGTGGGCCTGATCGGTGTGGGCAACATCGGACGTATTGTTGCACAGATGTGCATGGGACTTGGCTTTCACATCGCGGCCTACGATCCTTTCGTGCCGGAAGAAAAGCTGGCTGAGGCAGGCTACCGTGCCTGCAGGACGGTAGAAAGAGATCCTACGTACCTCGGATATTATCTCAGTTCATGTTCCTTACAATGAGCAGACGAAGGATCTGATCTCCAAAAAAAAAAGAGTTTGCCATGATGAAGCCGGGTACGATCGTTGTCAACTGTGCCAGAGGCGGAATCGTAAATGAGAACGACTTGGCGGAGGCGCTGAGCAACGATGTTATTGGCGGCGCGGGTCTGGATGTTTTTGAGGGTGAGCGGCTTGATCCTGAAAGCGCGCTTGCAAAAAGCGCCGCACCTGATCTGCACGCCGCACATGGCAGCACAGACTGATACGGCGGTCGAACAGATCTGCCTGATGATGGTCAAGGGGTACGATGGCGGTGCTTCGCGGTGAAAAAATGGCCGTTTGTTGCGGATAAGTCGGTTTATGACCACCCGCGGTGGGCGGAAAGCCCTGGGCGGCGACCTGAGAAAAGGAGAATGACATGAAAAATGTGTGAAAGACCTGATCGCAGGTGCAGTGCTTGCACTGTGCAGCATCGGTTATTATATCGCATCGCATAGTATTCAGTCCTTCGGTTCCAATAACGGACTTTATCAGCGCCAGAACGATCCCTGTTGCTTGGGCGGTGCTCTTGCTGGTGCTTTCCGTTGTACTGATGGTCCGCGGCTATGCGGAGATCAGGCATCTCAAGGCTACCGGTGAGGAAATTTTTTCTGGCAGAACGCCTAAAGACTGGCTGGCAGACAATTATGCCGTGATCGGTACGTTTATTATACTGTTTCTTTATGCGTTTGCCATGCGTCCGGTCGGCTATCTGATCAGTACGTTCGTCTATTGTGGGGGTATAAGGATACGAGCGGTCAGTTCGGCGACTTCCTGCGCTGCCTGAACCACTTCCGCGGCACGGATTTTATGCTCTTCCAGGGCATGACCCAGCTGGCAGGCGTGAGCCTGCTGATGGGTGCGGACGGCTTTATCCCCAATATCTCGCCGGTCGTGCCGGAGCTCTGCCTGAAGGTTTACGATTACGCCAAGGCCGGCGATATCGAAAAGCTTAAGGTCTACTGTGAGCTGCTGCTTGAGGCACAGGATGCGTTCAGCAACGCAAAGTATGGCATTGCTGCCTGCAAAGCGGCCTGTTCGATGCTTGGCTTCATGGATCAGAGAATGTGCCAGCCCAGCGAACCTGTGACGCCGGAGCAGAAGGAGAAGATCCGTCAGGCGCTCAGAGAGTTGAAGAAAAGCGGCAGCAGCTGAGCTTTTTGAGGACAAGACTATGACAGACAAAAACCAATCATTTGAGGGTGCTCCTCCAGGCGGGCAAGCCATCGCTTGCCACGCGCATCTGGGAGTACCTGGCCGATTGTGATCGAGGCGGCCGGCAGCACGGGCAACTATGACTATGTGGAGTGTGTCGGCGAGTACACGCCGTTTTCCCAGAGCGACCTTTGAGAATATGGCGCGTGCAGCTGAGTTGCATGGGATGAGCCTGATGATGAAGGTCGATTTCCAAAACCGAGGCTATGTTGCGCAGAAGGCCATTGCCTCCCGGTGTGCAGGCGATCCCTCTTTACTGACTGCCGCAACGCGCAGGAGGTAGAAGAGAGCATTCGCCTCGTAACGCCGGAAACGGCACAGGACGGCGGGCGGTTCGGATATCCAAACCGCCGCTTCATCGGTTTCCAGCCTTATTTTGCCGCAGATGGAGCATGCCCAGCGACAGCGTGATATTGTACGTGCGTTTATGATCGAGAAGAAGAGCGCTGTGGACGATATTGAGGCGATCTGCTCGGTGCCGGGCGTGGATATGGTCCAGTTTGGCCCGTCGGACTATGCGATGAGCTGTGGTATGAATCTCAAGGACCACCGCAGCGAGGTGTTGGAGGTCGAGAAAAAAGTTATCGCAGTGGCGATGGCGCATGGGATCGCCGTACGCTGTGAGATCCCAACGCCGGAGGCGGCTGAGCCGTATATCGCGCTGGGCGTGCGGCATTTCTCTCTGGGAGACCAGATGAAGTATCTGCTTGAGCGCTGGCAGAATGATGGCGGTGCGCTGCGCAGCCGCGCTAATGCACTTGACGGGCAGGTGAAATGCCATGAGTGAAGCAACAGAGAAGAGCCCTGTGATCCGTCTGGATGCATGATAACGTGGTTGTAGCGCGTGTACCGATCGCAAAGGGAACGATGCTGCATCCTGAAAATATCGTCGTACAGAGTGACATCCCTCTCGGACATAAACTGGCGACCTGTGCCATTGCCAAGGATGAACCGGTGCGCAAATATAATACGATCATCGGCTATGCCACGCGCGATGTTGTGCCGGGTACACACATGCATAATGATACGATCCGTTTTGACCGTGTGGAGCATCCGACAGATTTTTGCGAGGATTACCATCCTGTGGAACTGCTCGCACCGGAGCAGCGCCGTACTTTCCGCGGGTACGTTCGGCCGGATGGCCGGGTGGGTACGCGCAATTACATTGCGATTCCGGTCGTGAGCAACTGTGCGGCCACTGTCGCGCGCAGGATCGCCGCACATTTCACACCCGGGCACTCAGCGCCTATCCGAATGTGGACGGTGTTGTGCCGCTTATCCAACGCTTGGCTGCGGTATGGAGAAGGGAACCGCCCTTGCCATGACGTATCTGCGCAGAGTCATCGCAGGCCATATCCGAAATCCGAATATGGCAGGCGCGCTTGTGTGCGCTCTGGGCTGCGAGAACAACAACATTGATGTGTTCTTTGAAGCAGAGGGCTTTGTAGAAGGACCGATGCTGCATAAGCTGACCATTCAGGACATGGGGGCGCCTGAGGCGGTGCGCCGCGGCATCGCGATCGTTGAGCAAATGCTGCCGCTGGCCAACGCCTGTACGCGCAGCGAGGTGTCGGTGGAGCATTTGAACATTGGCCTGCAGTGCGGCGGTTCAGACGCGTTTTCCTGCGCCTCGGCCAACCCCGCGCTGGGAAAAGCGATGGATACTCTTGTGCGCAATGGCGGTACGGCCTGCCTCTCCGAGACGACGGAGCTGTTCAGTGCGGAGGGAGTGCTCGTCCGCCGTGCCAATTCCCGCGAGACCGGAGAGCGCCTGCTTCGCAGCGCTGCAATGGTGGCTGGACTACTGCAAGGGTAAGGACATGCAGATCATGGCAAAGGTGACGCCGGGCAACAATGCCGGCGGTTTGACCAACATCCTGGAAAAGGCAATGGGCAGTGTTAAAAAGGGTGGCAGCACGCCGCTCAATGCGGTGTATGGCTATGCCGAACAGATCACGGAGCACGGCCTTGTCATCATGGATGCGCCGTCCTATGACCCGGTATCCGCGACAGCGCAGTTCGCCGGCGGCTGCAATCTCTGTATTTTTACGACCGGTCGCGGCTCCTGCTATGGCTCGCGATATTTCCCAACGATCAAGGTCGCATCAATTCGCAGCTGTTTACCAGAATGCCGGAAGATATGGACATCAACGCCGGTACGATCATCGATGGCGAACAGACACTGGAGCAGGTGGGCGAGGAGATTTTTGAACGGATGATCGCCGTGGCCTCCGGTGAGAAAACGGCAAGCGAACGCTTCGGCATGGGGATGAGGAATACATCCCGTGGGCCATCGGAGCAACAGGCTGACTAAATAGGAGTTATGCCCTGCCGAAGCGCAGGATAGCGAAAAAAAATACCGTTATGCTGCCCGTCCGAAAAATAAGGGCGGGCAGTCTGGAGAAAGCCATGCTGGAAGATACCATTCGCTTTTATTGAAGAGAACCGGCTGATTGCCATCGTGCGCGGCATTGCGCCGAAAAAAGTGCCTTAAGGTAGCAGATGCACTGTATGAGGGCGGTTTTCGCTTGGTGGAGGTCACATTCAACCAGAAGGAGCCCGATTCGTTCCGTACAACAGCGGATGCGATCGCGGCGATCGCGGAAAAGTATAAGGACCGGATGATGGCCGGAGCCGGCACGGTAGTATCGCCGGAGTTGGTGGAGCAGGCTGCTGCCGCCGGGCGCGGTTTATCATCTCTCTGATGTGAATGTAGATGTGATCCGCAGAACGGGAGTTGGGGCTTGCTTCGCTTCCCGGCGCGATGACACCTACAGAAATTATGACGGCACACCGTGCTGGTGCTTTGTCAAGCTCTTTCCCATTGCGGACCTTGGCAGCAAAGTACGTCAAGGCTGTGCGTGCGCCGATCAGTCATGTCAAGCTGCTTGCTGTGGGTGGCGTGAATGAGAATAATCTCAAGGAATTCTTCGCGGCGGGCTGCGTAGGCGCGTAGGCATCGGCGGGAATCTCGTCAATAAGGCGTGGATCGATGCAGGCAGGAGTACAATAAGATTACGGAAACGGCCAGAATGCTGGTCGAGATTGCAAAGGAGTCATAGTATGAGCAGAGTGATTACATTTGGCGAGATCATGATGCGGCTCAATCAGCAGGGCTATCTCCGTTTTGTACAGGCAGAAAAAATTTGAAGCGACTTATGCCGGCGGTGAGGCCAACGTTGCTGTATCGCTTGCCAATTATGGCATGGATGCAGCGTTTGTGAGCAAAGTTCCGGCCCACGAGATCGGACAGTGCGCTGTCAATGAGCTGCGCCGTTACGGTGTGGATACATCGCTGTTGCTGCGCGGCGGTACGCGCTTGGGCGTATATTACTGTGAAAAAGGTGCGTCTCAGCGCGCCAGCAAGGTCATCTATGACCGCGCGGGTTCCGCAATCGCAGCGGCAAGTGCAAAGGAGTTCGACTGGGATAAGATTTTCAGCGGAGCGGCCGATTGGTTTCATTGGACCGGTATCACACCGGCGCTCGGCGGTGAGATGCCGCAGGCCTGCATGGACGCCTGCAAAGCGGCCAGGGAAAAGGGCCTGACGATTTCCTGCGATCTCAACTACCGCAAAAGCTCTGGACGCGCGAGCAGGCCGGTGAGTGCATGGCGAAGCTTCTGCCCTATGTGGATGTTTGCATCGCTAACGAAGAAGAGGATGCGAAGGATGTGTTCGGGATCGAAGCAGAGAACACGGACATCAACTCCGGGAAGCTCGACCGCGAGGGCTATATCAGCGTAGCGCGCCAGATCGCCAGCCGCTTTGGCTGTAAAAAGGTTGCCATTACGCTGCGCGGTTCTATTTCAGCCTCGGATAACGACTGGGCCGGTATGCTTTATGACGCGGCGAGTGACAAAGCAGTGTTTTCAACCACCTATCATGTCCGTATCGTTGATCGCGTCGGCGGCGGCGATAGCTTCGGCGGCGGTTTGATCTACGCGCTGCTGGCGGGAAAGGATGATCAGCAGGCCATCGACTTTGCCGTGGCGGCTTCCTGCCTGAAACATTCGGTAGAGCATGACTTTAACCAGATGAGCGTTGCAGAGGTCGAGGCTCTTGCTGCGGGCAATGCCTCCGGCCGTGTTCAGCGCTGAGGAGAATTGAGTCATGACAGCATTAGAAAGACTCTATAACGCGGCAGTGGTGCCCGTCGTCGTGCTTGACGACGCGGCCGACGCGGTACCCACTGCTAAGGCACTGCTTGCGGGCGGCGTGGACGTGATGGAGATCACGTTCCGCACGGCGGCAGCCGCCGACTCCATCGCGGCAGTCGCCAAGGAGTGCCCCGACATGCTCGTGGGCGCGGGCACGGTCATCACGCTCGAGCAGTGCAAGAAGGCGGTCGCGTGCGTGCGAAGTTCATCGTTTCCCCCGGCTACAGCGACGAGGTCGTGAGCTGGTGCGTGGAGAACAACGTCGCCATCACCCCGGGCTGCGTCACGCCGACCGAGATCATGGCCGCGATGTCCCACGGCCTGAAGGTCGTGAAGTTCTTCCCCGCGAACGTCTACGGCGGCCTGAGCGCAATGAAGGCGCTCTCCGGTCCCTTCGGCGGCATCAAGTTCATCCCCACCGGCGGCGTGAACGACAAGAACCTTGCCGAGTATATCTCCGCGCCGTTCATCCATGCCGTCGGCGGCAGCTGGCTGTGCGCCAAGGCGGACATCTCCGCGCACAACTTCGACAAGATCACGAGCCTCTGCAAGGAGGCGCGCAAGACCGCGCTCGGCTTTGAGATCGCGCACGTCGGCGTGAACGCCGGCGACGCGGAGGAGTCCCTCTCGGTGTGCCGCGCGCTCGACGCGGCCTTCGGCTTCGGCGTGAAGGAGGGCAACAGCTCCAACTTCGCCGGCAACGGCGTGGAGGTCATGAAGAGCCCCTACCTCGGCAAGAACGGCCACATTGCGGTCAAGACCAATTCCATTCCCCGCGCGGCGGCGGAGCTTGCCAAGAACGGCTTCACGCTCGATGAGTCCACCGCCAAGTACAAGGGCGAGAAGATGGTCGCGGTGTATCTGAAGCAGGAATTCGGCGGCTTTGCCGTGCACCTGCTGCAGAAGTAAGGGAAAGCAAAAGGAGAGCCTGACTTGCAGTCAGGCTCTCCCCTAATATTTGTGAAAAATTTAAAAGTGAGTGTTTTCAAGGCTTTTTCAGCCTCTCATGTTCACCTTTTTCTCATTCCCACTCGCTCCTGTTAGATGTTTTCTAAACAGATTTGCTTATAGGATTTAGCTCATAGTATTAGCATTATTTCCATTATTCAGATAGCAGAGGCTATCTGATTTTTTGTTGCCATGGTGTTGCCAGTAAATTGAGGATGATTTACACCTTACAAACTGATTATATCATGCGATGGATTCTTCATCAAAGCATTTTAATTATTGATCATCGTTGCTCACGACCCAAATCTTTTTGAGAGGGATCAGCTCTTTGATTTCATCGTCCATCTGATCGTAGTATCGCAGAAACTCCTCAATAATTTCTTTGTGGGTCCAAAGCCGGATTTCAAAGAACTGTTTAGCCGTCTCATTGATGACCGAAGATTTGAACCCACTCCATGACACTAACAGGCCATATTCGGCACCAAAGTTTTTCATCACCCGCCCAACTGATCCAAAACAATCCGATCCACTGGCGCGTCCGTGGACTTAACCTGAACACAAATTTTGGGACTTCCAAAACCAAGTGTGCCCGCAGAAGCCAGAATATCCACACCTTTATCCGGTCCGGCCGGGCTGACATATGTAGTGAATCCCTTTGCTCGAAGAATGGCATCTACAATTTTTGCTAAACCATGCCCTTCTTAGTCTTCTGGATTATCAGATTTGTGATAACCCCCAAGGCTTCATTTTCAATATCCCGTGCTTCTTCATCATCCTGCGGCTCTTGCGGAGCAATTTGAGACGCTTTCTTTCCCTGCTTATGGGCATGGATGTGACCGCTTTTATGCGATCTTCCTGCTTGATACGGCAAATGGTCATAAAAGCCCCAAAGGAATATAAGATGTCCTGGTCAAAAGCTGTGCGGGGAATGTCACAGGCAAACCAATCTACCTGATGCGCATGATAATAAGGATTATCGTTGTTAGGTAAGAATTCATAATTACCTGTGATCTTGCCAAAATGAATTACAGGCTTGATCTTGCTGGGCAGGACAACAATCTCTCCCTTTTTCATCTCTCATGGGCAAACGGCCATACCTGGCTCGCCCAGTTCATCGCTGTTTTTACCTTTACATCTGGGTTGTTGTCCACAAAATATTGCTGCAAGTCCTGCTTGGTGGGGAACTGCATGATTGATTCAGAGAGATTGTCCCAAGTGCAGTATACCTTACTGTCCTCAAGAAATTTATTCTCAAACTCGCCGTATCGTCCGGCTCGACATAACCCATTGGCATACGGCATCTCCTTAAAGCTTATAATAATCAATCAATTTTGCCTTCAATTCTGTTTCCAACTTATGATAATCTTGATTAAATCTAATTTGCTCATACATTTTTATGTTTGAAGGTGTGTGTTCATCCGCTTCCGCATCTGTCCCGTTATGAATCAAAATTAGTCTCTTTTTTTAGGCCCATTGCAAATCCTATTTCATGTGGAATATTTGCTCTACCACTACTTAAATCAGCAATTACCAATCCAGACATCTCAATATCTCGCAATATACGATCTGATATTTGTCCAGTCGCACCTTCACTATGCTGATCTACACGGAGTAATCTCAACGAACTACCTTTTTCACGATTTACACATTCTATAGCTCTACGAATTGCCCGTTCATTTTCGTCGAACCGGCTATCAAAGCACCGAGACATAAAGATAGTCTGTTCTGTGGACAAAACATACTTATCGAATATTGCACGAATACAGTCTGCATTTACTGCGGCATATTGCTCTATATCATGCTGTGCATCAGTGATGTTATATTTTTCAGCCCATGCTATTAACTGATTCTTTTCTTTTTCTGCTTTATTTTGAGGATCTAATTCTCCGTTTTCCATCTGATAATACATATAAACAAGCAGAAACAACAACCCGGATGCCATTTGAAGCGTAGCAGCTCCCAAAGGGATGTGCGTGTCTTAATGTATTATTCAAGCTATTTATTAAGGCTTCCTGTTGTTCTAATGTTTCAATCCTGGTTCCACTTTTTTTTTCCTGAACATAGTTAATCAGATCAACAAGGGTGCTCAAAATACGAGGATGTATCCACTCTATGTATCCTAATTTTCTAACAATAAGAGGATTGGCACTCAATATTTTCCTTGCAAGAAGATACTCTGGCCCAAATTTTTCTATCAATTCTCTATCATTAAAATCCAATCCGTCATGTTGTTGGATCAAAACACTTTTGAGAAGTTGCTCAGATTTTAAGGGGACTGCTTTAGAATTGATGTTGTGGAAAATAACCTTTTCATCTTTTAAGGAATCAGTATCTGCAAATAAAATCAGGCAAAAGGTATCAAATATGTACTGCTAATTTGTCCTGTAGATACTAGTTGTTCCATAGCTTGCAGGCGATGATTTCCATCTACTCGACGAAATGGCTTCTCTTCATCTATTAATTTCTTTTCATATGGAATAGAGATCTCATATAAATACCCGTTATTTACTTTGCGGATCTTTTTGAAAGAAATTCCATCAATATTAGAAGTAAATCCATTGCCGTTCCGGATGTCTGCAATTGCGTCTATTCCAGATACAGCGCCCTCCTTATAATAATCATACTTTTGCAGTATATGCTAAAACCACTTCTGGGCTGAAGCTATTTGATCCAGAAGTGATAAACATTGAAATCTCACCCACATGAACATCGTCTACCGGGCGTTGATAACCTGGATGAGGATATGACAACTCAACAATCTCATCATATCGAGCGTAACCTCGTATAGTGCAAGTTCCTCCAAAAAGACTCGCTAAAAAGTCCTTCCATACGAATCATTTCTCTCGCCTCTTTCTCTATCTTTCTTGTATTTCTGAATAGTCTATAGCCTCATCAATTTTATACATCAACATGCTGGCAAACATCAAACGACGCATTGCATCATCCTTAGTAATGGTGATATTGGCATGAGCTTTAGGATTTCTCAGTGCAGACATGGCTCCTGCCAGCATCTGCATATAGCCTTTTTTGTATGTTGCTTTCCTGTCTCGGTCGAGCGATCACAAAACTCCAACAGAGGAGCGTTATCAGAGAATACCATGTTCATCGCAGTATGACCATCTGGAACTTTAGGCGCAGTGGGATTTACTTTCATAAAAAGTTTCTTTTACCCGGTCATTGATCTCAACAAACGCATCCTCAGCGGCATTTGCATAGTGACCATCTTCAAATAGCTTTTTGGGACACCGCAACAATCTTTGGATGAATGAGATCCCATACTCCCATACCCTTTGTATTATCTGCTTGCTGAAGTGACTTCAAAATTTCTATGACTTCTCCAAACACAATCGGATTAATCGTCCCATATCCAACAAACATACGGTCTTTCATCTCAAACAGTTCTTGGCTGAAATATGGTGATTCTCTTTCAATGTCATGAGAAATTTTGATTAGGCCATTCTTAATATTTTGAATATCAGATGGTGTAATGGGAAATGTCATACAATTTGGGTTGTTTGCAATATTGATTATCCACCCATAAACTGTCCTAACTCTATTTGCATCCATATCATTCACCCAAAAAGTTTTCTTTTCAAACTCCGCCTTTGCTGCTTCCCCAATCTTGCTCTGCTTCTATGCGCAATGCCTCAGCTGTATTTTTTACGTCTTAAAAATCTCCTCGGCAATTTCGTCCTGAATAGTTTTTTAGGGGTAGAATACGTACGGCCTTTAATGTTTCTGTATTGACACCAGCTTGATTATTAAAATAGGTACTTAGCAATTTCCAGTAACCAATACTTCTCAGCATGTTGAAAAAAGCTGCAATATAGTAGGGATTTATCCCTTCTTTCAGCGTAATTCGCGTGATATGATTGGATGTCGCACAAGGAGTGTCAATATCAAACACCGTTGATTTTTCCAACCCATTCTGCAGAGTTCGTATTATTGAAAAGAACCTCGCCCTTTTTGCAGTAATCCTTTTCTTGTAATCTACTAATAGGCACGTATTTCTTTGTCGCAAAAAGAGATTTGCCCATATGGAGTAATGCTAAAAGGTCTTAGTTGTGGCACTCTTTCATTATCAGGCAAATCGTCTGCTTGATCTTGCTTTCCTGCCGCAAAGCCAGAAGATATAGATTTGCAGATTTCTCCAATTTGTACAGTTGGATACACCGAATCTTCTATTTGTCTGCGAAAATGCGTAAAGCGAGGAGAATAAAAATCCGCATCAATGCGCAAGCTTATCATAGAATGCTTTTGTGCATAACACAAAACACTCTCAGAATTATCAAATGTAAGATTTAATCGTTCAAATAAATAGCCACGTTTTCCTTCAAGCAAATCATTGGCTTGCTGAACTTTATTTTTGTATTGAATATGCCCGGCATCAATAATAGTGATCAACATTTGTTCATCACATTTAGTCGGAATAAGCAGATCGCAGCAATGTCTTGTGTTGTAATTTTTTTGCTTTGAACTTGGCCGCTTGAAGCTCGCCCAATAATGTTTGTCCAACAGTAGATAAAATGTAATTCTAGATGAACTCAGCTGAAACACCGCAGGGGTTCTTTATTGCAATATTCGCTGAAATATTAAGTTTAGGAAAAGTATCATCAACAATGGCACACTGTCCCAAAGAACCACGTTGAGAAATGACAATATCCCCTGCTGAAAGTCCGTGACAGGCTGTTACCTAGTTCTTTCAGAAATATAGATTATATCGCTATAATCCATATATCCGTCTCTCGAGATATTTGTAATACACGTATAAGCGGGATTCGGACTCTTGATAATCTTTATTAGTAATAGCACTGCCAAAAGGTCCACAAATTACATCCGCGAGAGTTCCCTAGAGCATTAATGATATTTCCAAAAATAGTGTGTAATTTTTTATCCAGCTCAAGATATTTGGGTAGATTATAGTTAATATCAATTCTCTGGCTAATATCCCCCGCTCAACCGCAAAGACACAAAGTTCATTTTGGCGCCGGGGGTCAGGACGAAAAAAGGGGCAGGGGTCCTCCTGAAACTTTTTTTTGCTCTCAACAATTTCAATCCAACTGCGACTCAGTCTTTCGTCCAGTGGCATCATATCCGATCAGTTCCGGTGCCGCCATAAAATGGCTTCTTCATTGTTTACAACTTCATTGTTATCACGTTTCCGAACGAAAATAACGGGGAAGCCTTTACACCAGCGCCAAAATGTGCAAAGGCGCACTGAGGCAGGCTCACAACCGCCAGCAGTTGGAACCGCTCTAAAAATGAAATCTCGTACATATTGGGAAGAACTATTTGTCAAAATTCCATCAGGCAAAACGATAGCTTTTCCTGTGCAGAAACCCGGTTTGAGGAACTCACAAATGCGTTCAACAAATAGGACTTCCGAACTCTGGCTTTTTCTGGGCTTTGCTTTTCCTTTTTTGTCATAGGTGTTACCCAACTCAAAGGTGCTGAGATACGGTTTTTCGGCCCCTGTTCACCGTAGAACCAAAAAAGGAGGATTGGTCAAAATCAGATCAAACTTATCTTTTGAAAACCAGGGTTATGTGCTGCAATCTTATCAATACTCTCTAATGCATCGTAGCTGGATCACATTGGTATGTCCATCATCATGCACGATCATATTCATCTTCGCAACGCGTGCAATCTCATCATTGATCTCGATTCCATAAAGGTGTTTCTCCGCAAAAATCGTGCCAATAGCGGTAGTGATCCGCACTGCCTTTTTTCGTAATACTCGGTGGCCTGATGGCGAATGTAATCTAGCGCATACAACAAAAACCCGCCTGACCCACAGGAGGTATCCAGCACATCCCAGTCGTGCTCCGGCGCCGTCATCTTTACAGCAAACTCAATGATCGGACGAGGCGTAAAATATTGACCAAAATCGCCTTTAAAAAATCCATCCATGAATTGCTCAAATGCCACACCTTTTACATCAAGGTCTGTTTCGTGCAGATTGATCGCTTCAAGATGAGAAACTACCGTCCGCAACACTCGATCATCCACTTTGATAGAGTCAGTAAAGACTTCAGGGTCTTTTTTTCTGCTCATCGTACAAAGCATTGATTCGTTCAGCCAGTTTAGAAGCAGGCTCGTGCGTCTTTATCTGAAACTGGTAAGGCTCACCTTTTTTCGAGGTTTTTGCTCATCACTGATTTTTACGAAGATTAATTTGCACAGTTCTCCAAAAGCAGTCGGAAGGGGGAAAGGCGACCACCACCCCACAGCGTTTGGTGGCATTTTTAATAGCAGCAATGAGATCTTCTCGGTCTACCGGCTTAATATCATTTTCGCTTCCCTTATAGAATCTAAATTTGGGGCTTTCCATATGCATGAGGCAAATCAGCCAGGATGTTTTTTGCTCACGCCCAATGCGCCGAATTTATCGGTAACATCTAGAACACGACGAGTGCCACCAGCGATAATTACAACATAGTCAGCCCGAAGTTTCACCCAAGTAGCATTGCCAACGCCCTGCTCTATCGCCTGGTTGAATTCGGCATCCGTAACACAGTCTTTTTTACACTCAACCACAGCATAGGGACGCTTGCACTCGTCATCACGGAAAACAACAATATCCGCACGATCTGTCGGCAGACGATCAGGGTACAGTCACTTTATTTTAATCCGATTGACCGGGTATTCGTATTTATAAATCAGCTCAGCCCAAAATTCAGCACGGACCTTTCTTCCGGATCGCTATAATTTTCTACATGGTTATCAGAAGAAACATATGTGATTTTCTCTTTGCCTTTTTCTCCAATAATATGTGCATAACCATCTTTTTATTGCTCGTTCGAGATTTGTCATCTTAGTTCCTCCTGAACAACTTTATTTCGGCTGTTGTTTCTGCTTTTTTTCACTTCACGAGTACGTCCGTCCAACGGCTTTTCTGCGCTTTTAGGAATTAGCCAGACATTGCCCAACCGCTCGACACCATCAACTCTACCTTGTTCGCAGAGGACTTGAACTCGCCGCACGGAAAGTCCCCACTTATCAGCGGCTTCTTTTGCGTTCATGTAATCCATATCGGCCACCTTTTCTTACAGGGAATATAAATATACAACTTTATTATACAGCGCATTTGCGAATAATGCAATCACGTACTTATATCTTAAGCAGTGCGATTTCAAGCCCCATTTTCGGTATCTGTTGATTTCTGGTCAGATACGACAGGCAAGCAATGCGTGTGGATAGCCACACCCGAATCGGGCAAGCAATGCGAGTGTTAATACACACTCACATTTGCCTGCCGTCTGCTTGTTGAGGGCAGCGCCCCCCAAACCCCTTTTTGAACACAGGATTTCATTTCTGCGGTTCTCGCGTTTCTCCGGAACGCAAAACGACCCCCTTTAGTGGGGATTGAACAAATACTGTCTTGGGGCTACCGTGAAACAAAACGCCCTTGACCCTTTGGGGAAGGGGTGTAACAAATCCTGATCATCGAACGTTTTTTACTCCTTACCCGGTGCCTTGTTTGGGGCATGGGGTGTCGTGAAAAACTCCCTAATGTTTATGTGCGTACGCCCTAAAATAGGGCTTACCTCGGAAGCTGGGGTGGCAAAATACCACCCCGTCTTTTCCTTCCCGCGACGGTGGCGACGGTCGCAACGGTGCTGGGAGTACCCCTCAAAACACCGTCGCAACCGTTGCGAGCGTTTACCCGATTACTTCAAATGCGGGTGCTTCTACCACCATGTAAGGTCAGCCGGATACGCCGCCCGGTGTGCTTGGTTTTGTTCTCATACTTTACCTGATGTTCTTCCAGTAGGTGGCCAGCATTCACATTCAGATGCTTGGTGAGCCGGTTCACCGCTATATCTGTTTGAATCGCTTGGGCCAGCTCGGTGGGACTGCCCTCCCATTCCCGGTTGTCGCGGATACGATTTTCGCTACGGCTTCCAGTATCGGGTCTGGAGGCTGCTGTTTCCAAAGCTCATTCTCTGCATGGTCAAGCTTCCAAACCAGGCTCTCTTGGTCTTTGCTCAGATACAGCCGTTGATCTGGCTGGTCTCTGCCTACCACCTCCAAAGGTGGCCCTGCTATCCGTCCGCGTTTTTCCTTCTGCATCAGGAGTGCCCCATCCGCACAGCCCAGCAGGCCGGTTGTACCGGAAATCATCTCAAAGCTGTCTCCCGCTAGGCTGCTTTCTGGTGTGGTGAACGATCAGAACGCAGACGCCATGCCGATCAGCAAATTGCTTCAGCTTGCCGATTACCTCATAGTCGCTGGAGTAGCTGTAACTGTCGCTTACCGCCTCCCGGACTTTTTGTAGGGTATCCACAATAATCAGCTTGGTATCACTGTGTTCCCGAAAGAACTTTTTCCAGCTGTTCATCAGGCCGCTACCGATCATCTTAGCGTTGGTGGCGAAGTGGAGGGAGCTTGTCCCCTCCACTCCGAACATTCGAAACATCCGGCTCTGTAAGCGGCTCTCGTCATCTTCCAACGCCAGATAGAGAACAGTTCCCTGATGGGTCTTGTAGCCCCACAGGTCTTGCCCGGTACTGACATGGTAGGCGATCTGCGCCACCAGAAAAGATTTGCCGATCTTTGGAGCTCCGGCAAGGATGTAAGCTCCCGTGTAGAGCAGGTTCTCAATCACCGCAGATTTGCTCTCAAACACATTATCCATCAGCTCGTCCAAGGTCACAGTATGCAGGCAAGCTGGGTCGCTCATACGGCGCATCTTCCGGTAAAGTTCCTCCAAATCTCTTCTGGGGAATTGCTTTTTTTTCCGTCCGGGTCTGGTATAGTGGACTTGGAATTTGTAGAGATTGACTGCCCATCATCTGCGCCAACAGATGAGCCATGGGCAGTCATTTTCTTTTTCTCATCGGTCATAGGCAAAATCCTCCTGCATCCCGTTCATAATGTTAGCAATCATCTGGATGGTGTCCAGCAGCTCTTCATTCACGCCCTGTCCGGCTTCGATCCGGCGCAGCTCGTCCAGTACGGTGGCCAGCTGGTCCCGCAGGGTGCCTTATAGACCCTGGAGTTGCCCTGGACCACCACATCCCGGCAAAGCAGCCGACGAATGATATAATCCTGCTTAGTCAGTCCTGTGAGCTTCACCGCCGTTTCGATCTGCGTATCCTCCTCTGGGGAGACTCGGAAAGCCACGGTCTTGTTCCTCCAACGGTTGTGCTTGTCCAAATTCTTTGCTGACATTTTTTTAATTGCCCCTTTCCACGTTTAATTTATCCGCCATTTCCGCCTGCTTGGACGGAAACAGGTGCGCATAATTGTAAGGTGATGTCAATGCTCTCGTGGCCTACCCGGTCGGCAATGGCCGTGGCAGAGAACCCCATATCGATCAGAAGTGAAACCGCGCTGTGACGAATATCGTGGATTCTGATACGCGGCACCCCAGCTTCCTTGGCTCCCCGATCCATCTCCCGGTGGAGATAACTTTCTTGGTGACGGTGAACATCCGGTCGTCTGGCCCGATGCCGTAAAGCAGCTTGATGTAATCCTGAATTTCCTCGGCTAAAAATTGCGGCATGGTAATGACCCGATTGCTCTTTTCCGTCTTGGGGTAGTAATCAGGTCCTGGCCATTCAGCCGCTGGTAGAACTTATTGATAGACACGGTTCGCTTTTCAAAGTCAAAATCTGCCGGGGTCAGAGCCAGCAGCTCTCCCTCACGGACACCACACCAGTAGAGCATCTCAAAGACATAGAAGGAGAACGGCTTGTCCATCATCACATCGGCAAATTTCAGATACTGCTCCTTGGTCCAGAACAACATCTCCCGGTTTTTCTTTCTTGCCCATACTGCCCGCCTTCTTGCAGGGATTTTCCAGGAGGTTGTAGTACCGACCTGCGTGGTTGAAGATGGCACTAAGCTGATTCTGGACTGTTTTCAAGTAGGTACACCGGCGAGTAGGGCTTGCCGTTCTCGTCCTTGTAGTTCAGCATCTCGTTTTGCCAGGTGATGATCTGTTGGGCGGTGATGTTACACATCTTGAGCTTGCCGAAGTAGGGCAGCAGCTTTGGTGCGGATGATGATCCTTGGTGGCCCAGGTGTTTTCCTTGAGCCTCGGGTCTGCATATCTGCCGTGTAGAGTTCTACGAAGCTCTTAAAGGTCATGTCCAGATCGGCGGTGGATTTGTTGAGCTGTTCCCGCTCCCATGCCTGTGCCTCCCGCTTGGTCTTGAAGCCTCGTTTCTGGGTCTGCTTGCGTTCGCCGTTCCAGTCAGTATAGCGGTAGACTGCCCGCCAGGTGTTTGTCTTTTCTTCCTTATAGACTGCCATGATTAGCCCTCCTTTCTCCCGTCTCGCTTCTCGTGCCATAGCAAAACTTCTCCATGAAAAAGTTCCGATTGACCCGCCCGGCGATGGTCAGATAGCCGGTCTTGTCCCGGAGTTCGGCGTTGAGCTTGTGGATCACCTTGTAGGCGTGGGACTTGGAGATACCCAGCTCCTGGGCCACTTCTTCCACGCGCATAAAGTTTTGTGCCTGCATTGATAATACCTTCCTTTCCTCATTGATGGCTGCTGCGGATGAATGTTGTGTCCCATAAATGCCTCCTCACTTTCGTCCGCCACTTTTTTCCCGGATGTATAACCAAAAATTGACGGGCAGTTTTTTTGTGCCATTGTTATCTAAGCTTATTTTGCTTAGTTTATTGTCATTATACTAAGCATAATAGCTTAGTGTCAATCGTAGTGTGGAAAATAAATTAAATAAAATTGTTTAGCATTCCCTTGACTTTACTAAGCATTTCTGCTACGCTTTTCTAAAGAACAACCAACGATGGGAGCTGGATGATATGGCGATTGGCGAACGGATTCACTTTTTTCCGTCTCCTGCGGGGGATGACACAGAAATATCTTGGCATGGCGCTGGGCTTCCCGGAGAAGTCCGCCGATGTGCGCCTAGCTCAATATGAAACAGGATCAAGAACCCCCTAAGGCGGACCTGACCGCTGCCCTGGCCCAGGTACTGGATGTCTCGCCCCCATGCGCTCTGGTTCCATTACACTCCAGCCAGAGAATGCCAGAGGGAAGCGGGTAACGCAGAAGAACAGGCAATCATGCCAGCGAAGTCGCCATGTTGCCTCACTCCGTAAGCGGCCGGAAGCCTTCAGCGATGTGGGTGGACAGAACAGTGATGCATTTTATCAAGCAGCGTAGCAAGTTAATTTATTATCCAGAAAGATTGGGATTCGGTGATGCGGGCCTAAATGATGCTGGCGAAGTTCAAGCGCTGCTGGCCGAA
>VOFJ01002306.1_pt1 | contig 17859 bp, 35 predicted proteins | sample 5384081 | NCBI WGS metagenome assembly VOFJ01 (sample SAMN12384729, study PRJNA508395) | human gut metagenome | isolation source: healthy gut I | host: Homo sapiens
AATTTTTTCTTTATGCGAGCCAGCTTCTGAAAAAGGAGCAGAATGAAGCGGCTCAGCCTCCCTTTTTTGTCCAATCCCGCCGCTACCCGGTCCGACATTGCCAAGTGTTGTAAGGACCGCACTGAATGTCGTCTCAAAATCAAAATTATCCAGTGATACCAACATGACCGATACGATCAAAATTCCGACATATGCTATAAAATAAATGTAAATCGTACGCAGAATATCGGAACCGACTTTCTTACCGCCGATCCGGATGATTCCGACTGATTTCGGGTGTGCAAGCTGTACGATCTCTCTTTTTATACATTTGATTCCCACCAGAAGACGGGATACCTTAATACCACCTCCGGTTGAAGAAGCACGCTCCCACGACCGTCAGCATCATAAGTATTGATTTTGAGAACATCGGCCATTTTGCAAAATCCGTTGTCGCATATCCGGTTGTTGTGATAACCGTCACGACCTGGAATATTGCATAGCGGAACGCCTTGATCATACTCGGGAACATCGAATGGATATTCAGTGTGATCAACGCTGTTGCTCCGACGATCAGCATAATATACGTACGCAGTTCCTCATTCTTTCTGACTGACTTAAAATCACCTAACAACATAAAATAAAATAACGAAAAAATTCACTCCGAATAATGCACAGAATGTTGTGATCACTCCATCAATATAAGCACTGTGGAAATGTGCAACACTGTCTGCATAATTCGAGAATCCACCTGTTCCTGCGGATCCAAAAGAAAAGATCATACTGTCAAACAGATTCACTCCACCCAGCATCAGAAAAATGATCTCTACAACCGTCATGATCAGATACATACCATATAAGATACGCGCTGTAGACATTGCTTTCGGAACGAGTTTGTCCTTCTCCGGCCCCGGAACCTCTGCACGCATCAGGTACATTGAGTTCTTTTTTTATCTAATGATGTAAGCACCAGTACAAACACCAGCACTCCCATTCCTCCGATCCAGTGAGTCAGACTCCGCCCAGAACAACAGACACTGCGGAAGCGCTTCTACATCTCTTAAAATACTGGAACCTGTCGTTGTGAATCCGGAAACCGTCTCAAAAAAACGCATCCATGTAGTTTGGTATAAAGCCTGATATCGTAAAAGGCATTGCGCCAAACAAAGACCATAAAATCCATGCAAGTGCAACGATTACCATACCTTCTTTTCCGTAAATATGACTTTGCTCCGGCTTTTTACACCTGCCAGAAAAAAAACAGTAACAATAATATCCCCGCAGGTATCAGAAATGCAATACCACTCATTTCCTGATATAATGCCGCTACGATTACCGGGATCATAAGAAGCACTGACTCAACTCCCAGCATTCTGCAAAGGATATATCTTATCATTTTTGTATTCATAACCTTTGTCTATCTCCTTATTCCAGTATGTCGCTGAATTTATCAATATGATCCATTGTTACGACCACTACACTGTCACCGACTTCCAGATGATCCTCACCATTTGGAATAAATAATACGCCTTTTTCTTCCTATGCAGGCGATCAGATTATTCTTCTTTGTCCGCAGTTCACGAAGCGGTACATTCGTGAAACTGCATTCGCATTTGATAATGAATTCCAATGCTTCCACTTTTCCACCCAGGAGCTGATACAGAGATTCTACGTTCACATTGCTCGCAGATTCATTTCTCGCTCTGACATAACTCATAATTGCATCTGCCGTTGCACTTTTTGCCGACACGATCGAATCAATTCCAAGCCCTTCTACCATCTGCGCTCTGGAATCCTCATTGACCTTTGCGACAATCTTATTGACTCCCTGCAGTTTTGCAAAGAGTGCCATAATAATATTCTCTTCGTCCATACCGGTAAGTGCGATCAATGCGTCCGCTTCATGGATTCCTTCTTCCATAAGAAGATCATGATTGGTCGCATCTCCGTGAATAACCGTTGCCTTCGGCAAAGTTCACATAATTCCTCGCATCTTTTCATATTCTGCTCAATGATCTTCACCTGCATGCCTACCTGCAAAAGCTGCATTGCAAGATAAAAACATACATGTCCTCCACCACAGATCAGTACCTTTTTTCACTTTTGCATTTCTGTGTCCCAGTGCATGGAAAAATGACTTCAGATCCTGATGCGCTGCAACGATATGCATTTTATCGCCTTTTTCCAGAATAAACTCTCCATCCGGGATATAGATTTTCTGACCTCTTTTTACTGCACATACCAAAATTTTAATCTGGAATTTCCGATATACTTCTGCAAGAGAAAGTCCTGCAAGTGCACTGTCTTCTCTTACAATGAATTCTACCAGTTCCACACGTCCCTTCATGAACGTCTCTACTTTACTCGTCTCCGGGAAAAGCAATACCCTGGCAATCTCATTTGCCGCTGTTCTTTCCGGATTGACTGCCATACTCAGATGCAGATCTTCTTTCAACAGATCGATCTGTCGATAATAGATCGGATTTCGTACACGTGCAATCGTATGTCTGGCGCCTAATCTCTTGGCCAGCAGACAACTTAACATATTCAATTCATCTGTCGATGCACATGCGATCACCAGATCTGCATGCGGAACATCTGCCTGTCTCTGAACGTCTACATCTGCTCCATTTCCGGTAATGCAGAAAATATCAAGCTTATTCACGGCCTCCTTTTTAATTTTCCCTCATTTTGATCAATCAAAACCACATCATAATTTTCTTCGGACAGCTGGGTTGTCAATTTATGACCAACCTTTCCGTCCCCAATAATCACAATTTTCATTCCCTGACCTCACAATTATCCACTTTGTATCTTTATTATTATCCGGATACCTGTATTTTTTAACACAAGAGATTATAGCATCTTTGTATTAAGAAAAAAAGCCCTTACGGGCTTTTCTTCTATTTATACATTTTCTTAGCAGTTTATTCTTCTTTTTGCACGTTTACTGATCTCTGCTTCCTGCACATCTGACGGTGCCTGCTCGTAGCGGCTGAATTCGTAAGAATATACTCCTCTTCCACCTGTCATGGAGCGAAGCACTGTACAATAACCAAAGAGTCCTGTCATCGGAATATCTGCCACGATCTCCTGTTTTCCACCAGAAACAGGATTCATTCCAAGTACACGTCCTCTGCGTTTGTTCAGGTCTCCCATGATATCTCCTGTGTAATCATCCGGAACTGTAACTTTCAGGGATGCGATTGGTTCAAGAAGTACCGGGATGCCTCCATAAATCCTTTCTTAAAAGCCTGGATCGTAGCTGTCTTAAAAGCCATCTCAGATGAATCTACCGGATGATAAGATCCATCATATAATACAGCTTTTACTCCAACTACCGGATATCCTGCAAGAGGTCCTTTTAAAACTGCTTCCTGCAATCCTTTTTCTACTGCCGGGAAGAAGTTCTTTGGAACAGCTCCTCCACCTACAACTTCTTCTTCAAATACATGAATGGTGTCTCAAGATCTCCAGATGGGCCAAATCTCATCTTTACATGTCCGTACTGTCCATGTCCTCCTGATTGTTTTTTATATTTGGAATCAACATCAGAATTTTTCGGATTGTCTCACGGAAAGCCACCTTTGGTGTCTCCAGTTTGATCTCACATTTATAACTTGCCGCCAGTTTGCTTTGCCTGATCTCCAGATGCTGCTCTCCCATTCCATAAAGAAGTGTCTGACTGTTCTCACTGTCATTGACTGTTTTCAATGTCACATCTTCTGCCATCATTTCTGCAATGCCTGAGATACCTTATCTTCATCGCCTTTATTCTTTTTTATATATTTCATATATGTATATGGTTTGGAATATTCTGTCTTTCCATAAAGAACCGGTGTTCCCTTTTCGGACAGTGTATCACCTGTTCTTGTATTTGTCAGTTTACCGATTGCTCCGATATCTCCTGCAAATAATTCTGCTGACTTCTGCTCGGCTTATTACCGAACACATGGTATAAATCTTACCTGGTTTCTCCTCTGCATCTGAATCTGCATTATAAATGTATCATCATCCTTTTTTAATACACCGGAGCATACTTTGATAAATGAATACTTTCCGATAAATGGGTCTACCATCGTCTTAAATACATATGCTGATTTCGCTTTTGCGAAATCATAATTACGCTTCAAAGATCTCGTTTGTTCTTGCGGTTGATTCCTGCACAGGTTCTCTTATCCGGACTCGGGAAGAAATCGAACAATATCTGAAAGCAGGTTGGCTACTCCCTGTGCCTGGACATTGGATCCCATCGCAACCGGTACGATATCTCCATCCATTACTTCGGTACGCATTGCAGAACGGATCTCTTCTACTGAGAATTCCTCACCATTAAAGTATCTTTCCATAAACGCTTCACTTGTCTCTGCTACAGCTTCCAGTAACTTATCACGATAAATCTCCAGGTTCGGTTTACAATAATTCGGAATCTCACATTCTTCTCTCTGTCCGACACCTGTATAACGTCTTCCTGCATTCTTGATAACGTTCACATATCCTACCAGTTTCTCATTCTCACGGATCGGCTGGAAATGAGGTGCAATCACCTTTCCATAACGATCTGTCAGGTCCTGTACCACCTGACGGAAACTTGCGTCGTCTACATCCATCTCTGTTACATATACCATTCTTGGAAGATTGTACTTGTCACAAAGTGCCCAGGCTTTTTCTGTTCCGACCTCTACACCTGCTTTACCGGATACGACAATAACTGCTGCATCTGCGGCACTTACAGCTTCTTCGACTTCTCCGACAAAGTCGAAATATCCCGGTGTATCCAGAATATTGATCTTGGCTTTCTCCCATTCAATCGGAATTAAGCTTGTACTGATTGAAAATTCACGTTTCTGCTCTTCTTTATCAAAATCACTGATCGTGTTACCATCCGTAATCTTTTCCCATACGGTTTGTCGCCCCTGACACATATGCCATGGCCTCTGCAAGACTGGTCTTTCCGCTTCCACCGTGTCCTAAGAGAACCACGTTCCTGATTTCGTCCGTTCTGTAAACTTTCATATAGCTTGCCTCCTTATTTTGGTAAAATCTCATGTAGATATTGTACTAAACTTTCTGTTTTTTTACAACACTTTTATACACTTTAACCATATTATTTTTGTATTTATTTTCAAATAAATGTGATTTTTCACTTATTTCAGAATTTTCTTTGCAATTTTATACTGCAGATTGTCTATTTTCTCGTTTTTACCCTATTCGCTTTTTCACTTTAAAGCATTATAGTATTGACAAATCCTCTTACAACACGTTACAATATGAACTGAGTTTCTAGATCAAAGCACAAGGAGGAAACATCATGAAACACAAAATTGGTTTTATCGGGCTCGGACTGATCGGTGGTTCTATTGCAAAGGCCATCCGCCAGTATTATCCCGATTATGAGATTGTGGCTTTCGACAAAAACAAAGAATCCCTTGCACTTGCAACCCAGGAATCTATGATCGATGTTGCCAGCAACTACCATTGACAATAATTTTCAAAATTGTAACTATATATTCTTATGCGCACCGGTCGCATATAATACCGCCTATCTGAAACAGCTGACGGAATATCTGAATGATGACTGCATCCTCACAGATGTCGGAAGTGTAAAGACGAACATCCACGAAGAAGTGCAGAATCTCGGTATTGGAAAGTATTTCATCGGGGGACATCCGATGGCCGGATCCGAGAAAAAGCGGTTACAGTAATTCCAAAGCTATGCTGATTGAAAATGCATACTATATTCTTACTCCGACTCCTCAGGTAGCTGAAGAAAAAGTACAAACTTATGAAAAATTCGTGGAAAGCCTGAAGGCCCTTCCGGTTATTCTGGACTACCAGCTTCATGACCAGATTACAGGAACCATCAGCCATCTCCCACATATCATTGCTTCTTCACTCGTTAATTTTGTCAAAAACACGATACACATGATGAGATGATGAAAAATCTTGCTGCTGGAGGATTTAAAGATATCACACGTATTGCCTCTTCTTCTCCGATCATGTGGCAGAATATCTGCCTGAGAAGAACAAGGACAATATTGTAGATATATTAGATCAGTATATAGACTCTCTGGAAGATTTCAAAGAAGCTATCGAACGTGAAGATGATCTGGATCTTTATAACCGGTTTGAATCCTCCAGAAATTATCGTAATTCCATGCCATCTTCTTTCGGCCGGACCGATCAAAAAGCATTTGCCGTATACTGTGACATCATTGATGAAGCCGGTGGGATTGCGCTATCGCAACCATTCTTGCTTCCAATAATATCAGTATCAAAAACATTGGAATCGTACACAACAGAGAATTTGAAGAAGGGGTTCTGCGTATTGAATTCTACGACGAAGATTCCAGCAAACGCGCCGTAGGATTACTGCAGAAATTCAGGTATATCGTTTATGAGCGTTAGAACAATTGCACCCACAAAGGGGATTAAAAGGAGAAGTAACCATACCGGGAGACAAATCCATCTCACATCGTTCCATTATGTTAGGTTCCATTGCGCTTGGAACCACAGAGATCACTCATTTTCTGGAAGGAGCCGACTGTCTTTCCACGATTGACTGTTTCCGTAAAATGGGTGTTGAGATCGAAAGAAAACCATCCAGTATCCTGGTACACGGGAAAGGTCTGCGCGGCCTGACCGCCCCGGCTTCTACTTTAAATGTAGGAAACAGCGGAACTACAACCCGCCTGATCTCCGGAATTTTGTCCGGGCAAAAATTTTGCGACTACATTATCCGGCGATGATTCTTTGAACTCCAGACCAATGAAGCGCATTATGACACCACTTAACACCATGGGAGCACATATCAGAAGTCTCAACGACAACGGATGCGCCCGCTTCACATAAGACCTGGTGCTCTGCATGGTATTCATTACCAGTCACCGGTTGCCTCTGCCCAGGTAAAATCGGCAGTTCTGTTAGCCGGACTTTATGCAGACAGTCCTACTTCTGTTACAGAACCTGCTCTTTCCGTAATCATACGGAACTTATGCTTCAGGGATTCGGCGCATACGGTTGCCACAGATCTTCATACAGACGGAACTGCCACTGCACATGTAGAACCATGCAAAGAACTTTACGGACAACAGATCTGTGTTCCTGGCGATATCTCTTCTCTTTGCTTACTTTATTGCGGCACTGTTAGTTCCTGGTTCCGAGCTTCTTGTTAAAAAATGTAGGAACCAACTTCACACGTGCCGGTTTCTTAAAGTCTGCAAAGCCATGGGAGCCGATATCGAAACCGTCAGCCAGACAATCGAGGCGGCGAAAGCCGTGCTGATCTTCTTGTCCGCTACAGCCACTTAAAAGGAACTGTAATCGAGGGTGATATCATCCCGACTCTGATCGACGAGATTCCGATGATCGCAATTATGGCGGCCTTTGCAGATGGTCAGACAGTCATCAGAGATGCGGCTGAGTTAAAGGTAAAAAGAAACGAACCGAATCGATACTGTCACTGCAGGATTAAAAGCGATGGGAGCTGTTATTACACCAACCGATGACGGCATGATCATTGAAGGTACCGGACATTTAAATGGTGCTTCTATTCAAAGCTACCTTGATCACCGGATCGCAATGGCATTCTCGGTTGCGGGACTTGCATCTGACGGTGAAACGCAGATAGTGGATAGTCAGTGCGTGGATGTGTCTTATCCGGAGTTTTATGCGACGTTGAATTCGGTTTCTATTTAATTCATCATCGTGACCTCTCAGTCCATGAGAAAAGACTTGGTGTTATGTTTGTTGCTGAATGTCACGATGTAGATGTTCTAAGGCAGTCCGCCTTCCCTAAGAACAAAAGGGCCTCCGCTCAAAACTCGGCATTCGCCTCAAACACTTCGCTCCGTCCCTTTAACGGGAAGGCAAACTACCTAAGAACATCTACACATCGCGCCAAAATACGCATCAAACATAACACCAAGTCTTTCTCATGTCGTGATAGGCCAATGATAATGAATTCAATAGAGGGCTGTAACCTTTTGTGTAACTGGAAAGTTATAGTGAATGCCTTAATTTTCCAACTTTTCCGATAGATACACTTCCGGTATCACAACGGTTACAATTCCCGGTATTTAATTATTCAGGACCGGGGGTAAGCCGCCATGATGATTAAATAGAAACCAACATCCTTCTCTCCTCCGCAATCCGAAGCAGTTCCCCCATCTTTTGGTTCATACTTCCAACTTTCACTCCCGCATTGATTACTTTTCCGCATTTTTTCCATGATCTTTAATGCCTTCTGGTAAGTCTCGTCGGATATCGGTTCATATGGCTCTTCGCTGATGATCCCGGATGCCAGAAGCCGTGCCAGCTGATAGTCGCTCTCGCCCGGATAGAGGATTCCGGCGGCAAATGGGATCCCGGCTTTCTGAAGTTTTCTGTAGACCGGGATTCCTGTTTTACCGGAAGATAATACCAGAACTTCCGGTTTCTCCTTCCGGCTTTGGAAGTTCCACACTTCCGAATATCGGATCGTAATAACCATTGTCGATTTCATAAAGATCACGAATTGTTGCTTCCGTGAATATTTCTTCCGGATCACCAAATTCGGCAATCCGGTCGCCTTTGACGCAGATAACCTGATCCGATATTTTTTGCGCCAGATCAATCTCATGCAGAGACATAATTACAGTAATTCCGTTCTCTTTTGCCATCTTTTCTTAAGATTGTCAGCAGTTCCAGTTTATGACGGATATCCAGATAAGAGGTTGGCTCATCCAGGATCATCACTTCCGGTTCCTGACAGATAGCCCGGGCAAAAAGCACCCGCGCCTCTGTCCATCACTGATTTCCTGAAAATTACGGATTCCAAGTTCCTGTGCATGTACCGCCTCTAATGCCTCATCCACCTTTCTCTCATCTTCCCTTGACAAGATTCCAAGTCTTCCGGTATAAGGATAGCGGCCTGTTGCAACAATATCACGACAGGTCATCAATTCTGGTTTCATCCTCTCGGTCAGCATCACGGCCGCCTTAACTGCCATCTCTTTATAAGAAAGTTTACGGATTTCCTCGCTATCTATGTATACTTCCCCGCCAATCAGCTTTAACTGTCTGGTGATGCTTTTTAATATTGTAGATTTTCCCGCTCCATTGGCGCCGATCAGTGTCACGATCTCGCCTTTTTTTATTTTCAGATTAATATCGCTTATCAGCGCATTCCCCTGATATCCCACTGCGAGATCTTTCATTTTTATATAATACTCTGTCATCTTCTACCTGCCTTTCTGCCCACGCACCATCATGAAGATTACAACAGGCGCTCCGAATATCGAAGTCACCGTACTGATATTCAATTCCATCGGTGCAAATGCCATTCTCGCGATCAGATCACAGATCATACAGAATACCGCTCCACCAACAAATGTCCCTGGTATCACTACCAAAGGTTTCGATGTACGAAGTGCATGTTTTACCAGATATGGAACCGCTATTCCGACAAATGAGATCGGACCTGCAAATGCAGTTACGCTTGCCGAAAGAATACTGGACAAAAGAATCAGTGCCACCCTGAAAAAAAGCGGATATTCACTCCCATGCTCTGCGCATAAGCTTCTCCCAGCTGATAAGCACCGATCGGCTTAGACAGGAAAAATGTAAGTACAGTCGTCACACCGATCACGATCACCGCTACCTGTACATTACTCCAGTTCATTCCGGAAAAGCTCCCCCTGTGACCATCCATGAAGATTCACAATGTCAGAATCCTCTGCAAATGTCACGACAAAAATCTGTGATCGCCGAACAGATGTAGCCAATCATGATTCCACCTACCAGAAGTGTGGCCATATGCTTCATTTTTCCTAGATAGCAGTAAAATAAAAACCGGTGGAGATCAATGCTCCGATAAATGCCGCAACAATCAGTGTATAAGAAGACACAAATGCATAGCGTTCCAGAAAGAATATCATTGCCAGTGCCACCATCATCTTCGCTCCGGACGAAATACCAAGGACAAACGGTCCTGCGATCGGATTGGAAAAGAAAGTCTGAAGTAAGAATCCAGATAATGACAACGCTCCCCCAAAGGATTGCCGCCATCAGAACCCGTGGCAGACGTATCTTCCATATAATATTTGCTTCCGTTCCGCCCTCTCCCCGTCTTGCCAGTATTTTCAGGATCTCTGGCAAGGAGATATGTACATTTCCTGTATTGATATTCAAAACCGTAACAATCAAAAATGCTGCCGTCAATACAGAAAATACCAGAATATATCTGGAACGCCGTTTAAAAATTTCCTTTTTGATAAACAGATCCGGCCGTATCCTGCCGATCCGTTTTCTGATTATAAGTGTCTGCCACGTTATATTTCTCCTTTGATGAAAAATCAGGTGAACATTTCCTTTTGCCCACCTGATTCTTATTATACTGTATTATTTTACCCTGTACAAGAATGTCATATCCTTCTCATCTCCATCTGTCAGCATCAGATGAATATCCGTGATCAGATTACCGACTATATCCGTTGCCTGATACAGTGATTTGCCGGTGCACCATACATTACCGTTCTTCACAGCTTTAAAATCCTTAAACAGTTCATTCTTTGCCGTCAGCTCTGCAATACTGTTTATCGGACTGTCAATTGTTGCATTGTAGATCAGATAGTCTGCTTCTTCCGCCTTTGAATAGAATTCTTCCATTGATAATTCTACCGAAGCACTCTTGCTTTCTGTATTCTTAAGATCTGAAAAAAATGTATTTTCCTCCGGCAATATCAATCATCTTCGGAATATAATCTTTACTGCTTCTTACGACCACTGTTCCATCTGCATTAACAAAGAAAGAAGCAACCGTCTTTTTCCCGTATTCTTAAAATCTTTCAGGTTTTCGATCACCTTCGTCTGTTTTTCTCGAAAAATGTATCTGCCACATCCTCTTTATTCAACATTGCCGCATAAGCCTTGATCCATTCTGTTCTGCCAAGCGGATGACTTTCATAGCTGGACCGGTCGATAAATACCGGAATATCCAGATCTTCGATCATTTCCCTGTACTTTTTGGCGTATGCAGGATCATCGTTGATTCAATTGCAAGATCACAATCCTCATCTACCAGCATCTCATAATCCGGCTCACTGTATTTTCCGGCGAACAATATCCGGCCTTCCTCCATAGCTTTTTTTCGCATTATCAATATACCAGTCTGAAGCCTGTGCGCCTGACATCCGGATACTGTCCAGGCCATCCATCGAATCGAACAGTGCCATTGCCGATGTTGCCGCAAGATAAATGTGATCCAGCGGCTGTTTTAATACCACAATATCTTTATCCAGATCTGCCGGTTTCTTCTTCCCTTCCGGAACGATCAGATACTGTCTGTCATCATGCACATCCAGTAATTTATATCCACCTTTATAATAGTAAACATCAAAACCTGTGGCATATTTTAACTGCATCGTCTTCTGATACTTCAGTCCGTCTATCTTCGGAGCTTTCTTTTCTTCTGCCCCGTTTTCTTCTGTCTGCTGTGTTCCGTCTCCTTTGGACACACCCGATTTGCCTGAACTACTGCATCGAGTCAGTGCTCCTGTGACCAGAAGCACTGTACTTGCAAGTACACACAACAAGCGATATGTTCTCTTTTTTCATTCTTTTCTCCACTTTTTTTCTGATTACATGATATTTTGTCTGCATTCCGATCATTTTATGCGATCCGCATTCTGGTCATCTTATATAATCCTTATTCTGCACTCTGATCTTCACATCCGAGGATTACCTGATAGACTTTTTTCCCATTCTTTCTTTGCATCTTTTCCCTTTTCATCTTTTGAACGGTCAACGATCACAGGCATCTCAAGAAGCGTCATCTTCTCGGTCATCTTCTGATAAGCTTTCATTTTCTTTCTGGCGACTTTTTCTTACTACTTTCTTTTTTCGGCAGGATACCGGAAGAAAGGAGTGCCAGATCACATTTATTTTTACCAGTTTCTTATAATTTAATTTGCCAGATTTACCTGTGTAAATGATTTCTTTCTTTTCCATCTTTTCTTTGATAGTCTCATTCTTACACTTCTTTTTCTTTACACCAACTGCCGTCACTTTATCATTCTGTCCCAGTTTGGCTATCTTGGAAATGATCTTATTGGTTCCTGCATAGATATGATCTGCCGGCTGTCTCACCACGATAACTTCCTTATCAAGTCCTGCAGGAATCTCTGCATTTTCCGGAACGATCAGATATTTTACAACTTTGTTCAGATACAGTGTCTGCCTGCTCCTGCTCTGCAGGATTCAGTCCGCTTGTATCCGAAGACTGTTTCCACTTCTTACCGGTCTGCTTTTTCTTCCTGTCTTTTTGCTCATATCAATTTCCAGAAGTGTGATCCCCTGATCATAATGATAGATTTTGAAATATTTTGCATGCTCGGCTTTTGTCTCTGACTGATATTCCAGGCCGATGATCTCAGGTGCTACTTCATCCAGTTTCTTACTTGGTGCCGTCTTACTGCTGTCACTGCCATTTACACCGATCACGGTAATTTCTTTTCCATTGGCTCTTGTTGATGCATTTGCTTTTTTCGCTTCCGCAATGTATACAAAAAATCGTATACTTAATCTCATGTGCTGCAGACATGGCTGTTGTCATACCTACAATCGTATTATTCTTATTCAGTTCCACCGGAATTACAAAGGAAGTGGAGCTTCCTGTTTTGGAACTTGGATAATATACATTTCCATTGGCTTTCACATACTGGTAATGCGTACTGCTGAATGTGATCGTTGCATATGCCTGGCCACCGGTAACTGTTACCTTACTACAGCTGATTCTTACCTTTCCGGTTCCACCTGACCATGAGAAGCTGTCCGGTGTGTATACACCATCTTTTAAGCCTGTGGCACTGTTAACTCTGGCTGTTGATTTGTTCAGATCTGATTCGTATTTTGATTCTTTTGTCCGGTTTTCCATTGTTTGTTGTATTATTTCCTGTATTTCCGTTATTGCTTCCTGTACTTCCTGAGTTATTTCCATCGGAAGTATTTCCCGGGTTGTTATTATTGTCGCCCGGTGTCAGCGATCCATTGCTTCCGTTATTGCCATTCGAAGCATTTCCATTATTGCTGTCCGCAATCTTAGTCATGCCTTCTGAATGGAATGTCAGTGTTCTGGTATCCCATTTATTACTCTTCGTTGTATGAACGGCAATCGTCATTACCTCATCCAGTTTCTCTACCGGAATCTGAAATGTATACTGCTCTGCAAGAAGCGAATCCGGAAGGATCCAGTTCTTTTCATCATCCGATGCGTTATTTACATCGCCCAGATAGATTCTGTTATAACCCCGACCGCTTAATGTAACTGCCGCCGTCATCTGTCCATTCTTTACAGTCATAACACAATCCGTAACACGGAACATCTTTTCCGCCGGCTTCAGCATTCACCTGATAGGTTCCGTCTGCTATGATACGTTTTGCAGAGGCAGATGAAAATATAAGTGTACGGTCATACCATTTATCTTTTTTAATGGAATGTGCCGCAACTGCAATTCCTTTATCCAGACTTTCTACCGGAAACTTTGTATATATATTTTTCCTGCCTCATCAGCCACATATGAAATGTAGTCTTTTGTCGCAGCCTTCTGCCGCATCGGTCGCTGATCCCATATAAAGATAATCATATCCGGTTCCGCTTAATGTGATTACAGCATACATCTTACCTTTTTTCAGATGTCAGGATACAATTCGTAACTTTGAACATCTTATTTCCAGTATCCACATCTACCTGATAATTTCCATCTGTCAGGGTTTTATTTTCTGTTTCCGATGCTGTTACCGTTACCTTGCATGTGGCTTTAAGCTCTGTTCCTTCCGCATTATTAATAGACACAGTCACCTCAGCAGTCCCTGCTTTCACTGCGGTCACCTCAGCCTGTGTTCCGGATTTTGCAACGGTTACAATCTTTGGATCAGAAGAAGTCCATGTCATATCCGGTGCTGTCTCAGATGCTGATAATGCCGGTGTGAACTGAGGTGTCAGTTTCTGAACTTCTCCCTCTTTCATGCTGAGTTCAGATCCCTCTTTGAAACTTAATTCCGTAATAACGGTCTGATCCGGTGTGGATGGTGTCGACGGACTGTATCTTCCGGGATTGCAATATTGATCGTATATGCAATATTTTTTCCACTCATGGAACTGGTATGTGCCATAAAAGTCATTGAACTATTTAAATTAACAGGAATCTCAAATGCAACTCCGGCCTCGCCTTCTCTCGGTTTTGCATGATATATGTTCTGGGTTCCATTCACTTTCACCCATACTTTATCATACTTAGAACTGCTAAAATTTATCCAGGCTGTTGCTTTTCCATTCTTTACGATTACTTTTTGACACTCAATCTTCACCTTGCTTGAACCACCCGAAGTCAGTTTTGCCGAAAAATGATCCGCATCAACACTATATTCTCCGTCTTTCAAAGCACCTGCCATACCGCTGATATCAGTAATGTTCTCAAATATTTCATCTTCGCCGATTGGTTCCGTCTGTGGGGCGGTTCCGTCTTCCCTGCGTATTCTCCTGTACCTTTCAACAGCTACCTGATTTTTTCCCGGCTTCTTTTTTTGTGACTTCCTGACTTGTATCTGTCGTCACACTGCTTTCTGTCTGTCCAGCTTCATCATTATCCTGTTTATTCTCACTCAATGTATCTTCTACAGCCGCATTCTGATCTTCCGCATACACTCCCGATACCGGTGCAACTGCCATAGACACAGCCATAAATAAGGCCAAAAATTGCTTGCATTGTGTTTCATCTTTTACTCTCTCCCTACTACTTTTCTGTCACTCCAAAAATACCCTTCCACGAAATCATCCGTAAAAAGGGTATAAAATGGCCTTGTGAATTTATTATAATTTTCCTCCATTTTTGTACAACCAATTACTCGTGGTCCGGATTTACTTCCATGTACGCTACAGGCAGGTCTCCTGACTCACAGATCCATACATCAGAAGCTTGTCTTCCCGTTATCCAGTGACTTTTTTCTTTTCTGATATTCCCTGCTCACAGTGACGAGTTCGTACAGGACTTGCACCTGTTTCCCTTTTCACCGGCTCTGATCAATCTTATCCAACCGGCACCTGCAGTTTTCATTCTATTCTTTTCACCTTGACTACGATACCACAAGTATCTGTAAATGCAATTATTAACCCAGATTCTGCTTCTGTACCATATCTTCCGTACGATATTTTTCAAATGTAGAAAGTACCTCTTTTTCTCATCAGAACCATCTACTACAAAGATCAGCCTCTGATTCAATGTAACTGTCATCATTCCCATAACTGATTTTCCATCAATGATAAGTTTATGTACAGTATCTTCAATCAGAGTATCAGCCTCTACTTTCTGACACATTCTTGAAAATTCTACAAGCTGTTCCGGTGTTTCAAATTTTACATTCATTTTTACCATAATTAAGTCTCTCCTCTCAGGTGTATCCATTATTTTCGTTACAAACACATCTGTTCATAAAAAATATAAATCAGTATACTACGTTTTTTTCTACAATGTAATATATTTTTTTATTTCTTAACATTGTCTTTTTCACATGGGATATATTATACTTATCTGGCATCATCTGGATAAAAGATAGCAAATTATTTTTATATATCAATTTTATATATTATTTTGGAGGATATTATGAGTACATACGATTATTACCGCATTTTCTACCATGTCGCACAACAGCACAGTTTTACAAAAGCGGCAGAGGTATTACACAATAACCAGCCGAATATTACCCGGTGTATGAATAATCTTGAGACAGAACTTGGTCGCCATCTTTTCGTCCGTTCGAACCGTGGGGTCTCACTGACTCCGGAAGGACAGAAGCTTTTTAACCACGTTGCAATTGCCTTTGAACAACTGGAGCTCGGAGAAACCGAGTTGAAGCGTGACCAGAGCCTTACCAGCGGACTCATCTCCATCGGAGTCAGCGAAAATGCACTACGTATTATGCTGCCGCCAAAATTAGAAGCATTTCACAATCATTATCCACATGTAAGGCTTAAGATTTCCAACCATTCCACTCCGCAGGCAATCGCTTCCCTGGAAAGCGGGCTGGTGGATTTCGCAGTTGTAACAACACCTCTTTCGGTCCAGAAGCAGTTCCAGAAGATTTCCCTTGGTTCTTTCCGGGAAATTCTGATCGCCGGTCCGAAATACAAAGAACTGGCTTCTCACATCTGCTCGCTGGAAGAACTTGCGGAATATCCTTTTGTCTCGCTGGAGAATAATACCAGCACCAGAGATCTTCATATTCAGTACTTTTCTTCCCACGGCTTTCCGTTCCGTCCGGATCTGGAAGTTACATCTACCGATCAGTGTCTGGCCCTGATCCAGCACAATCTCGGTATCGGCTTCTATCCGGAGAAACTTGCAGAAGAACCGCTGAAACGCGGGGAAATTCTTCAGATTCATCTGAAAGAATCTCTTCCTGCAAGACACATCTGTCTTGTACAAAATGCTTCCAGGCCACAAAGTATTGCAAAGACAGAAACTAATCGAGACATTGATCCGCCATCTGACAGCGGATCAATGTCTCTTATTTTTTTCTTCTATTATGCTCTGCTTCTCCGTGCTTCTATATCCAGGAACATCAGCAGGAAGCTGACAATCAAAAAGTCCGCACGATACCCATATCATATGGATTCCGTAATTGGCAGAAAGATTGCCGCCGATTCCGGCTCCTATCGCAAACAGAACTATGATTCCCAAATAATACATTGCCTGGCGCAGCTGCTCTGGTCTTCTTTTTCTCTCAGATAAAAAGACAGTGCTGCCGTTCCGCTTCTCAAATTACCGATACACATCGTACTCGCATATGAGAATCCATTCACCTTCCGGAAACTCTGCACCTGCATCGCACAGGCAAAGGATACCAGAACAGTCGCGATCATATTTCCGCGTTGTGGAATAAATCCTACAATGAACAGGATTATAATCTCTGCTCCCCAGAATTCCCTGTCTCCAGTGCAGACGTTTTTGCATATTTATACTTATGCTGGATCTGTTCTGCGATCAGAACACCCAAAGCAAATGCAAAAAGCGGAAATAAATACTTCAGTCCCGCCTCCCATTTTCCTGTCATGAAATTCTGGCTCATCAGCACCACGTTACCTGTCTGTGCATTCGAGAATACTTCATTACGCGTATTATAGGTATATGCATCCTGAAATCCTCCCGATAAAGCCAGAAATGCACTACAGATGAATGCCTCCGACATCTGTTTCCCGGAAAATAAACTTTTCATTACTCCCATGTTTTCATCTCCTTAGAAAAAACGGGGAATTGCTTTCACACGTTTTTTTACGTTTTCAAACCAATCCCCCTCAGCAGACTATTATACGAGAGAATATCAAAAATGTGAAACGTATGTTTGATATATCTTTCATATCTTTTTTTATATATTCAATTTGATATTAAGCCTCCCAGACTTCTTCTGCAACTTCTTTTTACAAACGAAACCTTTTTTCCACTGCTTTTCACCATTATTCTGAATTATTCTTACATCCCGCCTGTGTATTTTTTTCAACGCTTCCATATACACCTTTCCATACCGGCTCAGTGCCACATCTTTCCGCACGATCGTTCCAATCCGCATATATTCATCCACCAGAAGCGGGCTTCCCGATGATGATATTCTCACCGTTCAGTTCTTTACTGATCACGCCGGAGCTTACCGTATACCCGTCCAGGCCGACCGCCAGATTGAAAAGCGTTGCCCGGTCTCTGACTTTGATGTTCTTATTCCGGTCCAGTGTGCTTAATATCTCTTCGGAAAAATAAAAGGAATTATAATCCCCCTGCTCAAATGACAAATACGGATACTCCTCCAGATCTTTCCAGTGTCAGTAGCAATACGTAACTGAACGAAGTATGG
>VOFJ01000873.1_pt1 | contig 17858 bp, 33 predicted proteins | sample 5384081 | NCBI WGS metagenome assembly VOFJ01 (sample SAMN12384729, study PRJNA508395) | human gut metagenome | isolation source: healthy gut I | host: Homo sapiens
CATTCAGCAAATGTTATCCGCACAGTGGATATGATCAAAGTCTAAATTCCCGGATCTTCAGGTTATTGCTGGTAACGTTGCAACAGGAGCGGCTACAGAGGATCTGATCAAAGCAGGAGCTGATGCAGTTAAGGTTGGTATCAATCTGGATCCATCTGTACAACACGTATCATCGCAGGTATTGGTGTGCCTCAGATTTCAGCAGTTATGGATTGCTATGAAGCAGCAGATAAATATGGAATTCCGATTATTGCTGATGGAGGAATCAAGTACTCAGGAGATATGACAAAAAGGCAATTGAGCCGGAGCAAATGTATGTATGATGGGAAGTATCTTTGCAGGTTGTGACGAGAGCCCTGGAACATTTGAGTTATATCAGGGAAGAAAATACAAGGTTTACCGTGGTATGGGATCTATCTCCGCTATGGAGAACGGAAGTAAAGACCGTTACTTCCAGACAGATGCCAAGAAACTGGTACCGGAAGGTGTCGAAGGACGTGTCGCTTACAAGGGAAGCGTAGAAGATACTGTATTCCAGTTAATGGGAGGTCTTCGTTCCGGTATGGGTTACTGTGGAGCACCGACAATCGAAGATTTGAAGGAAAAAAGGAAGATTTGTCAAGATTTCTTCTGCATCATTAAAAGAGAGTCATCCGCATGACATCCATATCACGAAGGAAGCTCCAAACTACAGTGTAGATGAGTAAGATCAGTAATTCACTGGTGAGCTGCTTTTGCATTGAAAGATAGAATTTGTGGCTGAGTGAACAGCAGATAATAAAATTCATAAATTAATAAGAATTCATTCATAAAATGTTTCGCTGGAATATGTAGAATATATATCAGATGAGTGATGACTCCACCTCTATAGGTGGCGGGCAGCAAGAATGCCTGGGGCATTCTTGAATCAGAAAAAAGGCAGGGGCAAAGAACGTGCAGATGAAGAGGAACAGAAAAAAAGAAGAACTCTAAGCACGACAAAGAAGAAAAGAAAAAAGACCCAGCGGAATATCCGGCTGGGTTTTCTTATTCTTGGAATTGTGCTAGTGGTCATGCTGATTATAAAAATAAATAATCCGGGATTTTTTTTCCAATAAGTATTATGAGGTGGATACGAAAGCAGTGGATGCATCAAAGCCTGATATTGACGTGGAGCTTCTGACACCGAATCCATATTCCAGATCGCAGGAGAAGACAGACAAGATTACAGGGATTGTTATCCACTATACAGCTAATCCGGGAGCAACGGCTATAGGTAACCGGAATTATTTTTGAAGGGTTAAAAGACAGCCACGAGACGAAAGCCAGCAGTAATTTCGTGGTGGGACTGAACGGGGAGATCGTGCAGTGCATTCCGACCTGGGAAGTGGCGTATGCATCGAATGACCGGAATTATGATACGGTATCTATCGAATGTTGCCATCCGGATGCGACTGGAAAGTTTAATGATGCGACTTATCGTTCTATGGTCAACTGACAGCGTGGCTTTGTCTGAAAGTTCAACCTGACAGAAGAAGATGTGATCCGCCACTATGATGTGACTGGGAAAATCTGTCCGAAATATTTTGTGGAAAATGAAGGCGCATGGGATCAGTTCCGGAAAGATGTAAAGTCAGCTATGGCGATGAACAAGAATCCGGAATAGGAATGAATAAAAAAAATAAGGCAGTTGCGAAATAAGATAATTGTTGGTATAATACACCCGATAAGACAGAAAAGAAGTGGATAAAGAGGCCACATTTGACACAGGAGTAATATACGATGAATGATTTGGAAATGTACAGAGAGAGTCTGGCGCTTTGTGATGATAAGATTATTGACGCACTTGTTGAAAGAAGTAAAATAGTAGAAAAAAATCATGGCATATAAAGAGGAATATGGTATGCCGATTTTACAGCCGCAACAGGAGAAAAAACAGGCCTTGAGACTGGAAGAAAAGCTGAATGATAATAAGTACAGAGAAGAGATTATGGATATCTTTGAATGTATCCGTATGAACAGCAAGAAGATCCAGGCAAGAAAGTTATTCGATTACAATATTGTAATGATCGGATTTATGGGAGCTGGAAAATCAACAGTGGCAGAGTATTTAAGTACCATGTTTGCTATGGAAGTTGTAGAGATGGATCAGGAAATTGTGAAAGAGGAAGGAATGAGCATTCCGGACATTTTTTGCAACTTATGGCGAAGAATATTTCCGTAACTGTGAGACAGAACTCCTGAAGAAAATGCAGAGCCGCAAAAATGTACTCATTTCCTGCGGAGGCGGAGTTGTACTTCGAGAATGCAATGTAGAACAGATGAAGAAGAATGGAAGAGTCGTTCTTCTGACTGCCAGTCCGGAGGAAGTTTATGAGCGCGTGAAAGATTCCGATGACAGACCGGTTCTCGCAGGACGAAAGAATGTAAAAAGGTATTGCAGAATTGATGGAGGCACGTCGTGAAAAAAATATGAGGCAGCAGCCGATATTATTGTCAATACGGATCACAAGACTGTTCTTCAGGTGTGTGAAGAGTTAGTACAGAGACTGACAGAAATGGATGGAGAGTAATGTTTGACAGATTTTTTCCCGGATAGATATGTGGCTTCCACATATGTGATTGATTTTTGAAAAATTATATGAAGAAGGATATCGTGGCCTGATCTTTGATATTGACAATACACTTGTACCGCATGGAGCACCGGCTGATGCGAGGGCAATCGCACTCTTTGACAGATTAAAAAGATTGATTTAAATGTTGTCTCATTTCCAATAATCAGGAGCCGCGTGTAAAGATGTTCAATGAGCCGATTCAAGTAGATTATGTGTACAATGCGCACAAGCCATCAACAAAGAATTACCGGAAGGCTATGGAGATTATGGAGACTGATGAGACGAACAGTGTGTTTATCGGAGATCAGTTATTTACAGATGTCTGGGGTGCAAAAAAGAACGGGGATTTCCAATATTCTTGTGAAACCGATTCACCCAAAAAGAAGAGATTCAGATTGTGCTGAAGAGATATTTGGAGAAGATTGTGTTGTATTTTTATGCAAGAAGCAAGAAACAGGCGAAAAAATAGTTGAAAAAAGGCACAATTTATTATAAAATGGTAAAAGTGAAAACGTATAAAGTGCCATTCGGGTGCGATTAAGGAGGATATATACAATGGCTGATGCTTATATTGAAAAAGGTACGACGTATGAGATCGACGGAAAGGGTATATGAATGTCTGGAATTTTACATGTAAAAAACCAGGTAAAGGTTCTGCTTTCGTCCGTACAAAACTGAAAGATGTTATCAACGGTGGTGTTGTTGAGAGAACATTTAACCCATCTAAAGATGTATTAAAGAAAGCATTTATCGAGAGAAAGACAATGCAGTATTCCTATGTTGACGGAAACCTGTATTACTTCATGGACAACGAGACATTCGAGCAGATTCCGGTTGATTCTGAGGATGTTGGAGATAGCTTGAAGTTCGTAAAAGAAGGAACAGACGTAACTCTGAAATCATATCAGGGTAAAGTATTTGCAATTGACCCACCGACAACTGTTGAGCTTCTGATCACAGAGTCTGAGCCGGGCGTAAAAGGTAACACAGCAACAGGTGCTACAAAACCGGCTATCGTTGAGACTGGTGCGCAGGTTATGGTTCCTCTGTTCGTTAATGAGGGAGAGGTCATCAAGATTGATACACGTTCCGGCGAGTATCTTTCAAAACATAAGCTTAAGGAAAACATAAGAAAAACAAACGACAAAAAGCCTTGCATTTTTGCAGGGCTTTTTATAATTTAATACCATAATATTTGAAACACAGAAACTGCTGCTGTCTGAGGAAAGGAGATATATGGATTATAAGCAGTTTTTAGAGACAGTAGAGAAAAAAGTAAGAGAGAACATGGGGACACACATCAGAGTCAGCACACGTACCGTGAAGAAGAATAACGGAACCGAGCGGAGCGGGCTTCTGATTGAGGATGACAGTACGAATATTTCACCGACCATCTATCTGGGAAGAATATTATCAACAGTTCCTTAGCGGCAAAGGAGGTGATAAGATTGCAAAAAAGAAGTGGCCGATTTGTATGAGGATTTGAAAGTTGACCGGCCGTGGCATGAGCAGAAGCTTGGAGAATACGATAAAATCAAAGGAAAAAGTGATTTATCGTCTGATTGGTCGTGAGGCAAATGAAGAACTCCTTCAGGAAGTGCCATATGTGCCATATCTTGATCTGGCAATTATCTTTTTGTGTACTTTTTGAAGCAGGAGATTATGGTATGGCGACAATGATGATCCGTAACCGGCATCTGAAACTGTGGCATGTGACAAAAGAGGACATTTATCATCAGGCAAGATATAATACATGGCATGAACTTCCGGGAGAATTTCTGACTATGAGTGATCTGATTGCGGAACTTACAGGAATAAAGGAGAAATGTCCGGAAGAACCTATGTATGTATTGACGAATCAGATCCGCAATTATGGAGCATCAGCAATTCTGTATCCAGACAGACTTGCAGGTATCAGTTTATGTCTTAAAGAGAATTTCTATGTGGTTCCAAGTAGTGTCCATGAGATGATCATAGTGCCGGAGAGTGCTTCGCCGGGACGGAGAATGCTGACAGAGATGTTAAGAGAAGTCAATGAGACACAGGTACCGGACGAAGATATTTTGTCAGATCATGTTTATTATTATGACAGAAAAGAACGGAGATTGCGATTATAAGAAAAGTGAAGAGCAGTCAATGCAAGTAGCGAAAGATAATCTATGATATAGAAGAGTATTATGATTGGTGTATGGGAGCGCCAGCGGTCAAGAATACCGAAGGCGCTCCTGCTATAATGTTATAATGATTCGAAGTGTGTAGAAAATTATCTCATGTATTTACTTTACTTTGTGAGATAAATGTGTTACTATTACAAAGTCAAATTGACCAGGCACCCGTAGCTCAGGGGATAGAGCACCGCTCTCCTAAAGCGGGTGCGACGGTTCGAATCCGCCCGGGTGTGTATGAATAACGAGTACTGATGTGTGGAGGAGATCTATGAAGAGAAGGTGGATTGTCCTCCTGCTTCTTTTTTATGATGATAGGAGCAGGGGGTATGGATTTACCAGAGAAGAAGCACAGAAGGTACAAAAAAGACAAGTTCGTTGAAGATACAGGCTGTTTATCTGGAATGTGAATCGGAAGAGGCAAATCCGCTTTTGGAAGATGCAGTTTTGGAAGTGAATCGGGCAGTGGAAGAACACTTTGCGAAGATGCGGGAAGAGACAGGCTATGTAGAAGCTTATCATAATCTGCATGTGTATACAAAGAAAGGAAAAAGATGCGGATACATATGTGACATTTGTGACATACGATATGAAAATCCGAGGGATTTATACAGAAGTACCAGGACTTGCAACATTTTATGCAAAAAAAAAGAAAAGGACAAGATGCAGGTAATCTCAGATCCAAAAGAGAGTGACGTACAGAGATACATTGCAAGACTTACGAAACACCAGGGATGTTCAGAATCTGTTCCGGGAAGTGAATGAGGAGTATAATGGAGCACTTCAGTCCGATGCACTTTTGCGGGAGGCGTTGAGCGAATTGCAGAATGCATATGGAAGCACGGAAGATAACGGTTAAATATTTTAGAAATAGAGAAGTATGCTGTCAGAAGCATGCTTCTTTTTTAAATTTATAGATTTGACAAGATTTCATCACAATTCGAACACATTTAAACGATACAATCTATTACAGAAATGAAGGAAAGGAGATTATTGATATGGAAAATCAATATACTTATTATAAACCAGAACCTGATGACATGAATGGTATGAACGAGGAAACGCCAAAGCCAAAGAAGAACCGAAAGGTGCCAAAACCAGTGAAACTTGTATGCGCCGGAGTTGCATTTGGTCTTGTGGCAAGTGTAACATTCCAGACAGGAAATTATGTGGGAACAAAAGTGTTCGGCACAACAACTACAAACGGTAAGACTGCCAAGACAGCACAGACAGTGGATGGTGCGAAACTAACAACATCATCAAGCAGTACGGGAACTTCCGATATTGCAACGATTGCAAAGAATGCAATGCCATCTATCGTATCTATTACGAATATGAGCGTTCAGGAAGTACAGAGTTTTTTCGGAGGAACACAGCAACAGGAGAGTACAAGTGTCGGATCTGGTATTATTATCGGCCAGACAGATAGCGAACTTCTGATCCTTACAAATAATCATGTAGTGGAAGGCAATGAAAAGCTTACAGTTTCTTTTGTGGATAATGAAAGTGTTGAGGCCAATGTAAAAGGAACTGATTCCACAAAAAGATCTTGCAGTTGTGGCTGTCAAGATCAGCGATGTGAAAGATTCTACTATGGATGAGATCGCAGTTGCGACAATGGGAGATTCCAGTAAGCTTGAGGTAGGTGAACAGGTCATCGCAATCGGTAATGCACTTGGTTATGGACAGTCTGTAACATCAGGTATCGTATCTGCAACGGAGCGGACACTGGACGGTTATGAAGGAGGTACTCTGATTCAGACAGATGCAGCAATCAACCCTGGTAACAGTGGCGGAGCACTTTTTGAACTCTAACGGTGAAGTTATTGGAATTAATACCGCAAAAGTTGCAACAGACAGTGTAGAAGGTATGGGCTATGCTATTCCAATTTCTGATGCAAGCGATACGATCCAGAATTTGATGAATCAGGAGACAAAGACAAAAGTGTCTGAGGCAGAACAAGGATATCTTGGAATCCAGGGTGTAGATGTCTCGGATGAAAGTGCCAAGATGTATAATATGCCTACTGGAGTTTATATTTCCGATGTTGTAAAGAATGGTGGAGCCCAGCAGGCAGGTCTGACAAAAGGCAGTGTTATTACAGGACTTGAGGGAACCACAATCAGCGATATGAATTCACTGAAAGAACAGCTTCAGTATTATCGTGTGGGTGATAAAGTCAAGGTAACAGTACAGGTTCCTGGAAATAATGGCGAATATACTGAAAAAACTGTCGAAGTAACACTTGGAAGTAAATCATAAAAATGATATAATTGTCCCCATAGGAGGGACAGGACTATGTATACATTTGATGAAATTAAAAAAGCAGACAGCGAAATTGCAGACGCCATTCAGGCCGAGATGGAAAGACAGAATTCGCATCTGGAGCTGATCGCATCGGAGAACTGGGTAAGTACAAAGCAGTCATGGCAGCCATGGGAAGTCCGCTGACGAACAAATATGCAGAGGGGTATCCGGGAAAGAGATATTATGGCGGCTGCCAGTGTGTAGATGTTGTAGAGAATCTTGCCAGAGACAGAGCGAAAGAATTATTTGGCTGTGATCATGCCTGTGTACAGCCACATTCCGGAGCACAGGCAAACCTGGCAGTATTCTTTGCAATGCTGGAGCCGGGAGATAAAGTAATGGGGATGAATCTGGATCACGGCGGACATCTGACACATGGATCACCGGTCAATATTTCCGGAAAATATTTTAATATTGTGTGTCCTATGGTGTCAATGAACAAGGCGTGATCGATTATGATAATGTAAAGAGATCGCTTTGAGAGAAAGACCGAAGTTAATTGTCGCAGGAGCAAGTGCTTACGCGAGAACAATTGATTTTAAAAATTCCGTGAGATTGCAGACGAAGCAGGCGCATATCTGATGGTGGATATGGCTCATATTGCAGGTCTTGTTGCAGCAGGACTGCATCAAGCCCGATTCCATATGCTCATGTGACAACGACAACGACTCACAAGACTCTTCGTGGCACCAAGAGGAGGTATGATCCTGTGTAACCAGGAGGCAGCAGATAAGTTCAACTTTAACAAAGCTGTATTCCCTGGGAATACAAGGCGGACCATTGGAACATGTTATTGCTGGAAAAGCAGTATGCTTCAAAGAGGCATTACAGCCAGAGTTTAAAGAATATCAACAGCAGATTCTGAAAAAATGCACAGGCACTCTGCAAAGGATTACAGTCCCGTGGCGTGAAAATCATTTCCGGAGGAACAGACAATCATCTGATGCTTGTAGATCTTCGCGATGAAGAGGTGACGGGAAAAGAGTTGGAGCGTCGTCTTGATGAAGCTCATATTACCTGCAACAAGAATACAATTCCGAACGATCCACGTTCACCATTTGTTACAAGTGGTGTAAGACTCGGAACACCAGCCGTTACAACAAGAGGCATGGTAGAAGAGGATATGGATGTGATTGCGGAAGGTATTGCACTTGTGATTAAGAGTGAGGATAATATTGAAAAAGTACGCGAGATGGTAAAAGGTCTGACTGACAAATATCCATTGATCTAAGAGATAGATAACAGGAGGTATTGATGATGAAGTGTCCAACATGTGGCGGACCATTGAAACCAAGCAAAAAGATCCGGATTATCTGCTTTGCTATACATGTAAGAAAAAAAAATTTAAAGTTCCACAGCATCAGGCGGAAGATGTGGCTACGAAAACAGAGCGTATGTCTGCGAAGAAAGAGGCTGGTAGAAGAGATAGTGCGAAAAAAAGATAGCGCAAGAAAAGAGAATGTAAAAGAAGGAACGTTCTGTAAGAGAACAGAAGTATTCCAATATTCCACCAAAGGAAGTACGTGATAAGCGGGAACGCGAGATGAAAAAAAGCGTATGATGACATGCTTTCTGTTGAGGAAGAGAAGGTGTCTAAAGCACCGATTATTATTCTTGCGATTGCAATTATCGTAGTGGCAGCAGTTATTGTGTATATGTTATTAAAGTAAGATGTAAAAAGCTGAATATTTTCTTTAGGAGCCTTTCCTGAATTTTTTACAGAAACTGAGATTAATATTTTGTTATAGAAACTGAGAGTGTGGATGATCCACACTCTCATTATTATTTTTGCAGGGAGACTGCGTATACTTTCGGAAGGTATCGTTGGACATTTTTGGCTAATTGAATTAAGAATTAAGATTTAAGATCAAATTCAGGATTAATTGCATAGAAGTTCTTACTATCCAAGTGATCCTGGATGATTTCTGAGACTTTTCGCCAAATCTTTGGTAATGTACGATTTCACGTTCTCTGAGAAAACGAATCGGATCGCAGACTTCAGGATCTTTTACAAGCCGTAAAATATTGTCATAAGTCGTTCGTGCTTTTTTGCTCTCTGCAAAGGTCTTCATGCAGATCTGTAATCGGATCACCTTTGGACTGGAATGTTGTAGCACTCCAAGGAGTGCCGCTGGCTGCCTGAGGCCAAAGTGCTAACGTGTGGTCAACATAATATTGGTCGAATCCAGATTCCTTTAATTGTTCAGGTGTCAGGTCGCGGGTAAGCTGGTGCACAATGGCGCAGATCATCTCGAGATGGGCAAGTTCCTCAGTACCTATATCTGTCAGTATTCCTGTTACTTCCTTATATGGCATCGTGTATCGTTGAGAGAGATATCTCATAGATGCGCCTAATTCCTCCATCAGGGCCCACCATATTGCGTAAAGTATAATCTGTGCGATTTTTGGGTTTGTTTTTGTGATTTTTCACCGGATACTGTAATCTTTTTTCATAATTCCACATAGACTAGCACCCTCCTTCCTGCCACGGCCACGGTGTATCAATCCATTTCCACTTATCAGCAGGAGTACACATGGTATCCAGTGTCAATGAACCATAATACTTTGCATATTCCTGAAGTGCCTGCATTCTTTGATTTTTAAATTCCTCGTAAAAATTCTAAGGCTTCTGTGTTACATGGGTGAGTGTCCAGAAACAATTTTGTATCATCGCATACAAAACTCATAGTGTTGATCCAGTCCAGAAGCTCTGCTTTGCAAAGGTCTGTTATCTGCCATTTTGACAACCTCCTATTCCACGGAAAGGTTTATCCAGATCCTGAAAAATGGTTCCTCTTCGTAATCCCTTTTTCAGCCTCATAAATATTCCGCCATTTCGTCCACGGTACATAAGCCATAGTCACAGGCATTTGGTCTAATGCTATACCTGCACATAATTCTTGATTATTCATTTGCCGATGAGGCGTACTGCAGGAATCCTGGTAAGGCGTGTTACAGGGATCCTGACAAGGTATGTTGCAAGGATCCTGATATGGCATATCACAGAAAGTATCTGATTTCGTATTGTCTCGTCTGGAATCTGGCTGTCTCATACAACCTCTGGGATTTCCTGATGAGCGATAACGGTAATTTTGCATTTTCCATATTCCTTTCATAACTGATTGCACTATCATATTATGTTTCAATCTGAAAAACTGTGAATTTACTGTACTCATGAATTATCTGTTGTTTTTGAAAGCGTGTCCCGTTATAATAGAAACGATTGGAGAGTATAAAAAAATGACAGAAAGAAAAAAAGAAAAAAAGAAATACAAGGAATGTTAAGAGTACAGACCAGTATTTTGACTACAGTATGCTGGCTGTTCTGATTTTTTGATTTGTTTTGGATTGGTAATGCTATTTAGTACCAGTTCTTACAGTGCCCTGATAAAACAAGGGGACAGTATGTTCTATTTAAAGCGCCAGTTGATTTTCTGTGTGGTTGGTTTTTGGGAATGATAATCGTATCAACAATAGATTATCATTACTATATTAAATTGGCGAAACCGTTGTATTGGTTTTCAATCTTTCTGATGGCGTTAGTTAAGACGCCGCTCGGAAAGACGGTCAATGGAGCGAGAAGGTGGTTAAGGCTTCCGGGAAATCAGCAGTTACAGCCGGCAGAGATTGCAAAAATCGCAGTAATTTTGTTTATACCGGTAGTGATTATTGAACTTGGAAAAGAGGCAAAGACTCTGAATGGTATTTTGAAGATACTGGCCTGGGGGTGGATTCAATGCCGCGTGCGTATATATTCTGACAGATAACCTAAGTACAGGTATGATTGTACTTGGAATTACATGTATTCTTATTTTTGTTATGCATCCAAAGACGAAACCGTTTCTGATGCTTGTTGGAGCCGGGGTGGTAGTGGTATCAGCCGGAGTGTTTATTTTGTCAAAGACTCTTGAGACAAGTACAAAGCTTCCGACTTCGCCGTGTCATTGCATGGCTACACCCGGAAAAAATATGCTTCAGACGGAAGTTATCAGACTTTGCAGGGACTGTACGCAATCGGTTCTGGCGGATTCTTTGGAAAAGGGTTAGGAAACAGTGCTCAGAAAATGATTATTCCAGAGGTGCAAAATGACATGATTTTGTCAGCAATCTGTGAGGAACTGGGAGTGTTTGGTGTTATTATGATCCTTGTGATTTTTGGATTGCTTTTATACAGACTGTTGTTTATTGCCCAAAATGCGCCAGATGTGTATATGGTTATATGATTGTAACCGGAATTTTTGCTCATATTGCACTTCAGGTCATATTAAATGTAGCGGTTGTGACTAATGTTATTCCCTAATACAGGAATTACATTACCGTTTATCAGTTATGGAGGTACGTCGGTTCTCTTCCTGATGGCAGAAATGGGAATAGCTCTTGGAGTATCAAGAAAAATTAAAAATATAAATATTTCTTTTCTTTCTCTATTATAAATGTGCTTATATTACTAATGTAGTATTAGAAACTACATATAATAGAAATGAACACGTGTCTTTTGAGATATAGATAAGATACTAAGTCGGGGAGGCAAGTATGAGTTATAAAGTGATTGTGGATAGTTGTGGAGAATTAACACCGGAGATGAAAGCTTCCGGTATTTTTGAGACAGCGTCATTGACAATAGAAGTAGGGGGACACCATATTGTAGATGATGAGACATTTGACCAGAAGCAGTTCTTGCAATACGTGGCAGAAAGCAGAATGTCCCAAGTCTTCTTGTCCATCACCGGAAAAATATATGGAAAAGTATGACTGTGATGTGGATCGGGTGTACGCAGTGACATTGTCGGCAGAACTTAGTGGTTCTTATAACAGCGCAGTTCTTGGCATGAATCTGTATCATGAGGAGCACGGCGAGAAGAATATCCATGTTTTTAATTCGTGTTCTGCATCGATTGGAGAGACGTTGATTGCGTTGAAGATTCGTGAATGCGAGGAGCAGGGTATGACATATGAACAGGTCATAGAGACGGTGGAAGCATACATCGAATCCCAGCATACATATTTTGTGCTGGAGACACTGGACACATTGAGAAAGAACGGGAGATTGACAGGAATTAAGGCGCTTGTTGCGACAGCTCTGAATATTAAGCCGGTCATGGGAGCTACTCCGGAAGGGACAATTTATCAGATCGGGCAGGGGCGTGGCATGAAAAAAATCCCTTGGCAAGATGGCAGAAAGTGTGCTGGCTGAGCTGTCAGATCCGCAGAATAAGATACTTGCAATTTCCCATTGTAACTGCCCGGAACGTGCAGAAGCGTTTAAAGAGCTGTTGGTGAAACATGCAACATTTAAAGATGTGATTGTTTTGGATACGGCGGGGATCAGTAGTATGTATGCTAACGACGGCGGTATCATTGTAGTTGTGTAGGATTCGTAGGGCTCAGGCTTTGATAGTAAAATCTGGTTGTGCAAATGCGTGGGATGTGCTACAATATGAAAAGCGAACATAGACAAGGAGCATTTGAATTATGAGCCAGGCGAAAGTGGATAGATATAAAGAAGAAAAAAAGCAAACAGAAAGAAAGTCATGCGCAAGGGAAGATTGCCAACAGACTTCGCAAGTGTGCGGTGGCAGTTGTAGCAGCAGCGCTTGTTGTGTGGATTGGATATTCTGCTTACAATATGTATGAGTCCAGCAGACCGGTGAAAAGAAGCGGAAGTGAATTATCAGTCTGTAGATACATTTAATCAGGAGATTGCCAGTGCAACAACAACAGCTGAGTAACAGATAGAGAGTATACAGATAAGAATTGAAATTGCATATTAGAAGATAAAAAAAGAGAACTGAAGAAATTCGGTTCTCTTTTTTTTGCACAAAAACAGGAAAAAGTGCTTGAAATAGGTGGAAAAGTGTTTTACAATGGTTTTAAGTGGTAGAAAGTGGTGATGAGTGGTACAAAGTGGTGGAAATGTGGAGAATATCCACCATGGGGAGAAGGTGAGTTTCATGTTGAAAGGAGAGTACAGTCATAATATTGACGCAAAGGGAAGATTGATCATTCCTGCAAAGTTTCGTGACGATTTAGGGGGAGAATTTCGTCATAACAAAAAGGAATGGAAAATTGCCTTTATGTATATCCGGAAGATGAATGGAACGACTTCGAAAAAGAAACTCAATGCATTACCAACCACTACAGATAAGAAAGCCCGCGCTTTTGCCTATTTCTTTCAGGGGAAGCGCAGCAGACGGCGAACCTTGATAAACAAGGTCGTACTCTGATTCCTTCTGTGCTCAGAACCTATGCAAAACTTGATAAGGAAGTTGTGTTTGTCGGTATGGGGAAGCGTGCCGAGATATGGGACAAGGCCAGATGGGATGAAAAGAATGCTGAAGTGGAGCTTAACATTGAAGAGATTGCATCGGATATGGAAGCAAGCGGGTTCAGTATCTAGAGGGAGAAGATATGGAATTCCGAACACAAATCAGTATTACTGAATGAGACAATTGAAGGATTAAACATCAAGCCGGACGGCATCTATGTAGATGCCACGTTTGGTGGAGGCGGACATGCATATGAAGTATGCAGACGCCTTGGTGAAAAAGGGAGTATTATAGGAATAGACCAGGATGAGGCGGCAATAGAAGCTGCCAGTGTCCGATTAAAAAGACTTCGGGGAGAAAGTCACAATAATCCGAAGCAATTATTGTGATATGAAGTCAAAGCTTCATGAACTGGGAATTGACAAGGTCGATGGAATTGTTCTTGATCTGGGCGTATCATCATATCAGCTTGATACGGCAGAACGGGGATTCAGCTATCGGGAGAATGCTCCTTTGGATATGAGAATGGACAGACGTCAGAAGATGACAGCCAGAGACATCGTCAATGACTACACAGAAGCAGATCTTTACCGAGTGATTCGCGATTACAGGGGAGGACAAGTTCGCGAAGAACATAGCTAAGCACATATCATTGTGCAGGCACGCGCGGTGAAGCCTGTAGAGACGACAGCGGAATTGTCGGAGATTATCCGAGCATCAATTCCTATGAAGTTTCAGAAAAAGTCTGGGCATCCTGCAAAAAGGACGTTCCAGGCAATACGCATTGAGTTGAACAGAGAACTTGATGTGTTACGCGATTCGCTGGACGATATGATCGATCTGCTGAATCCGGGTGGGGAGATTATGCATTATTACATTTCATTCGTTGGAGGGACCGTATTGTGAAGAGTGCGTTCCGAAAGAATGAAAATCCATGTACCTGTCCACCGGACTTTCCGGTCTGTGTATGTGGAAAAAAATCAAAAAGGGAGTATTATAACAAAGAAGCCGATTCTGCCAAGTGAAGAGGAACTTGAGTACAATAGCAGATCTAAGAGTGCGAAGCTTCGTATTTTTTGAACATTGCTAAAATCGGCGGATAGATAATTGAGGTGAGTATTATGGCAGCGGGAAGAACCGTGCATACACAAAAAATAGAGTGAACAGACAGGGACAGTATGTGTATGGCAATGTTGTGACAAAGCCGTCATATGAGCCACAGAGACGAACGAGTGCTCCAAAGAGAAAAGAAGAATGTAAGCAGACGGGTCAGCCAAAATCGAAAAAGGCTCTGGCTATGAACCGTGCTTATGTAACATTTCTTGCGGTGGCAGCAATATTTGCACTGATCCTGTGCGTGAATTATGTGCAGATGCAGTCAAGAATTACAAGTCATTCAAAAGAAGTAAGTTCCTTGCAGAAGGAGCTCGCAGATTTGAAGGAGCAGAACAATACGAAGTATAATTCAGTGATGGATTCTGTAAATTTAGATGAAATCCGAGAGAAAGCTATGAATGAACTTGGTATGGTATATGCGACTTCTGATCAGGTGATTGAATATGAAAGCCCTTCTGGAGATTATGTGAAGCAATACGAAGGAATTCCGGAGGATGGAGTACTTGCCCAGTCTGATAAGAATGCAAAAATTAGGTGATAGAATGGCAAGAAGACCAAGAAAAAAACAAATTTCGAAAAAAATTTACAAAACTTATGCAAAAAAGCTAGTATTACTCTTCGCGGGATTGTACTGGCTTTTTTGCTTTATTGGTAGGAAAAATTACTTATATCAATGCTTTTAACGGGGATAAATATTCTAAAATCGTGCTGGATCAGCAACAGTATCAGAGTAGAACGATTCCATTTAAACGAGGTGATATTGTAGACCGGAATGGCACGAAGCTTGCAACAAGCCAGCGGGTATACAATGTGATTCTGGATGCAAAGGTCATGAACAGTGATGAAAAATATGTTGACCCGACAATTCAGGTGTTGGCAGACTGTTTTGGACTTGATAAAAAGTGACGTAGAAGATCAAGTGGAGGAGAATCCGAACAGCCGTTATCTGATTATGAAAAAGGGTGTCAGTTATGAAAAGGCTCAGGAGTTCGAAAAGATAGATGAGGATGATGAGAAATATCCGAATGTCAATGGGAATCTGGCTGGAAGAGGATTATGTGAGAACATATCCGTATAATACACTGGCCAGTGATGTGATTGGCTTTTACCGTGTCTGGAAATGTGGGAAGTAATGGAATCGAGGCTTCTTATAATTCCATTTTAAATGGTACAGATGGCAGAGAATATGGATATCTGAGCGAAGATTCATCCTATGAAAAAGACAGTGAAGGAAGCCCAGAATGGAGATACGGTTGTGTCAACAATTGATCTTCAGGTACAGAGTGTAGTGGAAAAATATATTACACAGTTCAACGAGGAGAACCGTTCCGGTACGACACTTGGAAAATAAGAATACGGCAGTTATGGTTATGAATCCGCAAAATGGAGAAATTCTTGCGGAGGCATCTTATCCGAATTATGATCTCAACAATCCACGTGATCTGACAAAACTACACACAGAAGAAGAACTGGCAGCACTGTCTGATGAGGAGAAAGTCAAAGAACTGAATTCACTTTGGAATAATTTCTGCATCAGCAGTGGATATGAGCCAGGTTCCACATTTAAACCGTTTACCATATCGGAAGGTCTGGATCTTGGAGTGCTGAACGGAGATGAAAGTTATGTCTGCAATGGTGTTCTTCACGTAGGAGACCATGATATTCACTGTAGTAACCGTGATGGACATGGAACACAGTCATTAAAAAGTAGCTTTGGAAAATTCCTGTAATGTTGCACTGATGCAGATCGGTTCAGCAATAGAAAAAAGAGCAGTTTGTAAGATATCAGCAGTTGTTTGGATTTGGACAGTCTACTGGAATTGATCTTCCGGGAGAAGCAGCAGGACTTTTATACTCACTAGAGGATATGGATTCCTCTACGCTGGCTACCAACGCGTTTGGACAGAACTTTAATGTTACAATGACTCAGCTTGCAGCATCGTTTTGTTCACTGATCAATGGCGGTAATTACTATGAGCCACATGTGGTAAAAAGCAGATTCAGGATGAAAATGGAAATGTGACGGAAAATAAAAGATCCGGTTCTTGTAAGACATACCATTTCTAAGGAGACGAGTGATATTATCAAAGATTATATGCTTGGAGTTGTGGAAGAAGGAACAGCTAAGACTGCGGCAGTAGAAGGTTATGACGTTGGAGGTAAGACTGGAACTGCGGAAAAACTGCCAAGAGGAAATGGAAAGTATCTAGTCTCTTTTATTGGATATGCACCACAGGAAAATCCACAGGTTATGGTCTACGTTGTGATTGACGAGCCAAATGTGGATAATCAGGCAAACAGTAAACTGGCAACGACAATGGCATCTCAGATTATGACAGAGATATTGCCGTATCTCGGAGTAGAAAAATCTGCAGATGCTAAGGCAGCAGATGCAAAATCATCTGATAGCAGTGCGAGCAGTGACAGCAGTGGTGATACACCAGATGACATGGCAACAGAGTCCGATGACGGAGAATAGATATATTTGAAAATTAACAGGAAAAATTAAATATGAAAAATGAATAACCTCGGAAGTGTCCTAATAAATTGATAAAAACAGCGCTTCTGAGGTTTTTTTGTATTGAGAAATAAAACATATAATAAAAGGAAAAATTATGATTGTGTTTTTGGCGGCACTTTTGATGATTTTGGGTCTGATAGGACGAATGGTCTATCTGATGGTTTTTGATGCGGAGTATTATCAGAAAAAGGCGGAAGATCTTCACGAGCGGGAACGAAAGATTAAGGCAGCTAGAGGAGAAATTATCGATACAAATGGTACAGTGCTGGCAACAAACCGGACGGTGTGTACAATTTCGGTCATACATAGCCAGATTAAGGAACCAGAGGTGGTGATAAAAAAACTGAGCAAATGTCTGGGCATGGAGGAAGCGGAAGTTAGAAAGCGGGTGGAGAAGGTGTCTTCCATGGAACGAATTAAGACGAATGTTGATAAGGAGACAGGGGATAAGATACGGGAAATGGAACTTGCCGGAGTGAAAGTGGATGAGGATTTTAAACGGTACTATCCGTATAATGAGCTGGCTTCAAAGGTTCTTGGATTTACCGGTGGAGACAATCAGGGAATCATTGGACTGGAAGTGAGATACGAAGATTACCTAAAGGGGAGTAACGGCAGGATTCTGACAACGACAGATGCAAGAGGTATTGAACTGGAGGGTGTAGCTGAAGACCGGGTAGAACCGGTGGCAGGCAAGACGCTTCAAATCAGTATGGACTATAATATTCAGATGTACGCCCAACAGATGGCAGAAAAAGTAATGGAAGAAAAACAGGCGGATAAGGTTGCGATTCTTCTTATGAATCCACAAAACGGAGAAATCCTTGCCATGGTAAATGTACCGGAATTTGATCTGAACGAACCATTTACGTTGAATCAGGATCAGGA
>VOFJ01002452.1_pt1 | contig 17857 bp, 19 predicted proteins | sample 5384081 | NCBI WGS metagenome assembly VOFJ01 (sample SAMN12384729, study PRJNA508395) | human gut metagenome | isolation source: healthy gut I | host: Homo sapiens
ATCCGAAATATTCCATGAATTATAAATGACACGGGCGCTATGTATCTGGAGAAAGGGGGATACGTTGAAAGCCTTTGGCCGATTATAATAAGGCGATCGAGATGGATCCTTGCTATGCGCCGGCGTATGGCAATCGTGCGCATCCTTCATTATCAAATGGGATGATTACAAGGACGCTTCGGCCGATTTTGAACGAGGCTCTACGTCTGATACCCGTGAGAGCGGGATATTATATTAACCGGGGGCTAGTTCGTTATCAGATGAATGACTTGAGAGGTGCGATGGCCGATTACGATCAGGTGATCAGCATGGATAGCCGGAACTTGATCGCACGATTCAACCGAGGTTTGCTTCGGTTCAAGTCGGGGATAATAACCGTGCTATCGAAGACTTTCGATGTCGTTATCCAGCAAGAGCCAGATAACTATGGCTTATTACAACCGTGCGTTCCTCCGTTTCGAGACAGGCGACTACCGGGGGGCCGTGCAGGATTACGACGTGGTCTTGAAGCAATATCCTACTTTCCTGCCAGGCTTTGTGAGCCGTTCGGAAGCAAAGCGTAAGCTAAGCTAGGGATAACGTGGGGGGCAGACCGTGATTATTGGGCAGCCATAAAGATGGAGGAGCAGGCCAAGAACGGACAGCTCCCGAAGACATCGTCTTCTAGCTCCAATACAGCGGTGAACGGAGATGCCAAGACGGACGATTCGGAGGAGAATACTCGTGAGCAATCCGATAAGAATATCAATAAGTTCAACCGCTTGGTGGTATACGATAAGGAGCAGGAGCGTAAAAAGTAAATACCAAAGTGAGGTCCGTGGGCGTGTACAAGACCGGAATGTCCATGTGGATCTGGAACCCCAGTTTGTCTTGACCTATTACGAGAAGGCGGATCCCGTAAAAGAAACTTGTTTATTACGACAAGATGGTGGAGGATTACAATGGCCAGATGGTCTTGAAGCGTAAATTGCGTATCACGAACGAGGAGGCCGCTTTGACGCCTGAGGATCAAATCGCCGTGCATTTTGCCTCCATCGACGAGTATTCGGCGGAGATCGAGCGTGATCCGAACAACGCTAACGCTTATTTTGGCCGTGCGATGGACTTCATGTTGGTGCAGGATTTCTCGAGGCGATCAAGAATTTCTCGGAAGCGATCGAGCAAGACCCGTCGTTCACGATGGCTTATTTCAATCGTGCCGTGGAACGTTATAAGCAATTGATGTACACCCAATCCCAGCAGGCTAGCAAGGATACGTACGACTTGAGTGGCTCGGGAATGAACTTGAATATTGGTAAGTCCGCACAGTCGCAGGTAAACGCCAACACCTCGGTGGACCTCCGGAGCGCTATGCTGAAGGATAATAAGCGAGCCTATGAGCATGAGCAGATCATGAGGGATTACGATATGGTGATCAAGCTGAACCCGGGTTTTGTGTACGCTTACTTTAACCGTGCGAATCTGCGTTGCGCCCAGCGTGATTTCCGTGCCGCTATCGTTTGATTACAACGAGGCGATCGAGCGGGACCCTGAATTTGCCGAGGCTTACTACAACCGTGGGTTAGCCCGTCTGTCGCAAGGTGACGTGAACCGGGGCATCGCCGACTTGAGCAAGGCAGGGGAATTGGGTATCTACAACGCCTATAGTATCATCAAGCGAATGACAAGCCGGTGATAACGCAAATTATTCGAGTTAAATGTTTCGCTGATAGAAAAAGAAATATTAACTTTGTGGGCTGAATATAAAGAATTTTAGAGAATAGATTATGATAAAGATTACATTTCCGGATAATTCCGTAAAAGAATATGCCGAAGGAACGACTGCCATGCAGATTGCGGAAAGTATCAGTTCCCGTCTGGCACAGGAAGTTCTGGCTGCTAGCGTGAATGGTGAGATTTGGGACTTGACCCGTCCGATCAACCAGGATGCCGCCATCAAACTTTTCAAGTGGGAAGACGAGGAAGGTAAGCATGCATTCTGGCACTCCAGCGCTCACCTGATGGCTGAAGCTTTGCAGGAGTTATATCCCGGCATCAAGTTTGGTATCGGACCGGCTATTGAAAACGGGTTCTACTATGATGTGGATCCGGGTGAAGCAACAATCAAAGAAGGTGATTTCCCTGCTATCGAAGCAAAAATGCTCGAACTGGTAGCGAAGAAAGAGGAAATCAAACGTCAGGACATTTCGAAGGCAGATGCCCTGAAAATGTTCGGTGACAGAGGCGAAGAATATAAAACAGAACTTATCAGCGAATTGGAAGACGGTAAGATCACAACCTATACGCAGGGGGCGTTTACCGACCTGTGCCGTGGTCCGCACTTGCCGAACACTTCTTATCTGAAGGCTGTTAAAATAATGAGTGTTGCCGGTGCTTACTGGCGTGGTGACGAAAAGCGTAAACAGTTGGTTCGTCTGTATGGTATCACTTTCCCGAAGAAAAAGATGCTGGACGAATATCTGGCATTGATGGAAGAAGCCAAGAAACGTGACCATCGTAAGATCGGTAAAGAACTGGAGCTGTTTACGTTCTCTACGGCAGTGGGAGCAGGGCTTCCGTTGTGGTTGCCGCGTGGCACGCAGTTGCGCCTGAAACTGGAAGACTTCCTGAAACGTATCCGAAGAAATATGGTTACCAGCAAGTGATGACTCCGCATATCGGTGGCAAGCAGTTGTATGTGACTTCCGGCCACTACGCTAAATACGGTAAGGATTCGTTCCAGCCGATCCATACTCCGCAGGAGGGTGAAGAGTTCTTGTTGAAGCCGATGAACTGCCCTCATCACTGTGAAATATTCAAATCGTTCCCGCGTTCATACAAGGACCTGCCTCTGCGTTTCGCGGAGTTCGGGACTGTGTATCGTTATGAACAGAGCGGCGAGCTGCATGGTTTGACAAGAGTACGTGGTTTTACGCAGGATGACGCCCACCTGTTCTGCCGTCCCGATCAGTTGAAAGACGAGTTTTTGAAGGTGATGGATATTATCTTTATCATCCTTTAAGGCTTTGGATTTTGAAAACTTTGAAGCACAGATTTCTCTGCGCGACAAAGGTAAACCGGGATAAATATATCGGTTCGAAGAAAACTGGGAGAAAAGCCGAAAGCGCTATCATCGAAGCTTGTCAGGAAAAAAAGGCCTGAAAGCCAAGATCGAATATGGCGAAGCTGCTTTCTACGGTCCTAAACTGGACTTTATGGTGAAAGATGCCATCGGCCGCCGTTGGCAGTTAGGTACGATCCAGGTTGACTATAACCTTCCGGAACGTTTCGAACTGGAATATACGGGTGAGGACAATAAGAAACACCGTCCGGTAATGATCCACCGTGCACCGTTTGGCTCTATGGAACGTTTCGTAGCCGTGCTGATCGAACATACGGGTGGTAAGTTCCCGCTGTGGCTGACTCCGGATCAGGTGGCGATCTTGCCGATCAGCGAGAAGTTCAACGATTATGCATATGAGGTAAAACGTCAGCTCGAAAGCCGAAGATTCCTGAGCGTTCTGGTTGATGACCGTAATGAGAAAATCGGTCGTAAGATTCCGTGATACAGAATTGAAACGTATCCCTTATATGCTCATTGTTGGAGAGAAAGAAGCAGAAAATAATGAAGTTTCTGTAAGAAAACAGGGCGAAGGTGATAAAGGTTCGATGAAAATTACTACCTTTGCAGCGCTTTTGAAAGGTGAGGTAGAGGATCAGATGAATCACTGGAAGAAAGATAATAATTAATTAACTAATAACGAGGAGAATAAATCTTTTTTTGAATGAAGAATGACAGTCTGAAAGAACAGTATAGAATCAACGAACGTATTCGTGTTCGTGAAGTTCGTTTAGTAGGTGATAACGTAGAACAGGGAGTTTATCCTACTTCTCAGGCATTAAAGATGGCTGAAGATCAAGGGCTCGATCTGGTAGAAATTTCACCCAATGCTGCGCCCCCCGTTTGTAAAATAACCGATTATCAGAAATTCCTCTATCAGCAGAAGAAGCGCCAGAAGAAGAGCAAGAAAGCGAAGTCTGTGAAAGTTGATCGTGAAGGAGATCCGTTTCGGACCTCAGACAGATGATCATGATTACAACTTCAAGTTGAAACATGCGAAGGGATTTTTGGAAGAAGGAGCAAAAGTAAAAGCATATGTGTTCTTTAAAGGACGTTCCATTCTTTTCAAAGAGCAAGGAGAGGTATTGTTGCTTCGTTTTGCCAATGACTTGGAGGAATACGGAAAGGTAGAACAATTGCCGGTACTGGAAGGTAAACGTATGATCATCATGCTGACACCGAAGAAAGCCGGAGCTGCCGCAGCTTCCAAACCTGCCGTTTCAAAACCGGTAGTGAAGAAGGTGGTCGTGACTCCCAAGCCCAAGACTGAAGAGTCTGAATGATAAGGAAAGAAACCACCCGCTAAAGGGTGTAAAGTTTAATAATTAAAAATATATTGGAAAATGCCTAAGATGAAAACTAACTCCGGTGCCAAAAAAAGGTTCGTCCTTACCGGATCAGGAAAAATCAAAAGAAAACACGCTTTCAAAAGTCATATTCTGACGAAAAAGACTAAAAAGCAAAAAAGAAATCTTACTCACACAGGTTTGGTTGCCAGTGTGGACGTAAGCAACGTTAAACAGTTGCTTGGTTTGAAGTAATCTTTTTTAATTAAGCGAGTTTTACAAGATTTTTATTAACCGAATGTATTTAGCAAATAAGATCATCCGATAGTGATGACGCTAACATTCAAAACAGATTAGAATTATGCCTAGATCAGTAAATCATGTTGCTTCAAGAGCAAAAAGAAAACGGATTTTAAAACTTACCAGAGGTTATTATGGTGCACGTAAGAATGTGTGGACCGTAGCAAAGAATACCTGGGAAAAAGGTTTGACTTATGCATTCCGTGACCGTCGTAACAAGAAACGTAACTTCCGCGCATTGTGGATTCAGCGTATCAACGCTGCCGCACGTCCTGGAAGGCATGTCTTACTCTCGTCTGATGGGAGCTTTGCATGCAGCAGGTATCGAAATCAACCGTAAAGTTCTTGCCGACCTGGCTATGAACCATCCGGAAGCTTTCAAAGCAATCGTTGCTAAAGTGAAGTAATTGACATTATAGAGCAATTGGAAAAAGAGCTCCTGAATGGAGCTCTTTTTTTATGTCAAAAGTTTGGTGGTTTCATTCCTATTGCATATCTTTGTGATAAGAAAAATGAGTTAGCCGCACATGTTCGATTGGGAAACTCATCAGTTTATTTTAATTCCGAGACACAGCTCTTGTCGTCAATGGCGGGCCGCACCCTTCGGGGCATGCTTAGCACGGCGGATTACAAAGATGGCAAAGCACTCAAATCCTGTCATACGGAGTTTGTTCATATCTACGGTGCGGCTTTCTTTACATAGGAGGATATGTCAGAACAGGCATATCCTCTTTTTTTGTGCCCCGTCAAGCATAGTTTTAGACGGTGTAACGCTATGGGTTAGGGGAGCTAAAGCATCGCTTTTTGTTTGAAATAGGAGCTTGTCCGTTTTTTCTTCGTATATTTACCCTCCAAGAATTAAACACACTAAACTAAATATTTATGTTACTGCCAAAACAGTCTCGCAATTATGTAACCGGGCTGGCTGCCGCTTGCTCGTTGCTATTGATTGCCTGCTCTCCGGAGGAAGTCCGGCAGGTCAATCTTATTCCCAAACCGGAACAGATGACAATGACCGGAGGAACTTTCACGGTCGATAGTCTCGCGTTATTTGGCGGGCAATCTTCCCGGAATATCAAAACAGTGATCGATGAAGCCTGGTCCGGTAACCCGGAAGGTTATCAGTTGGATGTGACGCCGGGAGGAATCGACCTGCGTGCCGGTTCGCCGGACGGTCTGTTCTATGGGATGCAGACGTTACGCCAACTCTATGCCGGAGGAGAGGTCCCATGTGTTTCGATCCGGGATAATCCTCGTTTTGGGTATCGGGGATTGCATCTGGATGTATCCCGTCATTTCTTCTCCAAAGAGGAAGTGATGAAATTGCTGGATGTGATGTCTTTTTACAAGCTGAACACCTTGCATATGCATCTGACGGATGCCGGAGGATGGCGTATCGAGATAGACAAATATCCGAAACTTACTTCTGAAACGGCCTTCCGCACCGAATCTGATTGGCGGAAGTGGTGGGACGGCCGCGACCGTAAGTATCTGCCGGAAGGGACGCCGGGCGCTTACGGCGGTTACTATACGAAGGAGGACATCCGGGAGATCGTGAAACATGCGGCTTCCAAACATATAAACATAATACCGGAGATCGAATTTCCGGGGCATTCGGAAGAGGTGCTGATGGCCTATCCCGAACTGAGCTGTTCGGGAAAGCCTTACCAGAACGGCGATTTTTGTATCGGTAACGAGCAGTCGTTTACATTCATGGAAGACGTATTGGCGGAGGTGATCGATCTTTTCCCGTCCGAATATATCCATGTCGGTGGCGATGAAGCCGGGAAGTCCGCCTGGAAGAAATGTCCGAAATGCCAGGCTTTGATGAAGGAAAAAGGAATGAAGAACGTGGACGAGCTTCAGAGTTACATGATTCACAGGGCTGAGGAGTTTCTGAATTCGAAAGATCGCAAGCTGATCGGCTGGGATGAGATCTTGGAAGGCGGTCGGCTCCCGAAGCAACCGTCATGTCATGGCGGGGAGAAGACGGTGGAATCAAATCGGCACGGATGGGGCATGATGTGGTGATGACACCGGGCAATTATATGTATTTGGATTTCTATCAGGCCGATCCGAAGACACAGCCGTATGCCATCGGCGGCTATACGCCGATAAAGAAAGTGTATAGCTATGATCCCGTCCCGGCGGATTCGTTGACGGCAGAGGAATGCCGGCATATTTTGGGGGTGCAGGCCAATACCTGGACCGAATATATCCAGACACCCGAACATCTGGAATATATGATGTTCCCGCGTGCCCTTGCCGTGGCCGAGATCGGATGGACGCCGCAGGAATTACGGACATGGGAGGATTTCAAACTTCGCATGAATGCGCATATTTCCAAATTGCAGGGAATGGGGATCCGTACTTTTACCCTTTCGGACGAATTGGAAGTGACCATGCAGGTCGATACGGCAGGCAGAAAGATAGAAGTCATACTGGATGCCGAGAAATACCCGGCGGAAATCCGCTACACGACGGACGGTTCCGTTCCGGTGGCATCTTCCGCCCTTTATGCCGGGCCGATAACCGTGCAAGATTCCGCCCATATCAAAGCTGCTATTTTCCGGGACGGTGTGCTTCAGGGGACACCGACGGAAAAGAAAGTGGATTATCATCGGGCCATCAATAAGCCTATACATTATAATAGTAAGCTCTACGAAGGCTATATGGCCGGAGGAACGAACGCCTTGTTGGACGGCTATCGGGGCGGCCTGACTTATCTGGACGGACGTTGGCAAGGTTATTTGGATGACCTGGACTGTGTGATCGATATGGAAGAGGAAAACGGATATCCATAAAGTGTCCATTCGTTTCATGCAACTGACAGGTCCGGGTGTGTTCCAGCCCGGACAAGTGGAGTTGTTGACTTCGGAAGATGGTGAAAACTTTATTTCCCGCGGGATTGTTCCGACAACGGTTCCGGCTGATGATCCGGACCTCCTGTTCCAAGAATATACGTTCGACGGTAACTGGAAAGCCCGTTATGTCCGTTTGAAAGCGCCGAGGGCGAATCCCGGTTTTATTTTTGCGGATGAGATCGTTGTTTGGTAAATTAAAAATTAAGAATTAAGAATTAAAAAATATGAAGGTATTGTTGTTTTCTTTTTTATTGGGTTGCTGTTCTTTGCTGGTTTCTGCGCAACAGCCGGTAGATTATGTGAATCCGTTTATCGGGACAAGCAACTACGGGACGACCAATCCCGGTGCGATTTGCCCCCAGGGAATGATGAGTGTCACCCCCTTCAATGTGATGGGGTCGAAAAGTAATAAGTTTGACAAGGACAGCCAATGGTGGTCCACGCCTTATTCGGCGGATAATAATTTCTTCACTGGTTATGCGCACGTCAATCTGAGCGGTGTCGGTTGTCCGGAGATGGGAAGCCTGTTGTTGATGCCTACCTCTGGGGAGCTGAATGTGGATTACCACGAATACGGTAGTGAATATAAGAACGAGGTGGCCCATCCCGGCTATTACAGTAATATCCTGACGAAATATAACATCAAGACGGAAGCTACCGCCTCCATGCGTACCGGCCTGACACGTTTTACTTTCCCGAAAGGGCAGGGGAATATCCTCTTGAATTTGGGTGAGGGGCTGACGAATGAAACCGGTGCGACCGTTCGTATGGTGAGCGATACGGAGATAGAGGGAAGCAAGTTGCTCGGCACGTTCTGCTACAACCCGCAGGCGGTGTTCCCGATCTATTTCGTGATGAAGCTCAGCAAAGCCCCCAAGCAGGCCGGCTACTGGAAGAAACAGCGCGAGATGAAGGGTGTGGAAGCCGAATGGGATGCCTATTCCGGCAAATATAAATTGTACACGAAGTACGACCGTGAGATGAGCGGTGACGACATCGGCGTCTGGTTCAAGTATGATACCGAAGAAGACGAAGTGATCGAAGTAAAGATGGGTGTCTCGTTTGTCAGCATCGAAAATGCCCGCTTGAATATGAACACCGAACAGCCGGATTTCAATTTCGACAAAGTGCGTGCGGCTGCCGGCAAGATGTGGAACGACGATCTGTCGCGTGTGATGGTGGAAGGCGGGACGAACGACGATAAGACGATTTTCTATACCGCCATGTACCACCTGCTGATCCATCCGAACATCATTCAGGACGTGAATGGCGAATATCCGATGATGGAAAGCCTGAAAGTCGGCCATACTACCGGAAACCGCTATACGGTCTTTTCGCTCTGGGACACCTACCGCAATGTCAGCACATTGATGACATTGCTCTATCCCGAAAAAACAGCTTGACATCATCCGCACCATGATCGACACATGTACAAGGAAAGCGGATGGCTCCCCGAAGTGGGAACTGTACGGACGCGAGACACTGACGATGGAAGGCGATCCGTCTATCCCTTATATCGTGGATGCTTATATGCGCGGTTTGCGCGATTACGATATCGAGACTGCCTACGAAGGGATGCGCAAGGGTGCTACTACTCCCGGAGAGTTCAACCTGCTCCGCCCGGACAATAACGACTATATGAGCAAAGGCTACGTCCCCTTGCGCGAACAGTATGATAATTCGGTTTCGCATGCCTTGGAATATTATATTGCCGACTGGAATCTCTCGTTGTTGGCAGATGCGTTGGGAAAGAAGGAAGACGCCAAGCTGTTCCGTGAGCGGGCTATGGGCTATAAGCATTACTATTGCAAGGAGTTCGGTACGCTTCGTCCCATCCTGCCCGACGGCACGTTCTATTCCCCTTTCGATCCGAAACAGGGGGAGAACTTCGAGCCGAGCCCCGGTTTCCATGAAGGAAACGCCTGGAACTACACGTTCTATGTCCCCCATGACATCAAAGGCCTTGCCAAACTGATGGGCGGTCAGAAGAAGTTTGTTGATAAGTTGCAGATGGTCTTCGACAAAGGGTACTACGATATGGCAAACGAGCCGGATATCGCCTATCCGTACCTCTTCAGCTATTTCAAGGGAGAAGCTTGGCGTACGCAGAAGCTGGTCCGCGAACTGTTGGGCAAATATTATCACAATGCCCCGAACGGGCTTCCGGGTAACGACGATACGGGTACGATGTCTACCTGGGCGATCTTCTCGATGATGGGATTCTATCCGGCCTGTCCCGGTGACCTGGATTATGTTGTGACTTCTCCGACCTTCAACAAGGTGACGATCCGGCTGGACGAGAAGTTCTACCCGAAAGGCGAATTGGTGATCGAGTCCGCCCGCAAAACCCCGGAAGATATTTATATCAAAGAGGTGACAGCCGGCGGAAAGAAGCTGAAAGGGTATACGATTTCGCAAGACGAACTGGTGAATGCCGGGACATTGCGCTTCACGCTGGAAGACAAGCATTGATTTCCCCTCTCAATTTTATTTGAAATGGCATTTAAACGTTGAAAAACGGTTTCAAATTTTCTTGAAGCCGTTTTTCACTATTGAATCCCCGTTTCAATATTTCTTGAAGTGCCTTTTTAATGGTGAAAAACCGTTTCAAGAAAAATGGAGATGGGTTTCACCATTGAAAAACGGCTTCAAGAAAATTTGAAACCGTTTTTCAACGTTTAAATGCCATTTCAAATATTCTTGAGACCTATAAATTATTATCTTTGCACACGTAAAAAAGAAAAACAGTTTAATCCATATTATATAATGTATAGAACAAGAACATGTGGCGACCTGCGCCTTGCCGATGAAGGCTTGGTGATTACGCTGGCCGGCTGGGTACAGAAAACCCGTAAGATGGGTGGCATGACGTTCGTGGATATCCGCGACCGTTACGGTATTACGCAATTGGTGTTTAACCAGGAAGTGGATGCCGCTCTTTGTGAGAAAGCAAATAAGCTGGGACGCGAATATGTTATCCAGGTAACGGGAACCGTTCGCGAACGTTCCAGCAAAAATCCGAATATTCCTACCGGCGAGATCGAAATCATCGTTTCGGAACTGAATGTCCTGAATGCTGCCGTAACTCCTCCTTTCACGATTGAAGACGATACGGACGGTGGTGACGACCTGCGTATGAAATACCGTTATCTGGATTTGCGCCGCAACGCCGTCCGCAAGAACCTGGAACTGCGTCATCGTATGGCTTTCGAGGTGCGTAACTATCTGGATAAGCAAGGATTCCTGGAAGTCGAAACTCCGGTGCTGGTAAACTCGACGCCTGAAGGGGCGCGTGACTTTGTCGTGCCTTCCCGTATGAATCCCGGACAGTTCTACGCTTTGCCTCAGTCTCCGCAGACGTTGAAGCAGTTGTTGATGGTTTCCGGTTTCGACCGTTATTTCCAGATCGTGAAATGTTTCCGTGACGAAGACCTGCGTGCGGACCGCCAGCCCGAATTTACACAGATCGACTGCGAAATGAGCTTTGTGGAACAGGAAGACGTGCTGAACATTTTCGAAGGAATGGCCAAGCATCTGTTCAAGGTGATCCGGGGCATCGATATAAAAGAAGCTTTCCCGCGTATCAGTTGGCACGATGCCATGAAATATTACGGAAGCGACAAGCCGGACCTGCGTTTCGATATGAAGTTCGTCGAACTGATGGACATCATGAAGGGACACGGCTTCTCCGTATTCGATAATGCTGCTTATGTCGGCGGTATCTGTGCGGAAGGGGCGGCTTCTTATACGCGCAAGCAGTTGGATGCGCTGACTGAGTTTGTGAAACGTCCGCAGATCGGTGCAAAGGGTATGGTATATGCCCGTGTGGAGGCAGACGGCAATGTGAAGTCGAGTGTGGATAAATTCTATACCCAGGAAGTATTGCAGCAGATGAAAGAGGCCTTTGGTGCAAAACCGGGCGACTTGATTCTGATCCTTTCCGGCGACGATGCGATGAAGACGCGCAAACAACTTTGCGAATTGCGTCTGGAAGTGGCCGGCCAGTTGGGCTTGCGTGACAAGAACAAGTTTGCTTGCCTGTGGGTGGTTGACTTCCCTCTGTTCGAGTGGAGCGAAGAAGATCAGCGTTTCTATGCTATGCACCATCCGTTCACCTCTCCGAAGCCGGAAGATATTCCGTTGCTGGATAGCGATACGGGTGCCGTCCGTGCGAATGCATACGACATGGTGATCAATGGTGTCGAAGTGGGTGGCGGTTCCATCCGTATCCACGACAGCAAGTTGCAGGATAAGATGTTCCAGTTGCTGGGCTTCACCGAAGAAAAGGCACAGGAGCGTTTCGGCTTCCTGATGAATGCCTTCAAATATGGTGCGCCTCCTCACGGTGGTCTGGCTTACGGTCTGGATCGTTGGGTCTCTTTGTTTGCCGGCCTCGATTCTATCCGTGACTGTATCGCGTTCCCGAAAAACAACTCCGGTCGCGATGTCATGCTGGATGCGCCCGGACAACTGGATGATTCGCAGTTGGAAGAATTATGCCTGAAAGTAGATATTAAGGAGTAATATACCGATAGGTCGATTTGCCGGTATGCTGGTGAATGGTTCACTGGCCTATTGGCAAATTGATTTATTTATAAATTATTGATTATGTTAAGGGTTAAGGATATACTGAAAGAAATCGAACAATACGCTCCGTTGCCATTGCAGGAGAGCTTTGACAATGCAGGGGTGCAGGTAGGCGATGTGAATCAGCCGGCTACCGGTGCGCTTCTTTGCCTCGACGTCACCGAAGAGGTGGTGGACGAGGCGATAGAGATGGGGTGTAATCTGATTGTCTCTCATCATCCTTTGGCCTTTAAAGCCTTCAAATCCCTGACCGGTTCGACCTATATCGAGCGGTGCATGATGAAGGCCTGCAAGTATGACTTGGTGATCTATGCCGCCCATACCAATCTCGATAATGCGGCGGGAGGCGTGAACTTCCGTCTGGCGGAACTGATCGGGCTGGAAAATGTCCGTGTCCTGAGCCCCCGAGAAAGGAGCTTTGCTGAAGCTGGTCACTTTCGTGCCGGAGGCCTATGCCGATTTGGTGAGGACGACCTTGTTCAATGCGGGAGCCGGAGCGATAGGCGACTATGATTCCTGTAGCTTCAGCCTGCCGGGGAGCGGGACTTTCCGTGCCGGCGAAGGGACGAACCCGTTCTGTGGCGAAATAGGCGAGTTGCATGTGGAGTCGGAAATCCGTATCGAAACGATATTGCCCGCTTTCCGTAAGTCGACGGTGACGCGTGCGTTGCTTTCCGTCCATCCTTATGAAGAACCGGTATTCGATTTCTATCCTTTGGATAATGCCTGGAACCAGGTCGGTTCGGGGGTAGTCGGAGAGTTGCCCGAAGAAGAGAGTGAATTGGGCTTCCTGCAACGGATCAAGGAACTGTTCCAGGTGGGGTGCGTGAAGCATTCCGCCCTGACCGGCAAGCCGATACGCGAAGTCGCTTTATGCGGGGGGAGCGGCGCTTTCCTGATCAAAGACGCAATCAGTTACGGTGCGGACGTTTTCATTACGGGGGAGGCTAAATATAATGACTTTTACGATGTGGAAGACCGGATTCTGCTGGCGGTTATTGGTCATTATGAAAGTGAAGTCTGTACAAAAGATATCTTTTTATAACATAATATCGAAAAAATTCCCTACCTTTGCGGTACATTTTTCGAATGTTAATTCAAACCCGGTAAAATATTTATAGAATGGCTACAGATAAACAATCAGCTGAAAAAGAGATTACAGTTGAAGAAAAGCTTTCTACGCTGTATCAGCTTCAGACGATGATGACTGAAATTGATAAGATCAAGACACTTCGCGGCGAACTTCCCTTGGAAGTACAGGACCTGGAAGATGAGATCGCTGGTCTGGAAACACGTCTTCAGAACTATCAGTCAGAAATTAAAGACTTTGAGAATGCTGTTGTAGAACAGAAACATAAGATTACGGAGTCAACCGGTCTGATTGAAAAATATAAAGCGCAGTTGGATAACGTGCGTAACAACCGTGAGTTCGACAACTTGTCAAAAGAAATAGAATTCCAGGGACTTGAAATCGAGTTCTCTGAAAAGAAGATTCGTGAATTCGGTGAAGCGATCAACCGTAAGAAAGAAGAGATCGCCGAACTGTCCGAAAGACTGGAAGGCCGTAAGGCTGATTTGGTTCAAAAGCAGGGCGAACTGGAACAGATCATTTCCGAAACCAAGCAGGACGAAGAGAAACTGCGCGAAAAAGCAAAGAAACTGGAGGCGAATATCGAACCGCGCCTCTTGACTGCTTTCAAACGTATCCGCAAGGGGGCACGTAACGGCTTGGCTGTCGTATATGTACAGCGTGGTGCCTGCGGTGGTTGTTTCAACAAGATTCCGCCCCAGAAACAGTTGGATATCAAGTTGCGTAAGAAAGTGATCGTTTGCGAATACTGTGGTCGTATCATGATCGACCCTGAATTGGCAGGCATAGAAGAATAATCGGATGCGCGACGTTGTCCGTGCATATATAGAGAAATATCGGTTGCTTACGGAAAACCGTCCGGTTCTGGTCGGTGTAAGTGGCGGAGCAGATTCAATAGCCCTACTCACCATTTTGGTGGAGTCGGGCTATTCCTGTATTGCGGCGCATTGTAATTTTCATTTGCGGGGAGACGAATCCCTGCGTGACGAACAGTTTGTAAGGGAGTATGCCCGAAAACTGGATGTCCCTTTCCTGATGACGGACTTCGATACCCGAAAATATGCAGCCGACCGGCATCTCTCCATTGAAATGGCTGCCCGCGAGTTGCGCTATGGCTGGTTCGAAGAGCAACGGGCTGGAACCGGGGCGCAGGCTGTCGCTGTGGCTCATCATCGTGACGACAGTGTGGAAACGCTTTTGATGAATCTGGTACGTGGGACCGGCATCAGGGGAATGAGCGGGATTCGTCCGAGGAACGGTTTCGTGGTGCGCCCTTTGCTTGCCGTGAGCCGTGAGGATATCTTGGAGTGGCTTGCCGGACGCGGTTTGACGTATGTGACCGACAGCACCAACCTTTCCGATGCTTATACGCGCAATTTTATCCGCCTGCGTGTCCTTCCGCTTCTGAAGGAAATCAATCCTTCCGTGAAGGATGCGATCGCCCGTACGTCCGAACATCTGTCGGCAGCCGAAGCCGTTTATCTGCATGTGGTGGAAGAGGCGAGGAATGCCGTGGTCGAGCAAGGGGACCGCCTTTCGATTGCCGCCTTGATGCGTTACCCGTCGCCCGATGCTATTTTATACGAGTTACTCAAAACCTATGGCTTTACTCGTCCGGTGGCGGAGGATGTTTATTTGTCCCTGACGAAAGAATCGGGCAAAACCTTTTTCTCTTCTACGCACCGGTTGATAAAAGATCGGGACTATTTATTGTTATCTCCCCTTGTAAAAAGAAGAGGTCCGTGAATATACACTGACCGGTGGCGAGAAAGTTTGGTCCGGTCCTGTCGAACTTTCTTTCGAGAAGATTGTTATTAAGGAAGATTTCCATATCCGGAAAGATAAAAATATCGCTTATTTCGATTACGACAAACTGACTTTTCCGCTTACCCTGCGTACATGGAAAGAAGGAGATTGGTTTATTCCTTTTGGCATGAAAGGGCGGAAGAAATTAAGCGATTATTTCTCGGATCATAAATTCAGCCGTTTAGATAAGGAACGGACGTGGCTTTTTATGCAGCGGAGGCGCTGTTATCTGGATTGTAGGAGAACGTTCCGATAATCGTTTTTGCCTGGACAAAACAACTAAAAGTGTGTTAGTTGTGAATTTTTTTCCGACAAAAAGCGAGAGTAACTGAAAATATTATTACATTTGCAAAGATTTACTCCGCAGATGTGTTACTAATGATTCAAATTAGCTCAACAATCCGGTTTTCACATGAAATTATTAATTATCAAATTATAAAAGATACAATGATTGCGTTGTACGCGTGCCGTGTCCGGTCGTGTAAGTACGTCGTTTTTATTATTCACTTCGCATTATGCAAAAATATAACATTCTAGAACTAAATGAAAAACTCCTTCCTGAGTTGCAAAGTATAGCGGAAGAGTTAGGTATTAAAAAAGTAAGTTCCCTTAAGAAAGAGGAACTTGTATACAGAATTCTTGACGAACAGGCCATTTCATACGCCGGCATCCAGGCTGAAAAGGAGAAAGAAAAGGAAGCAAAGAAAGCAGAAAGGCAGACTAAGGCTAAGAAAACAAAAGCTGCGGCTCCGAAAGGCGCAAAAGCTGATGCCAAAACGAAAGTCGCTGCTCCCACCACACCCGTTGAAGCTTCGGTAGAAGAGGTCGCTCCGGAAGCTCCGGAACAGCCCGAACGTAAAAGACGGACTCGTATTGACAAGAAAGAAAAAGTGGCCGCGGCTGTTGTTCCTGTCCAGAAAAACGAAGAAGCGGCCGTTTCCAAAAGTCCGGTTTCAGCCAATGCTCCTGTATCCGAAACTCTTGTCCAGGTAGCTGATGCTACGGCCGACGTCCCTGCCGAAACGGTAAAACCGGCAGCAAAGAAAGTGGTTAAGAAGACTGACAAGCCTGTAGAGAAACCGTTGCTTCCTCCTGTTGTCGTGGAATCGGATAACGGAGAGCTTCCGGCCGAAATCGCTCCCGAAGTAACGGAAGAACCGGCTGTCGTGGAAACTCCTGCCGCTTCGACTCCGGCAGACGAACCTAAACGTGTGGTATTCCGCCATCCGGACACCAAATCAGTTCTCGATCAACTTTTCCCATTCTCTTCCACACCTGCAAAACCGGAACCGAAAGCGCGTGAAGAACAACCTGCAGCCGCCCAGCAGCAGAACAATCCTCGCCAGAATAACAACAGACAGAACAACCAGAATAATCATAACAACCAGCGCAACAACAATAATAACAATGCTGTGCAGGAAAAACAGTATGAGTTTGACGGTATACTGACAGGTGTCGGTGTGCTGGAAATGATGCCTGACGGATATGGTTTCTTGCGTTCTTCCGATTATAACTACCTGACTTCACCGGATGATATTTACGTATCGCAGTCGCAGATCAAGCTGTTCGGCCTGAAGACCGGCGACGTGGTGGAGGGGGCTATCCGTCCTCCGAAGGAAGGTGAAAAATATTTCCCGCTTGTCAAAGTGGACAAGATCAACGGTCGTACGCCTGAAGAAGTCCGTGACCGTGTTCCTTTCGATCATCTGACTCCGCTTTTCCCGGACGAAAAATTCATGTTGACGGCCCGCAAGTCTTCGAAAGTATATGATAATATCGCCGTACGTGTAGTAGATCTGTTCTCGCCGATCGGCAAGGGGCAGCGTGGTCTGATCGTGGCACAGCCGAAGACCGGTAAGACGATGCTGTTGAAGGATATCGCCAATGCGATCGCAGCCAATCATCCTGAAGTGTATATATGATTATCCTGCTGATCGACGAACGTCCTGAGGAGGTGACCGATATGGCCCGTAGCGTAGATGCCGAAGTGATTGCTTCTACTTTCGACGAACCGGCTGAACGCCATGTGAAAATTGCCGAAATCGTATTGAATAAGGCGAAACGAATGGTAGAATGTGGTCATGATGTCGTGATCCTGTTAGACTCGATCACTCGTTTGGCTCGTGCTTATAATACGGTACAACCGGCTTCCGGTAAGGTGCTTTCCGGTGGTGTGGACGCAAATGCATTGCAGAAACCGAAACGTTTCTTCGGGGCTGCCCGTAACATCGAAAACGGCGGCAGCCTGACGATCCTGGCAACGGCATTGACTGAAACCGGTTCGAAGATGGACGATGTGATCTTTGAAGAATTCAAAGGTACGGGTAATATGGAATTGCAGTTGGATCGCAAGCTGGCAAACAAACGTGTTTATCCGGCTGTCGATATCACAGCGTCCAGCACGCGCCGCGACGACCTGTTGCAGGATGAAAACACCGTGAACCGTATGTGGATCCTGCGTAAGTACCTGGCCGATATGAACTCTATGGAGGCTATGGAATTTGTCAAGAAGCGCATGGAACAGACATTCGATAATATGGAGTTCCTGGCTTCGATGAACGGATAAGTTAGGGGATTCTCGATATTGATAAAAACGCAGATCGGGCTCGGCCTGGTCTGCGTTTTTTATATTGGATTCGAATCTCTGTTTTCTATATTTTGCAACGCTATGCACTTATAATCGGATTTGTCAATATTGTCAATATTTTCCGTGCCTGCATGGTTATCGGGACACCGGGCAGTGGCAAATCCTATGCGATAGTCAACAGTTACATACTTCAGCTTATAGCCAAAGGCTTTGCGATTTACATCTATGATTACAAGT
>VOFJ01002671.1_pt1 | contig 17857 bp, 28 predicted proteins | sample 5384081 | NCBI WGS metagenome assembly VOFJ01 (sample SAMN12384729, study PRJNA508395) | human gut metagenome | isolation source: healthy gut I | host: Homo sapiens
GGGGTACGGTCAAGCCGGATGTCGTCCTTTATGAGGAGAGCCTGGACGAGAAGACGCTGACCGGCAGCATCTGCGCCATTGGTCAGGCAGACCTGCTGATGGTAGGTGGCACCAGCCTCACGGTATATCCTGCCGCCGGTCTCATCCAGTACTACCGCGGCAACCGCCTGGTCCTCATCAACCGGGATGAAACGCCCTATGACGGCTACGCCAACCTGGTCCTCCACCGGAGCCTGGGAGAGGTATTTTTCGCAGTTGTAAGGATGAGCTTGCAGCTTGGATAGAAAAAGCTAGCTTCATTAGTTTCCGGTTTGTATGGATATTTCTTGACGATTTCACGTTGCTGTTATATCATAAAGTGTGTGCTGACCTATCATTTCTGTGCCGCCTGCAGTATATGATGGATGTGAATTGCGGTATGTTTCTGCGGAGCATGCTTAGGGGAATCGGATGCGTCCGACTCCCCTTTTCCGTTACCTGTATTTCTCCACCTGGGACTGAATGAGTGCGCCGTCTTCAAAATAATTGATGCGCATAGCCCGCTTCACATCTGCCAGGGTTTGGGCGGCCTCGGCCCGGGCCACTTCGCTGCCCTTCTTCAGGATTTCATAGACGCCGGGGATATCCTTTTGCCACTGGGCCCTGCGCTCCCGGATGGGCGCCAGCTCCGCCTGAAGGATGCTGTTCAGGAATTTTTGACCTTCACATCGCCCAGACCGCCGCGCTGATAATGTGCTTTCAGCTCGTCAGATTTGCATAGTCCGGCAGGAAGGCCGCAAAGTGTTCGTCCTGACAGAAGGCGTCCAGGTAAGTGAATACGGCGTTGCCCTCCAGACTGCCGGGATCGGAGACCTTCAGGTGATTGGGATCGGTGAACATGTTCATCACCTTCTGCTTGACCTCAGCCTCGGTGTCGGACAGGTAGATGCAGTTGCCAAGGGACTTGCTCATCTTGGCCTTGCCGTCTGTGCCGGGGAGGCGGCAGCAGACCTGATTCTGGGGCACCAGGGCCTCCCGGCTCCACCAGGGTTTCTCCATAGGTCAGATTAAACCGGCGCACAATTTCCCGGGCCTGCTCCAGCATGGGCAGCTGGTCCTCGCCCACGGGGACGGCGGTGGCCCGGAAGGCGGTGATGTCCGCCGTCTGGCTGACGGGGTAGCACAAAAAGCCCATAGGGATGCTGGCCTCAAAGTTGCGCAGCTGAATCTCCGCCTTCACCGTGGGATTCCGTTGAAGCCGGGACACAGTGACTAGATTCATGTAGAAGAAGGTGAGCTCCGTCAGCTCAGAGACCTGGGATTGAATGAACAGGGTGGACTTGGCCGGGTCCAGGCCGCAGGACAGGTAGTCCAGGGCCACCTCAATGATATTTTCCCGGATTTTTTCCGGATGGTCCGCATTGTCGGTGAGGGCCTGGGCGTCGGCGATCATGATGAACACCTTGTCGTACTGCCCGGAATTCTGCAGCTCTACCCGCCGCTTCAGAGAGCCTACGTAATGCCCCAAATGGAGCCGCCCTGTGGGCCGGTCCCCTGTGAGAATGATTTTTTCCATGGACGAATTCCTCCTGTTAAAAATAAACGGCCCTATCCTACAAAGGATAAGACCAAAGTCTATACGCCACCTGTGTACATGCTCACCAACATGAGCTTTCCGGATAACGGCCGGATGCCGTCGGCGCCTACTGAACCTTCGGGCCGCCCTCCGGAGCCCATTCAGAATGCACAGCCTGCAGCCCTTCCACCATCCGGGCCGCTCTCTGGAGGCCGGAGGCACCCGTACTACTTCTCCATCTGCGGTTTGACATATTATGGCTTTTACTATAGCCTCCCTGCTTCCAAAAGTCAAGAGAAAAAAGGGCTTGACATTTGGGAGAAAGTTGGATATACTGCCTATGGTTAGTTTTGACTAATCTCGAAGAAGCTCCATCCCCAGGCGCGTTTTCTTTTTTCTTAGAAAGTTAGAAGGGACTAACCAAATATTTTACATAATCGGAGGTACTGATTGATGAAGAGAAGGTCCAGAATTTTGGCTGCGCTGACGGCCGGTGTGATGGCTGCCGGAGCCATGTGCTTTGGCTTTGCCCAGTGGAGTACCAGCCTTGCCCTCCAGGGCACGGTATCGGCCAGCGGCAAGTGGGACGTGGGCATTTCAAGGCCGAAGTAACGAGCTTCAGCACCGGCGCAGCTGTGGACGCCGACCCGGTTACAGTAGCGCCTACCGGAAATGCCGTGGTGTATCCGGTGAAGCTGGCGATCCGGGATATGGACAACTGGTATGTTCTGCAGATTGACGATGTGAACGGCGCGGAGCAAGGGCTCAATGCAACCGAGCTGAACGAATATGCTGACCGGCTGTCCCTCAGCTATGGCTCCGCATCCCCTTGGTACTATGCTTCCGGCATCAAGGCGGAGAAAACCACAACCTTCATGATGAAAATTACGGATCCAGACATTGTGACGATCCATCAAAATGGACTGGTAAACCAGAGCTATCAAAACACGGACGACGGCGCTTCTGCCGGGAAGGTTGTGGGATATGCCATTTTGAGGCTGTGGGGCGGCTCCTCGTCCATTCAGGTCAAGCCCAACAACGAGTACCTGAAGGTGACCTACCAGGCGGCAAAGGAGGAGATACAGCAGGGCGAAGCTTACACAGTCTATCCCGCTGCCATCGGCGATGACAAGACCAGCGCCACCTACGGGCCTGTGACCTTCTCGCTGCCCGGCGCCTGGGTTCAGTACTCCGTCACGGTGACCAATCAGGGTACGGCCAATGCCAACCTGAGGGACTATAGGCTGGATGTGGACCAGCTGGACGAGATCTATCATGTGGACATGCCGGAATTGGGTGAAGACGAGGTCCTGAAGCCGGGCGAATCGTGCACCATGACCTTTGTCATCTCCGTGGACAGCAGCGAAAGCTTCGAAGCCGCCACCCAGTCCTTCACAGTCTACTTGACCTATGGGCAGGACGAGGTAGAAGCCGCTCCCCACAGCCGGCCATACCCATCCCGCTGCGTAATCCCGGAACCCGGTCCGCCCCCTCTGAACACTCCGGAGTGGAAGCAGGCTCCAGGGAAAGCTTGGGCGCGGCATTTCCTGTGTCACATAGTTAGGATATCCTAATCGACCGAGAGTTCATTGCCACGGGTTCTGCTCCGTTCAGATTGACGTGGACTCCTTGCAATTTCTTTGGAGGTACATAGTGTGAAAAAAGATCCAAAATTCTCGCCGCCCTGACAGCGGGTGTCATGGCTGTCAGCGCCATGTGCTTCGGTTTTGCTCAGTGGAGCACCGAAATTTCCCTGGGCGGCAACGTCTCTGCCTCTGGAACCTGGGACGTTTCTGTCACAGACGCAGCGGTCACCCTGAGCAGCGCCGGCGCCGACCTGGTGGAGCAAACCGTTGTGAACGACCCCACCTATGAAGTGGTCCTCTATGATGTATATGCGGATTACAGCTTTCTCGGCGATTACTGCTTCACAGTGGACGACAATAACCCCCATACCGTTTCCCTGACTGCCGAGGAATTCAATCCATATGACGAAGACAACGGAAAAACAGATTGGGGCCTACTCCTTCAAGTCTGGCGTCAGCGGCACCGCTTATTCCAGAAGCGACTACACCTTTGTTTTGAACTGCAGGGAAGAGGCGGAGCACATAGTGACGGGCTGGGAGAACAAACCTTACCTACCGGCTGCCGACAACGGCGCCATGGATGGCCAATGCATCGGCCAGGCAGTGGCGTTGCGCTACAACACCCAAATGCCGATGAATGAACGGATTATCATGTCTCACGATGACGCCAAGGCTTTTTACCAGGCCAACCCCCGCACCGAAACAACAGTGCCTGCCGAAACCACCTTCACAGCCGGTAGCGTCAGCTATGCTCCCGTGCACTTTTCCCTTCCCGGCGCCTGGGCGCAGTACTCCGTCACCATCACCAACCAGGGTACCGCCAAGGCCAACCTGAGGGATTACAGGCTGACTCTGGATCAGCTGCCGGAGCTCTACCAGGTGGACATGCCGGAGTTTGAGAAGACGAGGTGCTTCAGCCGGGTGAATCTTGTATCATCCAGTTTGTCATCTCCGTGGACGTCCAGGAGGAGCACTTTGCTGAGGGGAGCCAAACCTTTACGCTGCACCTGACCTATGAGCAGGACGCCGTGGGGGCAGCCCCGGCATCCAGCCATACGCACACGAAGTAACGACCAGGCAGGGCCTCCCCCAAGCCGGAGGCCCTGCCAGAAGCATTCTGGGAGGAGGAATCACCTGTGAAAATGGCCTTTCGATGGCAAAGTATCCTCTGGCCGAAGACAGAAAGGGGGGAAGTCGGCGCTTTTCTGGGCCACTGTGTTTGCCGGGATTTGGCTGCTGCTGCAGGGGCTCAGTGGCTTTTTGTCTGGGGTTCAACCCAGTCCGTGTACCGCCGGCAGCCTGGGCGATGGCCCTGCTGGGCATTTTTGCCCGGGAGCTGCTCCGGGCGTTCCTGGGTCTGCCTTGCCAAAGGGTGGCTCCTTTTGGAAGGGCCTCGCCATTGCCTTCGCGCTCGCACTGGGGGAGTGCCTGCTGACCGGCAGCACAGCCAACCTTTCTCAGCGCCTGTGGAGCGAATTTCTCCCCACCCTTTCCCGCTCTGCCCTGCTGACGGCCTTGGCCATACACGGAGGATTTCTGCCGGCGCTTCTCTACGGCGTTGCAGCTCAGGCAATGGGGCTCTGGATCCCCGTCTCCCCGGCACTGAGCCGGCCAATGGGGGGGCGCTGCTGGAGTTGGTCATGAATCTCATGTTCCTCGTGGCTTTGGATTGCGACCTCAGCCCCGACGAAGCGCCGGCAGAGCGCCGCTCCAAGGCCTCCGTCGCCGGTGGTGTGGCGGCTTGTACGGTTCTGGCTGCCCTAATCTGCTTCTTTGCCGGCCTGCTTCCGTGGCAGCCCGTGGCCGTTGCCACCGGCAGCATGGAGCCCCAGATTTCGGTGGGTGACGCAGTGCTCGTCTCCAAACTGGACACCGGCGCATTGGAGGTTGGGGATGTGATCCAGTTTCGAAGGGGGGGACTATACCGTCATCCACCGCATTGTGGAGATCATCCAGGAAGACGGTGCCCTTTCCTACGTGACCAAAGGAGACGCCAACAACGCCAAGGACGCCGGCGCGGTATCTGCCGGGGATGTGGTGGGAAAGGTCATTGCCACGGTGCCCGGTGCGGGGCGTTGGACCCTGTGGCTGCACGGCGCTTAAGTGAGCTACAGGACTGGGAATCAGAAGAGCTTTGGCTGTAAGGATACGGACCGGTTGGATTTCAGGGACCGGTTTGTATCCTTATAGGTATTTTTTGGAGGAAATCTGGAATTATTGGTTGCGTTTTTTGCAGAATCATGCTATATTGAAAGACAGCGCGGTTTGCGCGGGAGGGATTCCAACATGCGCATCATCATTGTAGGGGACGGCAAAATGGGCAGCACCTTTGCCCAACGGTCTCCAAAGCCGGTGGTCATGACGTGACCATCATTGACAAGCGGGCCACAGCCCTGCAGCATACCATAGAGAGCCTGGATATTATGGCCATTGAGGGCAACGGCACCACCCTGGAGATCCAGCGGGAGGCCGGTGTGGAGCAGGCGGATCTGCTGATTGCCGCCACCAACACCGACGAGCAAAATCTGCTGACCTGCCTCATTGCCAAGCGGGCGGGAGCCAAGCACACCATCGCCCGGGTGCGGAGCCCAGAATACGTGAAGGAGATCAGCCTCATCCAGGAGGACTTGGGCTTGAGTCTGACCATCAATCCTGAGCTGGCCTGTGCTACGGAAATGGCCCGGGTCCTTCGTTTTCCCTCCGCAGTTAAAATCGACACCTTTACCGGCGGCCGGGTGGAAATTCTGAAGCACTGCCTGTCGCCCAATTCCCCCACTGGTCGGCATCCGCCTGTCGGAGCTGAGCCGGTTTAAGGCCAGCGTGCTTATTTGTGCGGTGGAGCGGGGCAAAGAGGTCTTCATTCCCAACGGCAGCTTCCAGCTGGCCGCCGGGGACCGGATCAGCATTGTGGCCCAGCCCCGGGACGCCTCCCTGTTTTTCCGCAGAATCGGCGCGCCCACCTCACCGGTCCGGCAGATTATGCTTCTGGGTGGGGGGACGCATCGCCTACTACCTGGCCGCACAGATGGCGGATTTTGGCGCAGATGTCAAAATCATTGAGCAGGACTACGCCGTTTGCCGGAACCTGGCTGAGGCGCTGCCCAACGTGACCGTGATCCACGGTGACGGCACGGATCACCTGCTCCTCAGCCAGGAGGGCATTGAGGAAATGGATGCCGTAGCCACGCTCACCGGTTTGGATGAGCAGAACATCCTCATGAGCCTGTATGCCGGTCAGGTGTCCAAGGCCAAAATCATCACGAAAATCACCAGGGACTCCTTTGAGGACATTGTGGAGAACATGGACGTGGGCAGCGTGTTCTATCCCCCGGTACATTGCCGCCGAGGCGGTGGTGCGTTACGTCCGCGCCATGGCCAACTCCACAGGCTCCAATGTGGAGACTCTGTACAGCATCGTCGGGGACAAGGCTGAGGCCCTGGAGTTCCGGGTCTCTCAGGGAAGCCGGGTCAGTGGGATCCCCCTGCAGGACCTGCGCACCCGTCCGGGGATTCTCATTGGCTCCATTCACCGGGGAGCTCGAGTGTTCATTCCCCGGGGCCAGGATACCATCGAAGAGGGAGACTCTGTGGTGGTGGTTACCACGTTGCCAAATCTGAACGACTTGGACGATATTTTGGAGCGGCGCAGGTAAAAACCGGAAAATTGCAGGAAATGACTGGGAATTTCTCCGAAATTGTGACCGGTTGCCCCAGAGCCTCAGGGGCAGCTGCTGGCCGGGCCGCTAAAATTCACAAAATTCCCGGCTCTGGGAAGGGCTTTCTGTGAATACTATGAAAAGTTCCCCAGAATCCGTTTTTTTTGGATTGATTTTAGAGAGAATTTGACTTACAATATTCCAAGTAAACGCAGGAGGTCCTCGCTCATGCTTCACGTGGTCCTGGTGGAGCCGGAGATTCCGGCCAACACTGGTAACATTGCCCGTACCTGTGCCGCCACCGGTAGTGTCTTTGCACCTCATTCGCCCTCTGGGCTTTGACATCTCCGAGAAAGCGGTGCGGCGAGCAGGGCTGGACTATTGGCACCTGGTGGATGTGCGGGTGTATGACAATCTGGAGGAGTTTTTCCGGATCAACCAAGTGGAGCAGATGTGGTGCCTGTCCACCAAGGCCCCCGGGCCCACACCGAAGCGGTCTTTCAGGACGGCTGTTACCTGTTTTTCGGTAAGGAAACTCGGGGCCTGCCGGAGGATTTTCTGGCCCGCCACGAGGCAAGCTGCCTGCGCATTCCCATGCGGCCCAATGCCCGAGCCTCAATCTGAGCAATTCTGTGGCTGTTACCGTTTATGAAGCCCTGCGACAGCTGGATTTTCCCCAGCTCCAGGAGTTTGGTCAAATGCGGGACTGGACCGGCTTCCAGTCCGGACAATAACAGGAGGCATAACCATGAACTACAATAAGAAGTCCATCGAGGACATCGACGTGGCCGGCAAGCGGGTCCTGTGCCGCTGCGACTTCAACGTGCCCACTAAGGACGGTAAAATTACCTCTGACAAGCGGATTGTAGCCGCTTTGCCCACCATTCAGTACCTGATGAACCATGGCGCAAAGGTCATTCTCTGCTCGCATATGGGTAAGCCGAAGGGGAATGGAAGCCCGAGCTGAGCCTGAAGATCGTGGCGAAGCGCATCAGCGAGCTGCTGGGCAAGGAAGTCATCATGGCCGCCGACGTGGCAGGCGAGGACGCCAAGGCCAAGGCCGCTGCCCTGAAGGACGGCGACGTGATGCTGCTGGAGAACGTCCGCTTCATGAAGGGCGAGACGAAGAACGATCCCGAGCTTAGTAAGGAGCTGGCCTCCCTGGCAGAGATCTTTGTGAATGATGCCTTTGGCACCGGCCCACCGCGCCCATTCCTCCACGGCCGGCGTGGCAGATTACCTGCCCTGCCGTCTGCGGCTATCTGGTGCAGAAGGAAGTCTCCATCATGGGCAAGGCCCTTGCCGATCCGGAGCGTCCGTTTGTCGCGATTCTCGGCGGCGCGAAGGTCTCCGATAAGCTGAACGTCATCAATAACCTGCTTGACAAGGTCGATACGCTCATCATCGGTGGCGGCATGGCCTATACCTTCCTGGCCGCTAAGGGCTACTCCACCGGCACCTCCCTGCTGGATGAGGAGAAGGTTGACTATTGCAAGGAAATGATGGCCAAGGCCGAGGCCAAGGGCGTAAAGCTGCTTCTGCCTGTAGACACCACCATCGCCGCCTCCTTCCCCAACCCCATTGATGCCCCCATTGATGTGGAGACTGTAGCCTCCGATGCCATTCCCCAGGACCAGATGGGCCTGGATATCGGCCCCAAGACCATGGAGCTCTACGCAAATGCGGTGAAGGATGCCAAGACTGTTGTGTGGAACGGGCCGATGGGCGTCTTTGAGAATCCCCCGTTTTGGCCAAGGGCACCATCGCCGTGGCACAGGCTCTGGCCGATTCCGATGCCGTGACCATCGTCGGCGGCGGCGACAGCGCTGCGGCCTGCGAGCAGCTGGGCTTTGCCGACAAGATCACCCACATTTCCACCGGCGGCGGCGGCGCGTCGCTCTCTCGAGGGGAGTTCCTGGAGGGCAAGGTCTTGCCCGGCATCGCCTGCCTGCAGGACAAATAACTCTGTAACCAATTGGCAGCGAGGGCGCCTGCCGCTCCCTCGCTGCTTTCTGCGCACATTCTTGCACATAGATAAATTTGGAGGCTCAAGAAAATGAACAGAAAATACCGCAAGACCGTCATCGCCGGCAACTGGAAGATGAACAAGACCCCCAGCGAAACCAAGGAATTCATGACCCTTTAAACCATCCTGCCTAAGGGCCGCTGGTGCGACGTGGCGCTGTGTGTGCCCGCCGTCTGCATCCCGGCAGCTGTGCGCACCATGCGTGAGACCCGCATCGGCATCGGCGCAGAAAACTGCAACGCCAACGCCTCCGGCGCCTACACCGGCGAGATCGCAGCCAATATGCTGCTCGACGCTGGCTGCAAGTACGTCATCCTCGGCCATTCCGAGCGCCGCGCCATGGGCGAGACGAACGCGGACGTCAACGCAAAGGTTCTGGCTGCCCTGAACGCCGGTCTGACCCCCATCATGTGCTGCGGCGAGTCTCTGAGCAGCGGGAGACCGGCATTCACCGAGGAGTGGATCACCATGCAGATCAAGTCCGCTCTGCGGAATGTGCCGGAAGAGAAGATCCGCAAGGTCATCATTGCCTACGAGCCCATCTGGGCCATCGGCACTGGCCGCACCGCCACCCCCGAGCAGGCGGAAGAGGTCTGCGAGAACATCCGTACGGTGGTGCGCAAGCTGTACTCCTCCAAGAACGCCCGTGCGATCTCCATCCTCTACGGCGGCTCCATGAACGAAAAGAACGCCTATGACCTGCTGGCCCAGCCCGACATCGACGGCGGCCTGATCGGCGGCGCTTCCCTCGTCCCCGAAAAGTTTGTCAAGATCATCGAGGCTGCCAACCAGCCTACACTGTAAGGGGAGTCTTTCAGAATTTCATTCGGGCTTTTGCAACCAGGTTCCAGGGCTGGAACCCGGTTTTTGCCAGCTGTGTGTTGCCATATTGAGGAATGGCATTTGATTACCACCCGCCGCTGTTTCCAGGATATGGGGAAGCTGCTCCCAATTGGCGGGCGATAACGCCAAGCAGCGGGAAAAGCGCCGAAAAACTCTGAAGAAGCGGGTAAGCAGATCTGATCGGTGTCCGACGGCCTCTCCTTCGGGATTTAGACTGAGCCAGAAAGGTGATGGAAAGGGAGTGGGAAGATGTTCACGGATAAAAAAGACAGTTTTTATTGGAATAAAAAGCTGCGTGGATGATGTAGAACGAGAATGGGAAAGTACCGGGGAAAAATATGCCGCTGACGGTAGGAGAAAAGAAACTTATGAAAGAAATTTTTGACCCCCAAAAAGCAATAGAAGATACAGCGCTTGCATTTCCAATCTGTGAATACTGCTTTTGGAGATACGGCACAGCTCCCCTTTTCCGATAAGGTGTGGTTTATCTGTGAGACGGACTGTGAACGGTATGGCCATTCCTGGGCCTGCCCGCCGTATTGCGGCGATATTCAGGAAAAATAGCGGCGTGCAAGAACTACCGGAATTTTTTTTTTTTCCACGGTTACAGAGGTTGAAAACGCATGGGACAAAAATGCCTGTCTCAAGGCAAAACTGGTCCATGAAGAAATTACGAGAAAGATACAGATAGAACTGAAAGAAAAAATTATCAGATTTTTATGTATTGTCTACGGGCTGCACGACCTGCGAAGTCTGCGCTGCTTGCCCGGACGAGCCCTGCCGACATCCCGAACAGCGGCTATCCTCTATGGAAAGCCACGGAATCGTAATTTTTGCAGTTAGCCAGTGAAATGGGCCTTAGCTACAGTTTCGGAAGCGACACGGTTGTATATTTTAGTATGATTTTATTTTTAAAATATAAGTTTTTGAACCATGTAATTGCGATATGTAAAATTGCTTGCGATCTGGTAAGAACCAGGTGCTGTATTTTTTGGGGCTGCCTCTCTGCGCTGGTGAGACAGCCCCCTTTACAATCGCCAGTTGAGAAATAAAAAAAGACGGGCGCGTCGCAAAAATATGGCAAGGTGATGCAATAGTGCAAGATCAAAAAACAAATTTGCCCATAACGCTTGACGCTATCCATTCTAACCGCCCAAGCAGAAAAAATTTCTGGCTGGGAACCGCAGGTTTTTCGGTTCCCAGCCAGATTTCTCACAAATTGCGGATGGCATCGGACGGCAGCCCTGTGATCCAGCCGTTGCACTGCGGCATGATTCGATCACCTGGGCCTTTTTCTCTTTACACAACCATGCGGTACAGCATCGTAGCCGCCATAGCCCGGGAGGCCGTGCTGTTGGGGGGCCAGGGTGTTCGCATCCACGCCCCGGATGAGGCCGGTGTCCACAGCCCAAAGCATCGCCTCTTTGGCATAGGGCTTCACGGAATCCCCATCTTGATATTCAGCCAGGCTGGCTCCCTGAGAAATGGTCATATCGCAGCCGGCAAGATTTGCGTACCGCCAGTAGAAGGTCACCAGCTCCTGCCGGGTGACCGGCTGATTTGGGCGGAAGGTACCATCGGGATAGCCCGTTGCAATCCCTTGCTCTGCTGCCCAGGCCACTGCCTGGGAGAAATAACGGTTTTCTGCAACATCTGTGTAGGGGCTTCCTCCTGTCACTTCCGGGGAGCTGGCCATCCGGTATAGGATGGTCATGACCATGCCTCGGGTGATGTTTTCATTGGGGGCAAAAGCAGTTTTCTGTGATACCGTTCATGATCTCATACTCTACCACATAGTCCAAACCTTCGTGATACCATCTGGATGTGTCCACATCGACAAATTTGGCGCAAGGGCAGCTGCTCCCCGTCACAGGGCGGGACTGTGATCTGGAAGGTGTAGGTGATGTGCTTTTTCCCCATCGGCGCTCTGGTTGGTCACGGTAACCGTGTTCTGCCCCAGGGCCAGGGGGACCTCTCCATGATAGCCCTCAATGGGTGTACCATTGACCAAAATCACATTCCGGGGAGCTTGCTGGTGTCATGGTGAAGTCAAATACCCGGGTGTTGGGTGCAGCGGTCACACGGTACTGGGTCACCTGCCAGTCAAAGTCAATCTCCAGATTGCTGGTAAACGAGACGACTCCTGTGGACACTTCATTCATTCGCCACAGCTGTGTGCCATAGAAGGGGTTGGCGGTACCAATGCAAAGTCCGCGATCTGTCTCTGCAAAGACCCGGAGGCCATGGTTGTAGGGGTCACCCAGGCCGTCTGTGGTGATGGTCTCAAAGTGTTCTCCGTCCTCGGTGACATAGCAGTCAAAGCCCCGAACCGAGTCCTTCAGGTAGTAGGCGCAGGTGAGAATTCCCTTGGCCGTATCCAGAAGCTCCTGCACAGACAGAGCGGCAGGCTCCAAGCCGTAGGGGCTCGTGCCATCCCCCCGTCAGGCAGTCCGCCAGCTGGGCATTGGTGTAGGCGTCGAAGAGCTGGGTCAGACGCTCCATCCGGGGGTCTTCCTGGTTTGCAGACGAGGCATTGGTCCCATCCCCTTGCTCCTTCTGCTGGAGCTTCAGGAGCGTGCGAATGAAGGCCAGCAGGCTCTCCCACTCCTCCCTGGTCATGTTGTTGATATCACCATTGGAGAACTGGCCAATGGGCTCCAGGAGGCTGCTGGTATCAAAGGTTCCTACATAGAGCTTCCCGTCGTACTCAGTCATTCTCCAGATATACTGATTTTCCTGGTGACCAAAGCCAGAGCCAATACCAGAGATGCCACCTTCCGGGAACATAGGTGTGGGATCTCCCACCACCAGCTCAATATTCTCGTCTTTGTCCATGCGGTACAGGCTCACAGACTGCCGCAGATTCTCATTCACGAAATCAAAATCAATGTCAAAGAGTACACTCTCCAGCGCAATCTCTTCATCGTTGTACTCACCGATGTACAGGTAATCCCCATACACCATCAGAACGCCAGCGCCAGCCCGGGTACGGGAGGGGTCAATGCCAAAAGGTATATTTGGCGCCGTCCTCCCCAAGGGTCACCAATGACGGCGGTCCAGCTCCACATGCCACTCTCATCCTGATCGCCCCGGACCAGAGCAAAGGACTGCATGGTGTTCTCATCCGGCATATTCTCCGGAGTTCCGGTACAGATGGATACATAGAGGCTCCCATTGAAGTTCACCATCTCCCAAATGGAGCCGCCATAGATGCTGTCTTCATAGTGAAAAGCCGGATAACCGAACAGGTCCTCCTGACCGGCAATCTGGGTAAAGGCCTCCTGTCCATCCCAGGGGTGGGTGGAGGAGAGAATCTGAGGCCCCTCTTTTTGTGACGCAGCTGACAATCAGCTGGCCGTTGAATTCACACAGGCCCCGGATACCGGTACAAATTCCGGCCAAAATAACCCTCTATATAGTCCTGCCGGGTCATGCCCTGGTACACCAGCTTGCAGACATCCGTCTCCGGGTCTACCTGGTAAATACAGGGCAGGCTGTTGACGGAGCCGCAAAAGTAAAGCTTTCCCTCATATTCGCAAGCGTTGCGGAACAGGCAGTTTTCACCGGTGGTTGCCTTGGACATCAGGAGCTTGACCTCTCCCGTTGCCACATTCACTTTGACCAAAACGCCACCTGCAGAGCCGCCGTCTTCTTCGCCAGTGTAAAATGCACCGTTGTAGAGGACATTCAGCACTGCCGTCATTGTCTCCGGGTCGAAATGCTGGCCCAAGGCAGAATCCATCAGGGTGAGTGTATTTCCCATGGCGTTGTAGCAGGTAGAGACATACACGTCATCCCCGTGGGCAATAGCTGCCCAGGAATAGCTCTGCCCCCCCGGTCGCCCTGACCCTCGTCTGCCGCCGACACGACTCCGTCGCCTATGTAATCCACGATGCCGTCCACAGATTTCACCGGGGTTTCCTCATGGGAAATTTTTGTATGCTGATATGTACCGGATGCATCTGTGTAGGTTGCTGCCGCAACACCCACCGTGACGGAACAGCAGATTGCCAGAACAAGCAGCAAACACAATGCAGGTTTCCACGTTTTCATTGGCATAAGAATCCCTCCAAATTAATCATTTCCTGCAAGTTAGATCTTCCAGGTATTCCTAGTATACTCCTAGTCCAAGCAAAGATCAATTCTGAGTTTCCACCCAAAAAAATATAAAACTGTCGCATTCTGTTCCATTGTCACTTCCGGTCCAAAGGAGGGGGTTGGACCTGCCAAAACTTGTGAAGTTTTTTACCTTGCATGTTTCCCAACACGTGCTATAATGGGCTTGGAAAAACGAAGCTACGAAAAGGAAGTATCTATATGGAAGCACTTTTTATCCATTGCCTTTGCCTTGCTAGCCGGCTTGATGATGTCCCGGCTCGTCAAGCGCTGGCATCTGCCCGCCGTCACCGCTTACCTGGTAGCAGGCGTCCTCATTGGGCCCAACTGTCTGGGACTTTTGGGCATTCCGGGATCGGCTTTGCCTCTTTCGATTATGTTGCCAGCTTCAGCCTGATCTGCGATGTGGCGCTCGGCTTCATCGCGTTCGCCATCGGCAATGAGTTCCGGCTGTCTGCCTTGAAGCACACGGGTAAGCAGGCCACCGTCATCGCCATCATTCAGGCCTTAGCCGCCACGATTTTGGTGGATATTACCCTGCTGCTGCTCCATTTGGTTTTGGGAGATAAGCTGCCGGTCTCCACTTGTATTGTGCTGGGCGCCGTGGCCACAGCAACTGCCCCTGCCGCCACCATTATGGTGGTAAACCAATACAAAGCCAAGGGGCCGCTTACGAATCTGCTCCTGCCCATTGTGGCCCTGGATGACGCAGTAGGTCTGGTGGTCTTTGCCATCTCCTTTGGCGTGGCCAAAACTATGATCAGCGGCTCCTTCAGCCTCTTGTCCGTGGTGCTCAATCCCTTGCTGGAGATTGTCTGCTCCCTGGGCTTGGGTAGCATCCTGGGCGGCTTGTTCTCCCTGGTAGAGAAGCTGTTCCACTCAATTCCAAGCGTCTCAGCATTGCTGTCACCTTTGTCATCCTTGCCACCGCCCTGTCCAAGGTGCAGATTCCCCTGGGTGGAGAGATCTCCATCGGGTTCTCTCCTCTGTTGGTGTGTATGATGGTGGGTACCGTATTTTGCAATGTCTGCGATTTCTCCGAGGAAATCATGTTCAAAACAGACCGCTGGACGGCCCCGCTTTATGTCCTCTTCTTCGTGCTTAGTGGCGCGGAGTTGGATCTGCGGGTGTTCGGGGAGCTGGCCGTGGTTGGTATCGGGATTGCCTATATTTTGTCCCGGTCTGCTGGCAAATTGCCGGCGCCTCCGCCGCAGCCAAGCTGATGAAATGTGAGAAAAGGGTATGTAAATACCTGGGCATCACCCTGCTCCCCCCCAGGCTGGCGTTGCTCTGGGCATGTCTGTGACAGTGGCAGCGCAAATGGGTCAGGAAGGGGCCGTCATTCGGGATATTATCCTTTTCTCCGTTCTCGTTTATGAGCTGGTCGGTCCCATCTTCACCAAAATTGCCCCTGACCAAGGCCGGGGGAAATCCAGCCAAAGCCCGCTGAACGGGACATGGCCAGAGTCCATGCCAGATAGCCGGATCGTCATAAGGGCCTGCTGCAAAATCGCTTTTTTTAAAAGATTGTTCCAAATAGTTTGGGGGAGAAGACACGAATTTTTCGCGTTTTCTCCCCTATTTTCAACTTTTTAAAAGAGATCTGCTGCAAAAACGCATTTTTGCAGCAGGTCCATTTCAGATATAGATTCTACCACATGGTACCGTTGAGGACGCATATACTGGCGGCTGGCAGCTTTGGCGTTTTATTTTGTCTCTTCCCCTCTGCCGGGTGCTCCGGCTCCAGGGCCCGCAGGGGTTGCGGCGCCCTCGGTGAGGACGTCCTGTCCCCCATCCAGAGCGGACTGCAGCTGATCCAGGGCCTGGCCCAGGGCTTCCGCCGCCGTGGTCATCTCGGCCTTGCTGCCCTCCATCCGGGCCGCCAAGTCGGCAATCAGCCCGTTGACCCGGTGGTACATCTGGGCCGCCCGGTTCCGGGCCTGGCGCTCCACCGTCTCCGCCCGGCGGTAGGCGGCCAGCTCCTCATCCTTCCAATTGGTCTGATCGCCGACGGGGGCTTCCGGCTCTGTGAGCTGAGCCTCCAGCTCCTCTATCTGGGCTTTCAGACGGGTATTTTTCCCCACGCAGAGCCTCCAGCTCCTCCCTGAGACCTCCGGCGTTTGTTGTTCCCGCAGGGCAGCCAGCTCCTTTTCCAGGCGGGCCACATCGTCCTGAAGCTGGTTCACCTCTGCGGTGTGCCGGGCCGTAGCCGTCTCCAGGAAACGAACCACATCCTCCCGGTTAAAGCCATGAAAGGCGGTACGGAAATTCTGCACAGGTTCAGCCATAACAATCTCCTCCCAGACTGATCCATGATCCTGCAGCCATCTGTTCCGGCTCCCTGACAGGAGTCGGGGGAGAAAAACGGCAGGCTTTAGACACAACATCTACATTTTAGATTATTATACCACAGCTCACCCCGGAAAACAACCAATATTCCCTGGTTTTTCAGGGCGGCTGTGTAGGTTTGTCCATGATGAGTTACAGACTTTGGGAAAGAAAAGAGAACAGCTTTGGGGGCATTCCAGTTGAGAGGCCGCATGGGGAAGTTGTTATACTGTCGCTGTCTGACAGCCAACTGTTTTTGAAAATCCTCAAAGGAATAGAAGGTATGGCAGTCATGGTGGTGTCAAGAGTTATGCGCAAAATAAAAAGAAGATTTGGCCCGGCGGGCCTCCTACCCGATTACTACCGCCAGCGGTACATATTTCTATAGCTGCACATTTTTTGTGTTCCTCCAGATAGAAGGCACTGCGCAGCACGAGAATCACTCAGCCGAATGTTCCGGCACAGCTTTGCTCCAGCAGAACCTCGCGCCGCAGATATGCTCTTTCAGGATGCGATCCAAAAAGCAATTAACTCTTCCGGTGTCCGGTCGATTTCTCCAAGAAGCCAGCTTTCCAGCAATCCGACACAGGCCAGTACATAAAAAGTGAGTCAGAAGGTCTACATCATCCTTTGTGACACCGGCTTGAATCGCGCCCACCTCGTTGCCTAACTGCTCCACGGTACGGTAGATGATGGCATGGATATCCGCTTCAAAAAAGCGCTTCAGCTCTTTTCTCCCGACAGATTTCAGTGCGCAAAGGCAGACAGCCCGGTTCTCTTCAATATAGCGAAAAAGCTGCAAAAGCCCTTCCTGCCAGAGGAGTGCCCCCTTTTTGCTGTTCTAAAAAGGGCGATCCCTTCCTCCTGGAACATCCAGCGCAGGAGGTCGTAAACATCTTCAAAATGATAATAAAGGTCTGTCGGCGGATGCCGCAGTGTTCCGTTAAATCATGGATGGTGATATTTTCGATGGGCTTCTGTGCCATCAGCTCTTTCAGCGCTGCCGCCAGCGCCTGCTTGGTCTGCTGAGAGGCGGTATTGGGCCTGCGTTCCATTGCGATCCCTCCTTGCATACAGCAAGTATATCACAAAAAGCTCGGCTGTTTTCCAATAGGACAATATCCTCACTCTTGTCAAAATAGTGACATGGAGAAACACTTTGACCGTTGCTCTCGAAAAGGGATGCGCCTTATACTTTTCGCAGCATAGCAAAAGGAGGCGGCAAGATGGAGCACAGGTACGACATTGTTCTTGACGGACACATGGGCGAGCGGTTTGGGACGCTGGTATGGAGCGAAGCGGACGGCATCGTATCAGGCGTTTTTTTCTCTGTTCGGATTTGATGATCCCGTCAAAGGCAGACGTGACGGTCAGCGTTTGGAGTTGAAACATATCCTCCGTACGGCGGTCAGCACGCTGGACTGCGCGACGGTTATGAAGCTGGATCACGATGAACTGGCGGGAACTGTGATCTCCCAATACGGTCAAATCCGTCTCAGGGGCAAGAAAGCAGCAGAAGGGATGTCAGAATGAAATTTCAAAACAAAATCGACTTTCATGCACATTATCTTCCCAAAGCCTACTATGACTTCCTGGAAGAAGAGGGCCTGTACTGCCCGGATGGTTTTCCGACACCGGAATGGGACGAAGCATGGCAGCAGGAAGCCATGGGAGAACTTGGCATCTCCTATGCACTGCTCTCCATCTCATCTCCCAGTCTTTATACAGGCAATAAGTTCCGCAGTCG
>VOFJ01003633.1_pt1 | contig 17849 bp, 30 predicted proteins | sample 5384081 | NCBI WGS metagenome assembly VOFJ01 (sample SAMN12384729, study PRJNA508395) | human gut metagenome | isolation source: healthy gut I | host: Homo sapiens
TATTACGTTGCTGTATTTTATTGATTTCAAGATTCCTTTTCAACATAAACAAACATTATATCAATAGATACGCAAGTTTGTTTAATTCACTACTGCACAATATAAACTTTACTTTCAGATTTATATCTACCTATTAGTAATAATTTACCTTCATTTTAATACTAATCCTAATATCGGATTTCGTACTTAGGAGGAGAAAAATAATCATTCCGAAAATATCCGGATAATCATTCTATCCGTCTATTAGAATTATTGGCCGAAAAAATTATAATCTAATCCCTGATAGGAGATCAAAACGACAATATTAAACATCAAGAATATATTGCAACTGTCAGAAAAAAAAATATTATCAATTTATCCGTTCTACATCACTGGAAGATTTTTTTAATACAATAGCTCATCTAAATCTGAATACGATCGATTCATCCAAAATGCATATAGCAGCAGCTTTAAAAGCACCTTATCGCATACTAGGTCTATCGACTTAGTCCTACATCGACAATCATTCTAAAGTTCCGTTAGGGATGGATATTGAAAATAGAAAATAATCTGATCCGGGGAAGAAGATTATATCCGTAATATCACCCCGACCCGCTACTGAAAACCGTTTCCGAATTGATTTAATCAAAGCTGTGTTCTAAAGACATTAAGCGAACAGAAAGGGCTATTGTGTCTTTAGAAGAAAAAGGGAAAGATAGTCTTGCTGAAAAAGCGAGATTACGTCTTCAACAATACAAGAGCGAACTGATTGAAATCGAAAAATGAACATTAATTTTTGTCATATCAAAAACTTTCCCCATCTTTGTAATGCTAAACACGTGGCGCAAGCTACAAAACCGGGAGCAACGGATAATGCTCAACTTTGTTAGGGCTTTTTTTATGCCCTGTTGTGACGATATAGGCGGCTGCCATTTCTTTGTGATTTTTGCTCCTCGGAGTAGCTCACGTGTTTAGCGACGGAAATGTGTGGCCGTCTTTCTTTTTAGAAAAACCACACTATAAAAGCTAAACACGTGATTTTATGAAAACAAATTCATTAACCGTACCTGTATCTGGAAGCCGGAAGCATGTACAAGTATCTAATCCATCAGCCTGGGAATCAATTGCCCGTATGTATAATTACTTTCCGAAGGCTGTTACTCCCTGTAAAAATGTTTATGAAGCAAAGATGTACACAGCCGCTTTATTGGCTGTTCTCTCTATGTGTTTTTACCGCTTGTGATCGCGGCTTGTTGGGTGTATTTCTCTGCAAAGAAAGGAGGCCAGGCATGACCCAGGTTAATAATTTGGAAGTAGCTATGGTTGAAATCAGAAATCTCGAAAAATCCTTAATTGAATGTACAAAGCGTTGTGAAAGAGCGTGGGAAGAAGTAGGGCGATTGCAATATAGATTATCGAATTATGAGAATAAATATTCTGTAAGTGCTCGACATTTAACTGTTTCGAAAGGAGGAAAGGCTGTATGACACAGAAAGAAGCTATTGATTTGCTCGATATCGTAACCGATGTGAATGAGCAATATGCGAAAGAAGAGCGCATCCGTGCCGCGATGCGATTGGAAGAGTTGCTTCGTTTACTCCTTCCGGAAGATTGAACCTACATAAATGTCCTTTAGAAGCTCCCCTTCGGGGGCTTTTTTTGTATCCGTAAATTAACGGATGCTGTATGTATAAACATTTTGAATATTCCGAATTTCTAGCCCGGCACCTGGCTCCAATCAGGCACACAGATACCGACTGTCACTTTTTACGAAGCGATGAAGTAGAAGAAATCTCCGATCTGGAAGCGCGGATATCTTCCATCCGGGACTATGTGCTTGTTGCCATCGACGGCACAACTCCGATTTTTCGTGGATCAATAGTGATAATCTGGTGAATATCCTCAGTACTTTATTGCTGTACTCAAAACAGAGTGAGACAGGGAACATTGACGCTGTACATAAGTCGAAGGCTGACTGTAAAGAAATCCTGATGCAGATCGTTTGCCGGATGATGGTAGAAGGAAGAAGAACGAAACGAACTTCAGTTCTTAGAGGTTGACAGCATGACCATGCGCGGCGTGGGCCCCATGTCGGAAAACTTCTATGGTGTGATGTTGGGCTTCAATCTCCGGAGGCCGGTACAGTATTTTATCAACGAATCGATGTGGGTGTGATATGGGTGTGATGAAGAAACTTAGCGATCAGATGCGGACACCTAAACGGAAAAACTCCCTTTTAGGTGCCCGCGAAGGGTTGCCTTTTGAAATATCGCTGGAGTCGGTCAGTGCTGTTGCCCGTTACGAACGGCGGCAGGACAAAAGGAAAAGCTGAAGCAATTTAATGATGATGTGAAGGCTTGGAGCATTGATGTAACACGACAGTTACGGGGGAATGTGCGTATGCTTGTGAAACAGGATGAAAAACTATCTGAATCTATAGAACCGAATTTATACCTAGAGAAAGGGAAGCGGAACGGATCGGGTTTAGTTTCGCTAGGGAAGGGGTTTACATACACAAAGGCGCCGGGCGTGGTCAGGGTGGTTTTCGTGGCGGTTCAAAATGGACTGATAAACATGGGACACTTAAAGAAACAAATCCGCTTTCTTTTTTTTAAGATGGGAACAGGGAGTCGGAAACCGATCCGGTGGTTTGATCCGGTGATTGATAAGAACTTGCCGTTTTTGGCAGATGTGGTAGCGGAATATGCCGCCGATATGCAGATGGATGCGACACGAATTTTTGTAGACAAGGAGGATAGAGAATAGGTATGGCGAATGATTTGAACAGGAGTATAAAGATTTATCTGGATAATAGTGCGGCAATGACCAGCGCGGACGAACTCCAGAAGCGGATCGGTGAACTGGAAGGTAAGTTGTTGGATTTGCAGACGGCAGGAAAAGGCAATTCCGCCCATAAAAAAAAATCGAAAAGGAACTGACGGCCCAGACAAAGAAGTATGAAAAATACAAACAGACCGTATCAGAAACGGAACGGGTACTGCGTAATTTGAGTGGAGCTACCTATAAGGGAACTGTTGGCTGCAAAAAATCAGGTTAACCAGCAACTGAAAACAACCACACGAAATACTGATCTATACAACAAAAAAGGCTGGAGGTTCAGAAGTCTATCAGCCGTGAACTTTTAGTTGTACAGAAGGAAATGCGCTTGGAGATTGCTAGCCAGGCATCTATTTTTTCTCGTGCCAACGATTTTGTCGGCAAATATATGGGGTTGATCGGAACGGGGATTGCTGCCATTACCGGTATCACGATGGCATTTGCCAAGTTCCGGGACGAACGGGATAAATTGGAATCTTCATCTGCGAACCTTAAAGCCTTGACGGGATTGGATGATGATAATGTAAAGAAGTTGGAAGATGGTGCAAAACGGTTATCGACGACTGTAACCGAGGAAGGTGTCGGATCAGGCAGAGTGCCGTGGAAATTGATGATTCGTTTGCGATCATTGGTAGCCAGCGACCGGAATTGCTCAAGAATGCAGAAGCGTTGGAAAAGGTTGCTCAGGATGCCATATACCTTTCGATTGCCGGTAAGGATAAGCTGGAACCGGCAGCCAAAGCTCTTACTACTGTCATGAATCAAATGAACCTCGGTGCAGAGAACAGCCGACGGATCATTAACGCCATTGCTGCCGGTAGCCAGGCTGGTGCAGGTAATATCCAGTATATTACGGATGCTTTTGAAAAGTCGGGAACAACTGCCAAGCTTATGAATATTGAACTGGAACAGCATATAGGTTTGATCGAAGCGGTTGCGCCGAAGTACTCCGAGGCTTCTATTGCTGGTAACAGCTTAGACAAGGTGTTACTGAAGATGAAAGAGAAGGGGATCGGTTATAAGAATGGAGTGTTTGATCTTTCCCTGGCTATTGATGAGCTGGAAACCAAATTCAAGAATGGAGAGTCAGCAGCAACCTTGTTCGGTGCTGAACATGCGAAGATGGCTGAGATCCTTGTTATGAATAAAAAGGAGATCAAAAAAAGATTACACGGCCGCGCTGTGACTGGTACGAATAAGGCTGTCGTACAGGCTCAGATCAATTCGGACACGAATGAAGCGAAACGCGCTCAGGCTCGTAATAAAATGAATTTGCTCGCTATCGACCTAAATGGAAAAACTTAACCCGGCGATCATTGGAGCCATGAACCAAACGGTACACTGGACGGGAAAGCTGGTCACATTAGCAACATGGGTAAGCGAAAATACAACTGAAATACTGGCTGTTGTTATAGGCTTATCAGCTTACACTGTAGCTGTAAAGTCTGCAATTATAGTTGATAAATTACAGGTATTGTGGAATGAGAAGATTATCTCTTCTTTGAAAACAATGTATGCAACTATGTTGAAAAATCCTTATGCACTGATGGGAGCCGTGGTACTGACCTTGGTTACTTTATATGCGCAAAGCAAATCAGGAATTGACAAAGATGGAGGTTGTTCAGAGGCGTTTGAATAAGGTTGAAACTGAAGCTGCTCAAAAAAATATTGCCGAACAAAAAAGACCGAATTGGAGCAATTTTTACGTGTAGCTCGTGATGAGTCGGAATCGAAAGAACGTCGTTTGTCAGCCTTAAAAAGATCAATGAATTATCACCTGAATACCTGGGGAATTTGACATTGAGGAGATCAATACAGACAAGGCAACGACTGCTATCAACAGATATATTGATAGTATATATGCGATGGCGAAAGCTCAGGCGGCTAAAGAACAGCTTGTCGAAATTGAAAGGAGAAAATCAGACTGGATACTGATCCGGAGGCTTTTCAGGAACAAATATCCTGGCTGGAAGAAATGGAAGTCGGTTTTGCCGGTTTATTCAGCAAAGATAAGTCTGATAGAATGTTAGCTGATATGGTTGCTCGCGGAAGGGAAAAAGACGTGATAAAGCTAAAGAGTTACTAGATGCTCAGGCGGAGGCTCTACGTGGAATTGTAATGGATAGCAGTAAGACTATCAATGATATATTAGCCAACGATACTTCAGAGTCGGGTGGTGGGTTCCAGTAAGAATATGAAGGACTCGAATTTAAAGCGGCGATGGATTTGAAGTTGAAAGAAATGGAGAATACCCATTCGTCGGAGCTTGCCCTTTTGAAAAACAGAAGCTGGAGTCTGAACAGACTGAACAGTTCTACAATCTTCAGGTACTTTCTTCCGATGCTATTTATTACCAGAAGCGTCTTGAACAGTTGCAGGACTATTTGAAGAAAGCCGGTAGCAAGAAGATGCAGGCGGAGATCAATAAACAGATTGTTGATGTGCAGACAAAGCAGTTGGAGATCGAGCAGAAGCGGGATAAAGAAGTTATTGCCGCTTTGCAGGATAATCGGGATAAGCAATTGAGAATAGTCGAGAATGGTTATACCCAGCAGAAAACGGTATTGGAGAAAGCCGTGGCAGAACAGAAGATGACACGTGAGCAGGCAGATGCTTTATCTCTTTCTTTAGATGCGGAAACGGCTGAAAAACGACTGGATATTTATCTGGGTTATCAGAACGACATTCTTTCTCTTGAACTGAATAATGGGCCGGAAAAGGCCAAAGCGATCGAGGATGCAAATAAAGCTGTATTGGATGCTGATTTGAAAGCTTCACAATCCGTGCTAATCAGCAAAAAGCTTTACAGGATTTGCTGAAGGATTTCAAAGGGCAATTCAATCTTACAACAGTTGGTGAAGATACTGAATTACAGCTGAAAGTACTGGAAGACGTTTACAACGCCAAGAAGGAAATGGCTATTAAAGACGGATTGGATACGACAGAACTGGATGCTGCCTATGAGAAAGCAAAAACCAATATCCTGCAACAGGAAGAGGATAAGCGTTATCAGATCCGTCAGCAGTACGGCTTGGTTTCTCTGCAAGAAGAGTATGAAAAGGAATGCAATGGTTACAGCAACAACGTGATCAGGAGTTGCTGAGTTTAGAAGATTTTGAAAAAGCCAAAGCCCAGGTGAAAATCAAATATCTAAAAAGTAGTTTTGATTACTATTCGGATATGTTTTCCGGCGCTGTATCAGCTTTGCAGGAGGCAGAACTGGCGAATATTGATGCAAAATATGACGCGGAGATTCAACGGGCAGGGGGATAACTCGGAAGAGGTTGCCCGACTGGAAAAAGGAGAAAGAGAATAAGAAACTTGCCGTACAGAAAAATATGCCAATGTTCAGTTTGCTATTAAAGTTTCAGAGATCATTGCAAATACGGCTGTAGCAATCATGCAGGCTTTTGCTCAGATGGGCCCCATTGCCGGGGCTATTGCTGCTGCTGTAATGACAACGACAGGGGCGGCTCAGATCGCGGTTGCTAATGCTGAACGCAAGAAAGTAATGAACATGACTGTGGACGGTTCCGGAAGTGGTGGCGGTAGTGGAACGCGGGTTGCTACCGGTAGTAGCTCCAGTGCCGGTACTATGTCGGAGGCTGGTCCGGTGATGGCAGTCCGTATGAGGTGGCTGGTCCGGTTCATAAGAAAAGAATATGTTGTACCATCTTTTCGTCATGAGTGAACCGGCGGCCATGAACCACGTTGTTCTCGAAGCTATGCGTAGGCAGAAAACAAATGCTAACCCGTTACCCGGTTCTGTCGTGGGAATGGCAACCGGTGGTTATAGCGGCAATACGCCAAAGGAACCGGATGATACGTCTGTTGGTATCCCTCTGTCAATAATCAAGATGCTAGTATCATTACTTACACAGTTGAATAAGGGGCCGCTGAAAGCATACGTTGTGCAATCTGAATTACAGGCAGAGCAAGATAAGTTAAATGAATCCCGTAAAATTGGTAGTAAGTCATGAAAATAGTGCATTCATCCGGGCAAGAACTAAAAACTGAATCCCGGTACCGTGTTGGAAATGGAACGTAGCAATCCGTTTTTTAATGAGTATGGAGAGCAATCGCTTCCGGTAAAAACTTCCTTCGGATGAGTATAATCGCAAGATACTAGGTTTTCCTGATGATATGGCAGGAGTAAATAAAATGCCCTCACGAGCAGATGCGACGATTCAGGATGGTCTTTTCTCAATTCGTTGCCGGCAGGCTATATTGTCTGCCAGCCGGAAAGATGGGATTGATACATCTTTTTCCTTAACATCGGATCTTTTTATGAGAAAATGAAAGATGTACAATTAACAACGGTCTTTAAAGATAAAGTCGTTAAATTTTCATCACTTACCACTGCGATCAACTTTGTCCGCTCGTTAATGATTACCCAGATCCTCGTTTTTCCTGTTTTCCAGTCTTGGCAGAAAGTCATGATAATGGTGAGATAATTTGCCTGAACAGGGTTGGTGGCCCTATTAAGCCGGACGGTTATTATACCCTGTGGAATGAACAGTAAGGGAAGAGACTGTTGATGATAAGACAGTCTCAACTCCGGCCGGGTATTATATTACTCCGTTTATTAAAGCAATGCATTTATTGTATGAGGTTTTTTAAGTATTTGGGCTATACGCTTGAAGAAAGTTTCTTTTCTCGGACAGAACCGTTTAAGTCGATGGTATTTTTGAATAACAACATTGATACTATAGTCAATGCCGAAATACGTTACGATCAGATTGTTCCGAGTTGTAATATTTCGACGATATTAGATATATTTCGTTACAAATTTTGTTGTGAGTTTATTCCGGACGAAGCCCGGCGAAGTGTCAGAATTGTACTGTTTAACGAGATCGCTGACGGTAATGCAAGTCAGGATCTAACAAGATTGCTGACGGCTCCGATTAGTATCAACCACGGAGGAAAATACAAGCAGGTGAAGTTGTCGGCAGAGAAAGGCCCTGTATTATCATATAGTAATGATGAAGGAAAGTTGGTTTCTTTAACTCCTGATTATCTTTCGAAGTCAATGTATGAAATAGCGGCTATGTATCCGGAAGCCTTTATTGATCTTACACGGGGATGGATTATTCGGGAAGGCTTTTCTGCGGTTGATTACGTGATAGAAAAAAGTAGGTACTTTAAATTGTGGTTTATTATGCCGGTGGCACTCTGGAGGCTGAAAAAAAGGAGTCTCCTGATACACTTGTCAGCATAGAATTTGAAACGCTATCAAGTGGTGTTGCACCTTACATTGGTACGACCAGAGCAATAAATTCGAAAATAGTCTGGAACAATGATCCTACACAAGGTAGTAATACTGAAAACTCGACTCAGGAAAAATCGGAATTGAAACCTATGCTATGCTTTACGGCTCATAGAACTTCACGGTTTGACTCTGGAACGATCTATGCCTATCTTGATACACGAGAAAGGATATGGGATTATTCACTGGCATATAACGGTCCGGATGGATTGTATGAAAAGTTTTGGCGTAAATATGATGATATGCTCCGTAACTCGATGCGCCCTGTTACAACGAAAATGCTTTTGTCGGATATTGACAAACTCAATATATCGGCCCATGAAAAAGTAATAATAAACAATCAGGAACTATTACCAAATGTAATCAAATATAACATAGGTAAGAATGTTCCAACTGAATGTACTTTTTTGACAACAAAATTGTATAACCCAGTTTCTTCTGCTAAATCTGAATCAGAACATTTTCCATCCTCTAAGTATCGCTGGAACCGTCGCTGGTCGAATAGCGTAGGAAGTCAATACAATTGGATGCAGTTGAAAGAACAAGCTCCGATATCGTTTTTCCACCTCCCACAGAAGAAGAATACAGGCGCGGAGGAAGGTACCATGTGGAGACGCATGCCTGTTGGTTTGCTATAGCGATTCGTTTAGCAGGGAAAATTCCTATTCTGGCTGATAAAATAGAAGGAACATTAACTGTATGGTTAGAGCCTGTTCTAAGGGAGTGGTAATTGTCCTTTACCTATCTGTTAGTCACAAATACATTTGCTGAAAAAATGAATAATGGCAGGAGTTTTTAAATAAACCTGATGCGCTGAATCTTTCCGGTAACATGAATCAATTTCTGTTATCCTCGACCGGTTTGATATCCTTTATTTTGAAAAAAAGGGAATCAAACTTTATTGGAGCAGAGTTATGAGCCAGGTCCCGACCTCATGGTCAGGATTGATTTGAAAGAGGTTATCGAAGGACAATTGAGTTACAATCTGGATGCCGGATCGTTATTTTATGTTCAGCCAAACTTGGCTGAAACATTTACAGCCGTAATTGATGGAACAGAATATAACTTTAGGGTTGTTCGTGGTGGTGTGGCCAATCTGGCTGATACGGCATCGAACTGGTTGAAGCTACATTTTTCTGACTTGGCAACCGCGCGTTAAGCCTGTTACCTATTATTCACCTGAATGGCTGACCTATTATGCTGTAGAAGAATGTACCGCGAAACTCAAAGCGACGTATCCGGACAAATCAACAAAAAGTAATTTCGCTGGGGACTTGTGTTGCCGATCATGCTACGACAATGAACCTTCAATATTCGGTAATAGCCGGTAAACTTGGAAACACCTATCCGTCTTATTACGAAGTATGGATAGAGAGGTCCGGTACAAAATTGTCCGAGTCTCAGGTATATGCTTTTTTTCCGATCCTATATCTGATGATGAACAGTGGTATCTTTTTGAAAATAGCTTAGGAGGTTTAGATACTTTCCGGGCGACAGGAACAAACAGCCTGAATGCCGAACATGAACATAATATAGCTGAATTTGGCGATGTGCGGGAGGAGTATCAGGTAGACACCCAGCGAAAGTATACGAAAAAAATACTGGCTACCTGGATGAATACTCGCCGTTGGCTACTTGACTTTTTCCCAGCCGTGCAAAATATGTATATGAAGCAACTGCTATCGGAAGATTGTTGTAACAGAGAGCAATGCGACATATGTTTCGAACGAATTACCAAGCAGTTATACTTTTTACCTGGCAGCTGGCCGAAATATCGACCTATTTAAACCTTTGTTAAAAACGAGAACGATATCCCGGACAACTTAGTCGCTCCCGATCTGTCATCGCCGGATTTTATTTTACCCCCTCGGTTAGCTGAATTTCCGAGGGTAGAACTGAGGGGGTACTTATTCCAGCATTCGAGCCGAATAATCCAAAACCGACAGTCACAACCTATGGAGCAATCCATAATACGATCAAAAAATGCCATAGTCAAAGAACTAGAGGAGGATATCGGAAATATTGGAGGAGGTAGTAGCTCAGAACTTGAAATAATTGAATCAACTGACACCGAAACGACACCGACAGACAAAAATCTTTATTCAGCTCTCCGGGCTAAGAATGAAGACGACAAACGTCTCCGGAATGATATTGAAGATTTTGCTCATGAATTGATCAATTTCTTAAAAGGGACAAAGTTCGGGGAATTTATCCCTGGCATCCTGACCGGCAAAGGGGGATGATTGACGCTTTCGGAAACGGAGAGTTAGAATCGTTGATTATACGTCGTTTTTGGAAGTGCCTGAAATAAGGTTTAACAGAGCAGAAGTCTTTACAGGCATTAGCTGGAACGCTCCCGGTGGTGGAATTATTGAGTCCGTCGACACAGTTAATAGGATTGCCAAACTGAAGTTTGGAAGATGGAGAATTTGGAGCGGTTGCAGTAGGTGATATCTGTATGGGGATATTTCACTCTCTCACTTCTTCGGAAAAATGCGACAGAGGACAAAGACAATAGTAAGGGTGTGTTCACTTTTGCGGGGTTCTTTACAGCCTATTTTACTGTCACAGAAATACTGGATAAGGAAAACAAAACTTTCAAATATCAGCTTCGTCCTTCTTCGGCTAGTTATCCTCACGAGTTTCATCCTTGTGAGGCCATGCACTTTGTCGCTTATGGTAACTTTACCAACAAAGATCGTCAGACATCTAGATACTCCACCCGGACCTATACCCGTTATCTCTACCATGTAGACGGTTGGGAGTTCGAGAAACGCCAGATTGCGGCTCAGTTTGGTGATCTAACCAACCTGTCGGTACATGGGTACAACATGACCGGATATTCTGTTTTTCTGAATAATATCTACATGACCGGTGATCAATCAGATGTCGGCGGATGGTACATCCGTTGAGAGAGAGTGCCCTTTTTAAAGGGGCTTGGATACAGGGAAAGTTTGCTTATTATGATGAAGTAACCCATAATGGCTCATCCTGGTATGCGTCAATCCGGATGGAACAACATCAGAACCGGCGGACGGTAATCCGGATTGGTTTAAGCGCGTCTCGAAAGGTGAAGACGGTAAAGATGGAACCAGTGCCGAGGCTGTCGGTGAATGGGACCCTAATCGTAGTTACATAAAAAAGTAACATTGTTAGAGTGATGGGGCCTCCTTTATTGCCAATAGAGACAATAAAGGAGTAAAGCCACGGAAGAATCGGGAGGATATTTGACCACCGGAGGTAAATACTTAACCACCGGTGGCAAACGATTATATACCGGTGATCCCAATCATCCCTGGCAATTATTATCTGAAGATGGTGAGCCCGGAAAGCAAGGATTACCTGGTGAAAAAGGTAAAGACGGAGTACACATTATTATACCTGGCTGAAATATGCCGATGACGCTCAGGGGAATGGTATGTCCGAATTGCCTGACGGAAAGAAATATGTAGGTTTGGCCGTCAATCAATTGACACCAATTGAATCTGATGATCCCAGTTTATATACTTGGGCTTTGATTGTAGGCGAAGGAATACCGGGTAAACCTGGTAAAGACGGAAAGACTTTATATACTTGGATACGATACGCCGATGATGCTCAAGGAAATGGCATGTCTAATAATCCTGATGGCAAGAAATACGTAGGTCTAGCCTACAATAAGGAAACTGCAACGGAGTCTGATAATCCTGCTGATTACAAATGGAGTAAAATAGAAGGTGATCCGGTGAAGCCGGGTTAAACTATATAACAGAGCCTTATAGTCCCTACAGGGAATACAATCAACGTGATTTAGTATCATTTAATGGAGGTAAGATCTTTTGTAAAAAAAAAAAAATACAGGTCAGACCCCCCTGTGCCATTTCTGACGACAGGGGTAAATACCTAAAGACCGGTGGTAGCTATCTACTATACAAAGCCTCTTACATCTGAAACTATTAATTCAGAATACTGGGATATCTTTTATCCCTCCTACAGTTATCGAACCGGTCGAGCAAGAGTTTACGACATATCATACAAGCGTAAGCAAACCGCCCCGTCCGATTTTAACAGGGAATAGTTTGGGTTGGAGTCAAACGATCATGGCTGGTGCCCGGTGGAAGTCTACAAAGAAGGCGGTATCGGATGCCGCTGGTACTTGGAGTGACCCGGTACAGTATTCGGCCGAAGATGGTAAACCCGGTAATGATGCTACGGCCTACTGGCTGGTATCTCCGGTAACTAATATTGTATTTAATACAGTCGGAAATCCTACACCGGCAGCTTTTTACCGTTTTGGCCAAACTGCAGACCGGTACGGGAGCTGTACAAGCCTCTGATAGATTTTATCTGGCCTGCCGTAAATCGGCCACAGGTACATCGGCCTGGGAACAACATGTAGCACCTGTTAAAGGATCGTCCATTAATGTAACCGTAATCGCCGGATAAAAGCTTACTCAATCCGGATGTACGAAAAACAATCAGATGCTCAAGCCTGGAACTCTAATTATGTGGATGAAGTTGGAGTTTCTGTTATCCGTGACGGTCTGGATGGAGAGCGTGGAGCTACTGGATCCATGCCTCGATCCTGTGGCTTTTATGATCAAAACAAAGCTCCATACTTTTGGAATGAACAATACAGAGACATTGTATTATACGGTTTTAACAATGCTGTCTATGTCTTCCAGGTACGTAATTATAGCCCAGGAAAGGGAGTAACTGTACCTCCTCCGACATCTCAAGACGGGGATGCTAACTGGGAGGTGGCAAATAAACAGATATTTGTTGCGATGGATACAGCCCTGATCGATGGGGCTAACATAGCAGAGTTTTTGTTTAAAAACAAAAAAATGCAGAGTCAAGACATTGATCCTGACTCTGAGGAACCTAATCTGTTGATAGATGGAAAAACAGGGGAAATCATTTCGCAAAAAAGGAGTATTTAAAGGATCTATTGGGACTCCGTTTATTTGGCGAGAAGATGGTGGGACCTTAGATCTTACTAAAAAACTTTAATTTGGCTTTTAATGGAGCGACACAGGTTCTTTATGCCAAATTACCTATTGATAAAAAAATACAATGGGACAATGTGTCAGATTCTTAACCCACCTACAATAACCATGCTAGGACATTCGGTCAATATAAGTATTGTTGATGGATCTAAAATATGGAACACGGGTGAAAGTTGGACAACATACAAAACGAGTATTAATATACCCGAAGGAAAAAAATGGGGCGGTTTTATGCTATTGCTACTCCTGATAATTCGCGAGTTGAATGGTATTGTGATAATTATTATGAAATAACTCATTAAGATAAAAAAAGTGAATCAAATAATAACAACTAAAATTGAAATATTATGGCAGATGTAAGTTTAAACGGATTGAAAGTAAAGACGGACTCATTACCCAATGACTGGTATGTGTCACTGATCAATCCGAAAATCCGATGAACCGGCAGAGATTATGACGGTGGCAAAGTTTGCGGAGATGTTTTTGGAAAACAACAGTGTTTTAACTAAGAACGATGAAGGAGTTAATGGTAGTCTATCTGCTAGTAAATCTTATAAGCTTGTCAATATAGAGGAGATAAATGACCTTAATTCTATTCCTGATTTAGGTAATCCTGGATTAAGGATATTTAATTTTAGGCCTTCAGCTTTAAACACTCCTCCGAAAAATGACAATTCGTCCATTTTATTCCATATAGATAGGGGGAATTATGGTTCGGCTGGTTATTATTATTCACAATTAGCCTTTCAGTCAAAATGGAGTTTTCTTTAGAGAATATCATGGAAATATCGATTGGGGTTGGAAAAAAATTATTATTTGAAGAAACAGCTTTACAATCAAATGCTCTAACAGACACAATTTCAGATAATTACTCCATTTTTTACCCCCGCAAATTGCGTGCCAAACTATTCAGAATCAGCAGGTTCAAGCGAGCAATTTGCGGTATCCGCTATGTCGGAAACAGACAACCTGGATGGTTCAACTCCAGTTAAAAGTGAACCATCAGGAGAACAGTATGTCTGGTCGATTGACAAGATCGGAAAAGCTGTCCTGGAACTACAGGAAGAAAACAAGAGACTTAAACAAATCCTCAATATCTCTGACGATAGCGAGGTACAACAAATGTAACCTTCCGCGGGCGGGACCGCCCCGGTTAATTAATTAAATAAACATTATGGCAGATAATATAGATAAGGAATTAAATGGACTTGAGCTAAAGACAGACTCTTTGCCTAGCGATTGGCTGATAACTTTAGTAAACCCAAAAGAATGGGGTACCGGCTCAGAATATGACGGTGGCAAGGTTTATTGAGTTGTTTATTACTAATAACAAAATTTGGACAGCAAACAACGATGGACCTAAAAGTGGTTTATATGCGGATACATCCTCCGTTTTAGAAATTAACAATGTTGAAGATAAAACAAAAAGGAAGATTGCAATTTTTTTTTCAAAAACAAAGGGGATGGTGTATTAAATCCAACAATAGGCTGGTGTTCTTTATTGAGGATGCAACACTATGGATATTCTGACGGTTATTGGCAAGAGTTGGCATTTCCATTTACATCAAATGAGATATTTTATAGACGAAATATATTAGGTGAGTATTCAGGTTGGAAAAAATTGCATTTGTAGATACAGCTAAATATGCCTCTGAACCTAATGTTTTAACGGAAACAGTTGTAGAAGAAGTCCCGGTATCAGCCAATACCCCAATGACGCTACAAGAGGACGGACAACCGGCACCGGCAATGCAGACCGTTGAACATTACGAGTATAGCATCCAGAAGATGGCCGAAGCGATCCTGGAACTACAGAAGCAGGTTGCCGAACTGAAAGCCTAATTATCTATATCTGCCATAACCTTTTCTAAATTTATTAATTAACCGGGCATGTGCCCACAACACGAAAAAAAATTATGGCAGATATAAATAGCTCAGATCAAGCTTTAAATGGATTAAAAGTAAAAACAGACTCCCTTCCGGATAATTGGTATGTGACATTAGTTAATCCCATAAACGGAGAACCAGGGAGAGAATATGACGGTAGCGCGGTTTGTAGAATTGCTTACAAGTAAAAAAATACCTAATGCAACGAAAGATGCCAATGGGTTGATGAGCAAAGACCTTATCCCCTATAATGGTCTTTTGGGTTATAACACTCAAAGAAGGGGAGGAATATGATTTAGGGGAATATCGTTACTGTAGAGCATTTACTGTAACGTTTCCGAATGAAGGAACAGTCGGCTTTTTTTTTGTTGTAGACTTATTTTCTAATTCTCATTTGATTTATGGCGGAAGTGCTTTTTCTGCAACATATGGAGAGTCAAATAGAGTCTCTATTGGAAGAAAGGAAACAGCTGGTAATGTTTTCGTTTGCAATAAATTATCAAGAACAATAACAATTGGAATAGTGTAAAATATGGATAAAAATATATAGAAAAACGATACTATCTCAATCGAGATATACAGAAGCTTATGGAATCCTTACAAGCCTCTGATTATAAGATTATCAAAGCGACAGAATATGCAGCTTTGGGGTTAGATTGTGAATATGACCTTAATGCTTTGCATCAGGAACGACAATCTATCCGGGACCAAATTAACCAATTGGAACTGGAGATTGCCAAACTGGAATAGTTCAAAACGCAAAAAAAAAAAATGAGCCAGCAGGGATGTTTTTGCTGGCTCATTTTTTATTACACAAAAAGAATCAAAAACCTTTACACCCTAATTGTCTATCCTGATCAAGCACATGAGCGTAGACCAATGTTTGTTTAATATTACTATGTCCCATGATTTCTTTTTAGAGTATTGATATCTTTTGTTTTTCGTAAAAAAAATTGTAGCGAAAGTATGACGTCCGAATTTTTGCACAAAGTTCTCTTTTTATACCAGCGGCGGAAGCTATGAGTTTCAATTTTTCGTTTACTTTTTTTGATCTGTGATCATGCCCTCCCATAAAGATCCAGATTTCCTGTTTTTGCGTTTATGATTAATAATTTGTTGGAGTGGCTCAGAGATAGGGACTCTTACAACTCGTGGTCGTATGTTTACCATTTTCCCTCGCATATACCAAAATTCATTATTGCCGATCTGGTCGATTTGTAAAGATCTGGCATCTGAAATATGTAATGAGCTGAAACACATAAAAAGGAAAAATTCTAACACATCATGAGTTGTCCCTGTAAATAGATGTTGATGGTACATATCGACAAGAGTTTTTAACTCTTGTTCTTCTAGGGATTCTGCGGTTGTATCTAATGCTCCTCGGAGTTTTAAACTTTTGATGGGGTTTTCTTTTTATAATTTCTTTTTTAACGGCTTCATTTATATAGACAGCAATAGTACCAATCGTCTTATTAATAGTAACTTCATTGTTGCCACGCTTGTTTCTTAGATAAAGAACGAAGCGGCGGAACATATCTGTAGTTAAGTTGATCAAATAATAGATATGGTTGAAATTGCTTTTAGTTTATTTAGGCAAGCACAATGTTTCTTTCGTGTTGCTTCCGCCACCTCCTGAAATCGTAATCGTTGGTATTCCTCACAGAATGCATAAAAGTCCTGATGGTTTTTAGGGGAGTTGTATTCCTTCCAAAAAGATCGGTTGTCAATCGTTCTTTCCGTAAACGGTAGCAGACTAGAATGTCGTTAATAGTTGCTTTTTATATTTGATATGATTAAGTTCTTGTCAGAAGCAAATTCATATGATTTTTTGATTACACCGCTCTCTTTATCGAAATAAGCAGGGGGGACACTAATGCGTGTCGGAACCTCTATTTTTTCACGATTGATATAAAAACTAATGTAAACAGGAGCCTCTCCATGTTTGTTAACTCTTTTCTGTGATACGTTGAATGTTGCCATATATTTACCTACAATATTAGTTTTACCTGCATTGAATAATGAATATTTGTGAATTTATTTTATGAACATGCTTGCAAGTGATTGAAATGTTATAAAATAACAAGGGCGGCATCCCTTGCGGAATGTCGCCTTTGTGAATAGCTGTTAAATTGTGGAGAATATCGGACTTTAGAACTATACTGATACTCAATATGTAACAGATGTTTGTTCCCTACAAATTCCCTACAGTTGTCAGTTATTATCCAGTTAAATAATTTTTTTCATGATGAATATAAGTGATTGAAATGTTATAAAATAACAAAGGGAATATCCATTGCTGAATACTCCCCGTAATATTTAATATGTGTTAATTTGTGGAGCATATCGGACTCGAACCGATCACCTTCAGACTGCCAGTCTGACGCTCTAGCCAGATGAGCTAATGCCCCGTTGACTTATTTTCAAGCGCAAATATAGGGCTTTTCCTGATATAACCACTATCTTTGTGTAAGAAATTTAGAGAAAAAGAATATGATCGTTTATAATACAACATTTAATATAGAGAATGATATCCTTGCCGAGTTGTATTGAATATCTGAAAAGAGTTATATACCCCGTGCGGCAGCTAAAGCGGATTTCTGCGGACACCTTATCTGCGTCGTATTTTACAGGACGAGACGGAGGATGCAACCAGCTATTCGGTTCAGTTCCATGTAAAGAATCCGGAAACGCTGGAGTATTGGATGCAGTCCGAAGGTCGTGACCTGCAACAGGAGCTAGTGAACCGTTTCGGAACAAAGCTGGTGGGTTTCAGTACCTTATTGGAGGAAATAGACCTGGAGTCATGACGAAAGACCGTGTCATATGTATCGACCCGGAACAATGTGATGGATACGGCGTTCTGAAGATTGAAGGGAATAAACCGAAGCTTG
>VOFJ01001593.1_pt1 | contig 17843 bp, 21 predicted proteins | sample 5384081 | NCBI WGS metagenome assembly VOFJ01 (sample SAMN12384729, study PRJNA508395) | human gut metagenome | isolation source: healthy gut I | host: Homo sapiens
CACCGCCGCCATTGTTGTGATTTCCGCCGCCACCGCCGGACGAGCCACCAAAGTTGCGGTTGAAGGCCGTCATGTACTGGGCATAGCCCGTGTCGCCTTTGCCGAAATAGCCGTAATCACCGTTTGCCATTGTATTTTCCTCCGTCTGAAGTGTGTTTTGCTTCTTCTGAGGTCATTTTACCAAAGATGATATCCCATAAAGCTCTCTTTCAGAATTTCTTTGCAATGTCATTCTTCTCCGATTCCCAGATACGCATCGATGTCTGTGATGCCCTCCCCGCTGACCTCCACCAGATCTTCAAAAGGGCACCACGGTGTCGCCCACCTGCAAGGTGCGGAACACCGGGTCGATGCGGTCTACCCTTCCGGTCAGGGTGATGTAATTGCCCACCGCCGGAACCTCCGGGTGGGCGGTATCCTCTTTGAAGTACCGCACCGTGATGGTCATGCCTTTCGTGACTTGCATCAGCCGATCAGACAGGGCGGACATTTCTTCCTCGGTCAGAATGCGCTTGGGTACACGCTCGGTGCGCTGCTTTTTCCGCGGCAAGCTGCTCATCGTAGCCCCGCAGCGGAGAGAAGGGCGAGAAGATTTTGGCACGGTTCTGAAGGGTCATGCGGGGGGTGCTTGCGGAGGGATTCTTCGGTCTGGGGGCGTTCCATCTCTAGGATGTCCCTGTACTTTTGGGCGGTTTCCAGCCCGATTTTGCTATTTTTGTAGTTTTCCATCTGAACCTCCCGCCGAACCTCCTGCACTGTGCCCGCCGATTTGCGCGTTGCGCTGGCGCATGGTGGCACCTTCTTCGTAGCTGCTGGCTTTCAGCACGGCGTTTTTGCCGTACTTGTTCTTGATGCCCAGCATGGCTTGCTGGAGTTTTTTTCTCCTTTTCCAGCTTCTTGGTGTCCGTGAAAAAGTCCACCTGATAGATACCCTCGTCCGGCGTGACCTTGTTGGCGTTGATGGTAATGCGCCGCACCGTCAGCGCCGGGTCGGTGATGCGCTCAAACAGCTTTGCGCTTTCGTTGATGAGGGTGCTGCCCAGATTGGTAGGGGCATCAAACCGGACGGTGCCGTGGGCTGCTTTGGGGATGATTCTGCCGTAGCGGTCGGTCTGGGTCAGACCGCGGTAGCCGCCCTTGTCCACGTTCTCCCGGTCGTAGCCTATCTCCAAGGTGATGGATTCTGTCACCAGCTTCTTTTCCGTGAGCCGGAACATCAGAATCTCCGCCATCTCTCGGACGATGAGCTTTGCCTTATCGTTGGGGTAGGGACAGGTCAGCACCTGCCCCTCGCTGATGCTGTTGGTGCTGGGCTTGTAGCTTTTAATCTGCTCCATACCGCAGGGCTCATAGCCCCATGCGTGGTCGATGAGAATTTCTGCATCCACGCCAAAAATTTCATACAGCCGATCTTCTCCGTAGATAGAAAACCGTGCCAAATCCCCCATCGTATAAATGCCGTGGGCTTCCAGTCGCTTGACGGTGCCGGGACCGGTCATCCAGAAATCCGTCAGCGGTCGGTGGTTCCACAGCAGATACCGGTAAGACTGCTCGTCCAGTTCTGCAATGCGGACACCATCTTTGTCTGCCGGGATGTGCTTTGCCACAATGTCCATCGCCAGTTTTGCAAGGTAGAGGTTTGTGCCGATGCCTGCCGTTGCGGTGATGCCGGTGTTGTACAGCACCTCCCGCACCATGGTCATGGCAAGTTCATGGGCACTCATGTGATAATAAGGCAGATAGCCCGTCACATCAATGAAAACCTCGTCGATGGAGTAGGGGTAAATATCCGCCGGGGACACATATTTGAGGTAGGTCTTGTAGATTTGGGTGGAGACATCCAGATATCGCTGCATCCGGGGCGGCGCAACGATGTAGCTCAGCCCCAGCGCCGGGTCTGCGTTCAGGGCATTGGCATCAAAAAAGAGGTGCTGGCAAAGTGGTATTTGCCGTCCTCTCCCCGGACTGCCTTTGCTGCCGGATGGCAGTTTGCAGCCGCTGAGCGTTGACCTCTTTCACCCGCTGAACGGCTTCAAACAGCCGTGCTCTGCCGGGTATCTTGTAGGTTTTCAGGGAGGGCGACACCGCAAGGCAGATGGTCTTTTCGGTGCGGGAGGCATCTGCCACCACCAGATTGGTGGTCAGGGGGTCGAGATGGCGGTCTACGCATTCCACCGAGGCATAGAAACTTTTCAGGTCGATTGCCAGATAGGTGCGCTGCGCTGCCATGATTCAGCCCTCCTTTGCAAAAAAGTCACAACTATTTATCTTATTATAATAAATCTTTATGCCGTTTTCAAGATGGAACGCTATTTTATCTGTGATATAGACAACAAAAAGAGTGGCAGCATTTCAAGCTGAAACGCTGTCACTCTGTAGGAACTGCGTAATGACTGACGATTATCCTTCTACTTTGACCGTAGCGCGATCGCTCTTTGCGTTTCCATCCGCATCCAGCGTGATATGCACAAAATGTTCCGGCTTATCATAATCCTTTGTCTCGCCGTCATCGGTATAGTATTCATAGGATGCACCATCGGGAGCAAAGGCAAGCAGGCGCAGATCTGCAAAGTCCACATCGGCAACGCTCTGGATCTTTTTGCCGTCCTTGGCAAGGGGCAGAAGGTGTCCCTTGCGCATAAAGAACACCACTTCATCCAGCTCCACCGGAATGTAATGATGGCCTGCTGGCAGCACGCTGGTTTCCATGCGGTTGCCTTCGCTGCACTTTACCCGCACTTGCAGCATCTCCTCCGGCAGATAAACATACCGACCGCGGGCATTTTGCTCATATACCGGGGCGATCAACAGACTTTCACCGATCATCACCTCATCCTCCACCCGGCGGGCAAAGTTGTCCTCCGGGAAGGCGAACGCCAACGGCATACAGTACATGCCGTTGTGCAAGGCAGCTTTCATGTACTCGCTGTAAATATAGGGCAGCAGCAGGTAGCGCAGTTGTAAGATCCCGGCAAAGGCGGCCTTGTTCTTAAAGCGGTAGGGCTCCTGCCGACGGGTGCCATTGGCAGAGTGGTTCCGCAGTAGCGGTGAGAAGATGCCCACGCCGTACCAGCGCAGCACAAGGTCCTCGGTGGTGTTGCTGCCAAAGCCGCCAATGTCGGGGCCTTCGTACAGGAAACCGCACATGTTCAGGGAGGGCATCATGTGCAGGCTGAGCAGAATATGGCTCCACCAGGACTGGTTATCGCCGGTCCAGATACCGCCATACCGGTGCATACCAATGCAGGCCGAGCGGGAGTACATCAAAATGCGCTTGTCCGGCTCCAGCCGCTCGAAAGCCTCACCTGCCGCACGGGTCATGTTATAACCAAAAAGATTATGTACCTTGTCGTGCCGCATACGCCCCTGTTTGGTGTTGTGGTAGAACAGCTTATAATCGTTTTCGTTGTTGGAAAGCTCTGCCACCATGCCGGTAAAAGCACCAAAGCTGGAAATATCCAGGTTTTGCTTGCTGTATTTCTCAATTTGAGCAAAGGTCTTTTTTTCAGTCTTTCTTCTGCGTAAAAGATAGCAGGCTCGTTCATATCATTCCAGAAGCCCTCGATCCCCTGATCCAGCAGAACTTTATATTGACTGCCAAACCAGGCGCGGGCTTCGGGGTTGAGCATATCAGGGAAATGCACCCGGCCCGGCCACACACCGGCTACAAAGGGGGTGCCATCCTGATTCGTGCAGAAGTAGCCGTTTTTCACGCCCTCCTCGTACACATCATATCCATCTTCGACCTTGACTGCTGCATCGATGATGGGGACAAGATGAATGCCCTGCGCTTTCATCTCGGCGGCAAAGTCCGCAAAGCGCGGGAAGCGCTGCGCATCCACCGTAAAGTCCTTGTAACGCTCCATGTAATCGATATCCAGAACCACAGCGTCCAGCGGCATATGATTGGCACGGTAATTTGCCACCACCTCGCGGACCTCGTCCTCGTTCATGTAGCTCCAGCGGCTCTGGGCGTTGCCAAAAGCCCATTTGGGCGGAATATAACTGCGCCCTACCAGCTGGCGGAACTGGTGCACAATATCGGTCGGGCTTTCACCCTCAATGATGTAAAGGTCGTAATTTTCTTCGGCCACTGTCACCCGCAGGGTGTCCAGATCGGTGTAGCCGCAGTCAAAGGTAACCTTGCCCGGGTAGTCGATAAAAAGCCAAATGTATCCTTGCCGGACACGATCATAAAATTATAAGCACCGTACAGCGAGGATTTGCCCTCGGTATGGTTGCCGTCATCGGAGCATTTGCTTTCGTACACCCACCCGCGCTTGTTGATGCCACGGACGTTTTCGCCAAGACCATACAGAATATCCTGCGGCTCCATGGCATAAGAGAAGCCGTCCGGTTCCCTGGTGAGATATGGAATCGTTTCCATCATGGGCAAAAAAGAACCCACTACACTTTCGGTATCAAACGGTTGACCGTATTGCTTTTTTGTAGATCATAGTAAAATATCTCTCCTCTGTTTTTTGAATCGTCACAGAAGTGTAAAACGTACCAACGTATTTTTGATGGACAATTAAGAAACTCTGACATTGGCTGGAGCAATTGGGGCTTCAGCCTTATTTTTCAACCCAATAGCTGCGGTTGTGCAGCTATTTCAATACAAGATCCTCGAAACGTGATGCTCCCGCTTGCCCAGATACAACTCCACGATCATTCGTCCGTTTTCGGTGTTGCAGAGGTCCTCTTTGCAATAGTCAGACAGGGCGGCGTTCAGTTCCGCCTCCGGTACATCGGTCTGGTACAGCAGAATGTGCAGCTGCTGCTCCGCTGTCTCACTTCCGTGCTCCCTGTCAGGCGGCAGGGTCACGTCTGCATGGATATAGTCATGAAACATATAAAATAGGAAAAGCGTCAAAAATCATCTTGGCCAGCGCTCTTTTCTGGACATGAGTGGCGCGAATGGTACATGAGGATGCGTCTGGTACCAGTACGCTGTGGTAGCGACATCATCCTGACGTTCAAAAAAAAGACCTCCGTGACTGACACCAATCTGCTGCAGAGTTACCTTAAGGTCCTTCTCAAAAAGGATAGGATCAAGAAGGTGCCAGCGGTAGAAGCTGCGTTGTGGCATCTGATCATCATTGTGGTAATCATTATGAAGGAAGGTATCGTGGCTAGAGTAATAAGGATAGCCAAGATACGGAGTGCAGTACTGATTTTCAACGGTTTGGCCATTTTGCTGTGTTGCAAAGCTCCAGGCACCACCGAAGTAATCTTCTGTTCCGGTTCCGCAGATGGTTGGATAATCCTTGTCTCCATCGATGTAGAATTTCATCTCACCTTCTCCGTACCAGTAGCGTTCGAGGCTGGTAAGCGCAAGATAAGTTCCAACGTACTGGCCTTTCCCTTTGATGTTGTCGAGGACAACGTAGTCTTTTGCCTTTTCCGTGATGCGCTGACGACGCCACTGGGCATGGAAATAGGCAGCATCTTCCGGAACCGTTGTCAGGCAATAGTCGATCTGATAAAAGAAGGCCGGGAATCGGCTCATCACACTGATTTTCAATGGTAATACGGGCGTTTTTACGGAACGGCATCGGGAAATAGCTGTTGAAACCACGGGTCGGATTGACAGCAATCGGGACTGAGTTTACCTGGTAGGAAACACCGAAGCCGCAGCAGAAGAAATCGCCAAGCGGGCATTCAACGGATGGGAATTCTTCATCGTCCCAGTACATGCGCAGAACAAGATCCCGCAGAACATAACGGTTACGTTCACTGGTACGGTCTGTAACGGTGATCCAGATGTGCTGAATCATGCCTTCTCCCTGGATCTCACCAAGTGTTACGGTCTCTCCTGCTTCTATTTTCGGGATACATGGAGAACCTTTTCTGGACGGACCAAGATCGCTGGATGCCATGCCGCCTTTTCCTTTTTTTTTCTCCGTTCCGGTTTTCCCAGTTGATGGAACGGGACTGTCCGTTTTTCAGCCGGAAAATATTCTGTAAACCACAATCAAACATCATATATTCCTCCTACTCTCAACAAATGAGCAACTGTCTTTTTTTTATGTTGAATTGAATTCATTCAAACAATTCCGCTTAACAGGTACAGTCTCCACCCATGTTCCAGTTGATTCCTTGAAGGGGATTGCTTGGCAAAGTTGTTATTATTGTACACCTTTATTTGTATAAAAGCAATGTGCTACTGCCATAAATCTTTAGCACCACACTCATGAATGCATAACCACAACATGAATTTTAACAAACAGACAGATAAGCCGACTCAAAAAGAAACATCATTGTAGACCAATTACGAAAAAGCCTGTACCTTTTTGGCGCAAGGGTCAATAGAAGAATTTGATGGTTCATGGTACAATAGCAGACGTTGCGTGCGGCTGTGTGAAGATTGGCTTATAAAACAGGACCGCTGCTATATAAACTAAAAAGAACGCCGAGGGTTCCTCCCACATGGGAAGGGATTCCTCGGCGTTCTTCATTTCATGCTTTTTGATTGCCCGGTCAGCAGTATCACGTGCCTTACTGCAATGCACAGATCACAGCCACTGTTTCAGCACATCGTTCAGCTTACTCAAATCAAGCGGTTTGGCGATATGTTCGTTCATGCCGGTGTTCTTTGCCAGTTGCACGTCCTCGGCAAAGGCATTTGCCGTCATGGCAATGATGGGCACTTTGCCCCGGCTGCCGGCAAGCGCACGGATCGCAGCAGTGGCTTCGTAACCATTCATGATGGGCATCTGGATGTCCATAAAAATGAGATCGTACCACTTTTCTGGCGCTTCCATCACCTTTTCGACTGCAATTTTTCCGTTTTCGGCGCTGTCGATGGTCACGCCCGTCATGCCTATGATCTCGGTTGCGATCTCACGGTTCAGCGCATTGTCTTCCACAAGAAGGATCCGCTTACCCGCATAGTTTTCCTTCGCAAAGTCTTCCAGATAGTTCCGAGCGTTTTTTCTCCTTCTTCCCGGATGTAAACTGCCGCAGAGTTGCCGTCAGACGAGAACGGAACAGCGGTTTTCTGCCATAAACGCATTCACGCCCACTGCTCTGGCTTCTTCTTCGATCTCGCTGAAATCAAAGGAAGTCAGGATGATGATCGTGACGTCCTCCCCAACGCATTCCCGAATCCTTCTGGCCGTTGCGATGCCGTCCATCTCCGGCATCTTCCAGTCCAGGATCACCGCAAAATAGTCGCGGCCGGTCTTGTGCCGCGCCGCGCAGCGTTCCACGGCTTCCTTGCCGGTCAGGGCCCATTCGCCCGCTATGCCGATCTCCTGAAGGGTTGCAACGGTGCTTTCGCAGCAGGTCTTGTCATCGTCCACGACCAGTACCGGCAAATCGAGCAGTTCTTTTTCCTGTTCCTTCTCGTTCTCCTGAAGCTTCAGATAGACCGTGACCGTGATCTTCGTTCCCTTGTTGGGAGCACTTTCGACCTGAATGTCACCATTCATCAGGTTGACGATGTTTCTTGCAATGGCCATGCCAAGACCGGTGCCCTGCACCTTGGTCGTCCGGTGATCGTCTGCCCGGCTGAACGGCTCGAACATGATCTTCTGGAATTCCGGCGTCATACCGATGCCGTTGTCCTCGATGGAGAACTCGTAGCAGCCAAGCTCCGAGAAGCCGTTCGGTTTTTCCTTGATCGTAAGGGTGATGTTTCCTCCATCCGGGGTGTACTTGACGGCGTTGCTCATCAGGTTCACAAAGATCTGCTGGATGCGCAGGCTGTCGCCGCAGACAGCTTCGTGCTCGATGTGCTCAATATGGACTTCGAGCTGATGCTTGTGCTCGTCGATTGCCGGTTTTGTGATGGTGAGCAGGTTGTCGACCAGCTCCGACAGGCTGAAATCCTCCTCGGCAAGGCTCATTCGCCCGCTCTCGATTCTGGCCATATCCAGCACTTCATTGATCAGTCCCAACAGATGACGACTCGATCTTTGTGATCTTTCCAAGGCACTCGACCACCCTGTCCTGACTCTCGATATTCGCACCAGCAATGGCGGTCAAGCCAATGATTGCATTCATCGGTGTACGGATGTCATGGGACATATTGGAGAGGAATTCCGTCTTGGCGCAGTTTGCGTTTTCCGCTGCCCGGTACGCTTCCTTCAGTGCCTTATGGGATTCGATCTCGGCCTTTTTCTCCTGCGACACATCCATAGAGCCCAGCAGCGCTTTGACCAGCTTTGTGCCATTCCACTCCAGCGGAATGAAGGAAGCGATCTTATAGGTGTTCTCGTCTATGGAGCAGTATTCAAATTTGTAGATGTCGTTCTCGCCCTGCAAATTCCTGCGGATATTTTCCGGTGAGAACAATGCGTCCACCGCCGCCAATGGCTCCAACGTCTTATACCTTACAGCCACCTGCTCCACAAAATCATGGTAAGCCCCCGTCGGCGCATAGATCATGTCGCCTTGCAGGTTATAGAACCGATACCGGTCATTCTCCAGATCGCAGACGACAAAGCGGTCCAGCAGACGCACCATACTCTTGATCAAAAGATCCATAGATGCGTTATCTGAGGCCATCTGCATCCGCCGCGCCGTCTCTGCTTTGGACTCTGTGATGTCCCGCAGAAAACTCATCGCATATTCGGAATCTTCGATCTCGCCGCGCATGACCACGTTGCTGACCCATCGTTCCTCCCCATTCAGAACGATGCGGCACTCCTGACACAGCTCCGTCTCAAGCCCCTTTAGTTTTTTCGTGATGCAGGCGCGATTGTAGAAATCCGTTACAGACTTTTTGTCCTCTTCAACCACATAGTTATCCACAAAGGAATCTGACTAGTCCATCCCATGTGTGGTTCTGCTCAAAGGCCGTCATCAAAGAGGGCTCCACTTTGAAAGTGTCAAAGGTGTTCTTTTCCAGATTTACATAGTATTCGCAGAGGTTTGCGCTGGTAAATGCACGGTGAAATGCCGCTGCCCGCTGCGCCTGCATCCGGCATTCTTTTTCCGCGTCAATGTTGCTGATGATTCCGGCAATTCGGTTGGCCGAGCCATCCAGACGGCGTATCACCTCCGCCGATGCCCGGAACCACTGGTATTGGCCATCCTGCATTTTCAGTCGGTACTCAACATTATATTTTGTAGTATTGGCATTGTCCGCAATCGTTTCCAAAAGCAGCTGCATTACCCGGTCATGATCCTCCGGGTGCAAAAGGTTCGACCACGAATCCAGTTTGTTCGGAAAATCCAGAATGTCATGATATCCAAGCATCTGCCGGAACGCATGGCTCCAGTTTACATTGACGATTTCACCGTTTTCATTGCACTCATAATACCACAGCGCAGAATGAATGGATTCGTTGACTAACGCAAGATTTTCATACGCCCAGTTCATCCGTACCGACAGGACCCAGATCGGCGTTCCATCCGTATCGACTGCATCTTCTTTATAGAGACGCACATAGACGGGAGAACCATCTGCTGTAAGGATCCGGCCTTCTCCTGCGCCCTGAATCTGACGAAAGCGTGCATTGTCGAGGAATGCGGCATCTTTCTTATCCAGAAAAAGATTCTTCAGCGAACCCTTTGTCTGCTCCATCAGGGACTCATAGCTGTGGTTCAGATTATGAAGCAACAAATTACTGACCGACAGGATCGACAATTCGGCATCATAGTACCCGGTAATGGTTCCGACACCGCCATTATGATAGATCGTCTCCTGCATGGCCTGAAATGCATTCTTTTCCCAGCCTTACCGTATCGGAAGTGTAGATTTCATCCGTAAATTTACTATCGAATTTCATCTTCATCCTCGCAGGGTTTCGATTCCGTCGCGCGCTTCAATTCTGGTATGTCTTTTATGGTCAACTGGCGTACTGATTTTCAATCAAGATTATATAGTATAACAAGTATAGTATACTTGTGCAGCGTTTCGATTTCAAGCGCTAGTTGGCATTGGCTGTGTAAAAAAAAGAAAGGCCAATCTTCGTGAAAAATTTATGCAAGTTGATCCCTGCACTTTTCCACAATCCGGCTATCAGTATAGACAGCCGCCCTGCGATGCGGTATACTCGAACCAGATCAACATTTTCAGGAGGAAAATCATGGTGGGAGAAAACAACAAGGTGGTCATTGTTACCGAAAGATCGTGGGCGGTCGTTTATGTTGCCGGTGCACAGTATAAGTTCCTGAGCCTGCTGCCTGCTGTTCCTGCCCGCCGCCCAGCACGCGGAAAGATCGTGGGGAAAATATAATCGGGTAACAGGCGCGTTGATCCGCAAAGCTGCTATATAAACTAAAAAATCCGCCGAGGATGCCTCCCAACAGGGAAGCTCCTCGGCGACTTTTTTTTAACGTGTCTGTGTTTTCTCGGTGGTGTTCCTTTTCCTCTGCAAAAAAACGTTCTATATTTTTCTGTGCCCGAACCAGTTCCTGCCTCTCGTTCCGCGCCTTGCGGTAGTCCGGGTATCGTCCTCATACTGGTCAACCTCCCTAACCAAAAACAGCCCTCCCGGCCGTCATGGTCAGGAGGGCTGTTTTAGTCGATAAGCTTTACAATTCCAGCCGCATAGAGATCAGTTCCTGATATCCAGCGTTTCGAGAGCGAAAACCTTTTGGGTGTCTGCCATATTCCACAAATCCTGCCGTCTCGTACATGGAGATTGCTCTTGCGTTCTCCGCCACTACCTCCAGCTCCAACTGAGCGTATCCGGCGGTTTTAGCGCAATGGATACAGGCTTCCATCAAGGCTCGCCCGATCCCCAGACCCCAATACTCTTTTTAGGATACCGATGCCAAATTCCGCGCGATGCGCCACTTTATACTGCGCTCCCATTGCATCAATTCCAGCAGTTCCTGCCACTTTACCGTCCACAAAGGCGATCAGTTCGATCTCATTCGGACTGGTTGCTTTTTTCTCCAAGTAGCGGCTTTCCTGTTCCGCATCAAAGTGATTTTCATCGGGATAACTCAGCAGATAATCTGTTTCTGCGTGTGTCAGATCAAAGTTTTCAAGCACAGCGCTTCCATCGGATGCCACGCCGTTTCGGATGTGGACGATCAGTCCTTTTGGTGTGATAACCGTTTGATCGTATTGCATTTTTCCTCCTGAATCTCTCAATCCGCTGCGCCTGCTAATTTCAAAAATTTCTTGTCCGACTGGATGCCCTGTGTCACGAATTTCCCATCCCGGAACAGTGCATAGGTGGTGACGGGTGCAGGCACATTCTGTGCCGTCTCTTTCTCTGTGACGTGGATGGCTTTGAACGGAATCCCATGTTCCTTTGCGGCCTCCTGCACCTTTGGCACCCAATAATAGGTGTAAGGGCACTGGTCGGTATAGTAGAGGACAAAGCCGTTTTCCTCCACCTTGGGGTGCTTGGCACAAGCCTTGAATTTTGGCGGTTGGGCGCTCTCTGCAAGGGGCAGATACATGAGGTTGATGCCGCAATCGGAGATGTCTGAGACCTTGAAGCCCTTATGGGTCAAAAACTTTGGGTCAGCGAGAAACTCCCGTTTGCGCCCCTCTGCACACAGGATGCAAACGCCGTTTTTGCCCTGCGCCTTGGCATCCCGAAGGCATTCTTCCAGCAGTTCGCTGGAATAGCCGTGCCCTTTCAGGGAACCGGAGACCCACAGACAGTTGATATAAAGCCAGCCTGCCGCTTCAATGGGCACCCATGCGTTTTCCGCCGGGATGTACTCGATAAAGCATTTGCCGCGCTCTGCACTGCGGTAAAAAGACAAGTCCCTCCTCAAAGCGCTGCTTGAGCCATTCTTTCTTGGCAAGGCTCTGTTTGCCGGACATGGCACAACAGATGTGTTCCCTGTCGATGTTTTCTTTTTGTGATTCGGATATACTCCATCTTGTAGTTCCTCCTGCGGCTTACCGCATCCGTCCATCGCCGCCCATCAAGGCAGTCATTTCCTCAATGCGCTCCAGCGGGAACGGCGGCTGGCACAGCGGCTTCATGGCGATGGACATGAGCTTCATGGGGTTGTCGTCCGCCGCCACGCGGTTGGAGCTGAGCGCGCCGCAGCGGCGGCAGCGGTGAATGATGGCCCATTCTCCGCCCCTGCGCACCCAGACGGCGATCGGCTCCATGATGCCGCCGCAGTCGGAGGCGCGGTCACCGGGTTCTTCGTCCACATGAAGGCTGGAAAGGCAGTTGGGGCAGTGGTTGCGGTGGTCGCTGCCGGCGTTCTGCGGCGTGCAGACCCGTCCGCAGACCTTACAGGTAAAGCTATCATTGCAGGGGTGGGTTTTATAGTAGCCTTTTTCAAAGGTCTTGCGTTTGTTTTCGCGATTCATGGTAATATCCTCCTGAAGAATTGTGTCTGTTCGTCTTCGGGAGGAATGGCTTGTGGTATTTGCCAGACCTCCCGGTCAGACCACACGCTCCAGTGCAAATGTTCTATGCTTCAAAAAGTTCTCCTTTGATTTTAGCATTTATGGCGTTTTTCTACTTCAACATAAAATTCAAATTCAAAAATTCCTTTATTTTTCACCTCGTATTATAAAAAGAGTAGTATTTATAGACCGCTCTCCAGCGGTATGCTACAATGTTTAGGATGCTGTGGATTGGTAATTTTCACCTACCGTAAAGACGGTTTATTGGAGGCTCCAACCACAGCCTCTTTGTTGAAATGTTAATCAGTTAGATACGCCGCCAGACGGTTTATTTAGAACGAGGTTACAAGAGCAAAGAAGTCTGTGGTCCTGAACAGCATCGAAATAAATATGCCGGAGGTATCAAAATGGTTTGTGTTGGAATTGATGTTGCCAAGGATAAGCATGACTGCTGTATTCTTGATTCAGACGGAATGGTTCGTGCTGACTGCTTTACCATCCCCAACAACATGGATGGATTTAAGCAACTGCTTCAAACGATTCGAAACTGTACCCAAAAAGTCAGACAAAAAAAAAAGTAGGACTTGAGGCTACCGGACATTACAGCTACAACATTCTTGGATTTCTTCTTGACAAGGACCTGGCCGTCTATGTCATGAATCCTTTGCACACCAACCTGTACCGAAAAAGTCTCAGCCTTCGCAAAACTAAAACCGATCGTGTGGATGCAAGAACGATTGCAACTATGCTATTGTCCGATGTAGACCTCAAGTCCTACACGGATACAGCATACCACAACGAAGAGTTAAAGTCACTAACAAGATACCGATTCGATAAGGTTCGTGAAAGAGCCAAGCTGAAGCAGTCAGTGTCCAGACTGGTCACGATTCTGTTTCCAGAACTGGAGAAGCTCGTTACCTCTCTCCATATTGCTTCGGTTTATGCGCTCCTCAGTGAATATCCCGGTGCAAAACAGATTTCAGAAATTCATCTCACCAAGCTGACAAATCTTCTTGCAACAGCGTCCAAGGGACGCTACGAAAAGAAAAAAGGCCATCCAGATTCGAGAGGCCGCCAGAACTTCCATTGGTTCTGTCATGTCTGCCAAATCTCTAGAATTGAAGCACACCATTAAACTCATTAAGGAACTCACCTCCGAGATTGATGAAATTGAAGATTCGATTCAGCAAATCATGGATGAATTGCATCCACCGATTCTTTCTATTCCCGGAATGGGTGTTCATTCCGCTGCCCATGATTCTTGCTGAAATCGGCGATTTCTCCAACTTTGATTCTCCTGACAAAGTCCTTGCTTACGCTGGCTGCTCTCCGTCTACATACCAGTCAGGCAAACTCACAAACTGCTATGCTCACATGGAAAAACGCGGTTCTCGCTATCTGCGATACGCTCTCTACAACGCAACCAAGTACGTCTGCCACTGGCATCCCGTCTTTGCTGAATACCTTGCCAAGAAACGTTCTGAAGGAAAACACTACAATGTTGCCCTGTCCCATGCCATGAAGAAACTCGTGCGGCTGATCTATGCCTTGCAAAAGTCTGGAAAAGCGTATCTTACGGCTGCTTGATTTTCTCCAGAGCCTGAGCGAAATCCAAGAACAACTTAGCTGGCGCAGCGAACCCTTGACAAACCGAAGCATTCAAATGCTATCCTGTTTTTGCGAGGGTTAGCTGGGCTTGCTTTGCTATTCTCTCCGTCGCCCTCGCTGTCCCAAGACCAGCATTTGAATGCTGTTTGTCATGGGCAGCGAATGGTTGACGGATTTTAGGGGATTTTTTCATTTTGGGGCTTGACTTTTAATAGTTAGTCTCCCTCGATGTTAAAGGTGCGGAAGAACAGCTTTACATGGGCGTCCAGCTTTGCAGAGGTTTTGGCCTCCGGGCGCAAATGCTGCGGGTGCATTCTTTTTTATTCACCTGACCGGCGTTTCATTTACAAAATTTTGCGCATCTCCTGCACAAGATCGGCAATCACGATCGGCTTGGACAAAAAACCGTTCATGCCGCTTTCCAGGGCGTTGCGGCGGTCCTCGTCAAAGGCGTTGGCCGTCATGGCAAGGATCGGCAGCTTTGCCCGCGCAGGGTCGTCCAGTGCGCGGATCTTCCGGGTGGCGGTGTAACCGTCCATGATCGGCATCTGCACGTCCATCAGCACCAGATCGTACTGCCCCGGCGCGGCGGTGCAGACCTTTTCCACCGCCACAGCGCCGTTTTCAGCCGAATCGACAAGGAAGCCGTACTCCCGCAGGATCTCCTGCGCGATCTCGCGGTTCAGCTCGTTGTCCTCCACCAGCAGGATGTGCTTGCCCTTGAAGTCGGCGTTCTTTTCCGGCAAAAGCCCCTGCACTGCATCCGCCGACTTCTGGCCAAGGGCGCTCATCAGGGTCTCGCGCAGGTCGGACATGAACATGGGCTTGGCGCAGAAGGCCGTCACGCCCGCCGCCTTCGCCTCCACTTCGATATCCGACCAGTCGTAGGCAGTCAGGATGATAATAGGGGTATCGTCGTTCAGGCTGCGAATCTGGCGGGTGACCTCGATGCCGTTCATATCCGGCAGACGCCAGTCGATGATATAGGCGTGGTAGACATCGCTCATCTCGATAGACTGCCGCGCACGCAGCACCGCTTCCTTGCCGGAAAGGGTCCACTCGGCGCGCATGCCCACCTTGACCAGCATCTTTGTCACGCTGTCGCAGGTGTTGAAGTCGTCATCCACCACCAGTGCCCTTCAGGCCCTCCAGCTCGGTGATCTTTTCCACCGGGCGCTGCTCGGTCTGTGCGCGCATGGGCACGCAGACGGTAAACTCGGTGCCCTTGCCCTGCGCTGTCTGCACTTCGATGGTGCCGCCCATCATATCCACGATGTTTTTGGTAATCGCCATGCCAAGGCCGGTGCCCTGTATCCGGCTTACCGTGGAGGTGCGCTCCCGCTCGAAGGGCTCAAAGATCTTTTGGGCAAACTCCTGGCTCATGCCGATGCCATTATCCTTGATGCGGAACTCGTACTGCCCGCAGCCATGCACCTTACCGGCAAGCTGCCGCACCCGTACCGAGACCGTGCCGCCCGCCGGGGTAAACTTGATGGCGTTGGACAGCAGGTTCAGCAAGATCTGATTCAGCCGGGTCTTGTCGCAGTAGACGTCCTCGTCGGTCACGTCCATGGCATCCATGTAAAGTTCCAGCTGTTTTGCATAAATTTGCCCGCTGACGATGGTTTTTAAATCGTGCAGCACATCCGAAAGGTTAACTTCCACCTCTTCCAGATGGATCTTTCCGCTTTCAATGCGGCTCATATCCAGCACATCGTTGATGAGGGAGAGCAGATGGTTGCTGGATGCAAGGGTCTTGGCAAGATAATCCTTCACCCGGTCTGTATCGTCAATATTGCTGAGCGCCAGCGTGGTAAAGCCGATGATGGCGTTCATGGGGGTGCGGATATCGTGGGACATATTGGAAAGGAAGGTGCTCTTGGCGCGGTTCGCGCTCTCTGCTTTTTCCACGGCGACCTGCAATTTTGCATTCAGTTCCTGCGTATCGCTTGCGGCTTTCCTTGCAGCAGCTTCGGCTTTACGCGCCTTCTGGAGCAGCATCAAAATCGTGAGCAGAACAACTGCAACAGCAATGCTGCTGATCAACATAACTTTAAAGAAGTTATCCTTTATAAAATCGCTCAGGGTAACCTTCCGCGCGGAGCTCTTATACATCGCAAGCGCGCCGGCAAGCATATTAACAGGCATTGCCTTGATCGTTTTGTTCAGGATGGACAGCAGGCTGCGGTTTCCGCTATTGACCGCAAAGCAGGATCTTACAGGGTTTACCAGCGGAACGCTGTAAAAGCTGTATTTCTTGCTGTATTTATTCTCACTGCTGATCCCGGTGACAAAGCAGTCCGCCTGTCCGTCCTTGACCAGCCTTGCCGCATCCTCCTGTGCAGCGCAGTCCACGATCTCCCACTGCGGATAATAAACCGCAAGGTACCTTGTCAGCGAAAGCCTGTTTTGGGGAACGGCAACGCGGTTTACGTTGTTTTCGTTAAAGTGCTGTTTGTTCGTGACCGCCATCATGTTGGAGGTCCACGTTGTGTTGGTACAGGCAAAGTGATACTCTTCCGCCAGATTGGGGTTCTGGTCGCAATGGAAGATCATGTCGATCTCGCCCGATTTCAGCGCATCCAGTTCTGCTTCCTTGCTGTCATACCCGACCAGCTGGAATTCCAGCTCCTGATTGCCCAGACAATCTGCTGCAAACTGAATATAGTCCGTGATGGTCCCGGTAAACTCCCCGGTGGCAGGGTCAAAGGTGCTGACGCCGCTGTCACCCGTCAGAAAGCCCATCCGGATCGCGCCGTGCTTTTTGAGCCACGCCTTTTCCTCTCCCGTAAGGATCGGGGTATAATCCATCGAGAAATACCTTTTATAGAGATCCGCCGTATAAAAAGGATCGGCGTCCTCCAGCGCGCGCATCGCATTGTCCAGTTCTTCCTTGATATCCGCACGGTCTTTGTTGATTGCATAGTAGATGCCGGAGCTTCCCACGCGGGTTATGGTCGAGATGCCAAGCTCCGCCCAGAAGGCTTCTTCCAGCGAAACAAAGCAGTCGATTTCGCGGTTTGCCAGCTTTTGCTTTACATCCTCATTGTTGGCGATGTTGACGTGCTGCGTTTTCAGGTCGTATTTTTCTTCCCATTCGGTCAGCATAACCTCCGGCTCGGTTCCCATCAGAACGCCGATTGTTTTGCCGTTCAGCGTTTTGAAGTCGGAAGCGGTGATGTCCTCGCGCGAAAGATCGGCGTAGAGGTAGTATTTTTCTTCGCCCATCGGCTCGTCCGAAAACAGCATTTCCTCGGCGCGGTCCGGCGTATAGGAAATATCGCCCATAATGTCGATTTCGCCGTTTTTGAGCTTTTCAAAGCAGTCGGACCAGTCGCAGCTCACATACTCGAACTGCCAGCCTGTATAGCCAGATAAGGTCTGCAGCAATTCGTAGCCGTAGCCCTTTCTTACGCCCTTCTCGTTGACATAGTTGAAGGTGTCCTCAAACGAGCCGACACGGACGACCTTGGCGGGGGCGGTTTCTGCGGCAGCCTTCACGGGGAGCAAGGCTGACAGTAGCAACAGTAGGCTCAGCATCACACAGGCGCTTTTCCGTGTCAAGGTCTGCATGGTTTCGCTCATTCCAGAGTTTTTCATTTTATCCAATCTTTCTCCACCCCAGACGGTTCTCATTCCGGCTTTATTTTCACTTCACCGATTTCAGGAAGGTGCTTGCAATATCATTCTCGTTCTGCTGTCAGCAGCTTTTTTGAATATCTATCCTATTATGTAGCATAATTGTAACATTATAACAGAAGCGTTTCAAGATTTTTTTTCTTGTAAAGAGCACCTATTTTCTATGGAACGCTTTTTATCCCTTACCGGCAAAAGCCGTTCCCGCAAAAATACTGCGATGACGATAAAAAAAGCGAGCAGCCTTTTTCAGGTCGCCCGCTTATGGAATCTATGGTATTTTTACCGCAAGGCAAGAAATGCGTAAAAGCATTAA
>VOFJ01002011.1_pt1 | contig 17842 bp, 23 predicted proteins | sample 5384081 | NCBI WGS metagenome assembly VOFJ01 (sample SAMN12384729, study PRJNA508395) | human gut metagenome | isolation source: healthy gut I | host: Homo sapiens
ATCCGGCCTGTGTCCGATGAAACCTGTATCTTGCCAGAGCCTGATACCTTTGGGGAGTAGAAGAGGTTCTTCATCACAAATCTTTTGTCATGGACATGACCTTTCGTATGTGAGCTCAGCCATACAATCTAAGTTGGTTGGTACATAACAAGTTATTCTTTATGCTATGAGTTTTTTTTACCACTATAGCATGCTGACTGCCTGTCTTCATCCAAAGGACGTTGAATAGGTCGCTCTGTTCCGTCCAACAATACTTCTTCGCATCCTTGAAGAATGTGTATCAGACGTTTGGAATTACGGTCCGGTAATTCACCAAGCGTTTTCAATGTACGCCGGAGAATATCAGAAAGAAGGTGAATCCATCTATTGGCCTGGGGCTGGGTCATCTCAAACTGAATAGCATGGAGTTCCTGAAGAGGATTAGTCTTCAAATATACCAATATGAAGAACAGTTTGTCCTGAATCAGAGGCAATACACTGGTCTTCCTGTTGTAAGATATACGTTGACGCACTTTACCTTCAAGGTAAAATGGCTGTAATATTCATCCCAATGGTACTTGAAAGTTGTTAGTAAGGCATCAAACTCAACAGTAGTTAATCCTGTAGCTGCAAGCACTTGGTTATTACGGTGGCGAATCTTGTCGTAATACATCAATTGAACATTTTTAGACCACAAAGATAAGTCAAAAGAACGCTTTAATCAATTATTCAATATAAACTCTAATGATAAAATTCACTGCGTCTCCGCCTGGTTTTTCAATCAGGATGCCTGTCGCTGCAAAACCCAGCGATTTAATTAATTTTTTTCTCTTTTTATCATTCTGTTCAGGTTGGACTCGAGGAGTAATCTTCCCGTGATAAAAACAGAATGAAATGATGAAGGGTGTATGACTGGCTGTATATTGGGGAGCTTTGAGCAAGAAAAACAGAATGAAAAATAGGCACAGAGAACCTATATATAAGAATAATTTAAACTGGATATCGGTTTTTCTTTATGCCGGTAAGAAGGAATAAAGTCTGCTAAAAACAACAGTATATACAGAATCAGCGACATATAGATAATGATCGGATTATACTGTTCCAATTGGGAATGAACAGAGCCGTACAAGAGTACTAAAAGAATTCCCATTCCCCATTTGATTCCATCTAAAACCAGCGTTTCAGATACTTTACCTGCTGTTATCATCGGTGAGTATTTTGTCCATTAATTCCAGTAGATTTTGTCTGAGTATCGAAACGTCGCCGTTATTCAGGATATGGTAATCGGCTATAGCGATAGGACCGCCTTTTTCGATATTCTCGATCTCGGTATAATCGCGCCGGTCGACTTCGGTTTTGGTCAATGGCCTGAATTTCCTTTGGGCGAGTCTTTCATATCTCAATGCTTTATCGGAATGGATAGCTACTACGATAAAGTTTTCCGGATATAACTCTTTCAATATTTTATATTCCGTAAAGCTATAGAGGCCGTCCAAAAGAATGGTCGAATCGGTTTTTGCGATGGTTTCCGAAGCTATTTTGGCCAATACGCCGTTGCCATGTTGGCGCCTTAAATCTTCTCTTACCATTTTCTCGTTTTCATTGTTGATTTCCAGACCCCTCTTTTTTGACTTCGTTGAGAACAATACCGCCGAAGTAAAAAGAGATCGAAATTAAATTGATCTTTCAGAAAATTAGTCGCTTCACTTTTTCCTGTACCGCTCATGCCCACCAGGGCTATTATTTTTTTCATATTCGCTACTGTAAAGTTTTTTCTTATTGTCGGATCGTCCGTCGATGATTTTGTATGAATGGTTTATTGAAATTCTTCATACATTTTACTTGCCTGAATGCCTTCGTTATTTTGATATTTACTTTTATACATTTTGGAGCAATCTCCTAAAATCGTATGATAAAATATTTGACATATTTCGACGTTCGGATATATCCGTACCGGTTGAATACAAGATATTTCCAGAGTCCAATAACCCGAAAAACCCACATCTCCGAAACCGGCGGTTGACATGTATATATATTCCCAGACGTCCGATCGACGATCTGCCTTCGAGCATCGGGACATGATTCAGGGTTTTGGTATATTCGACGGTTCTGCCGAGATACACGATTCGGGCTCGAGCACCAGGCCCTCGGGAGGAATCGAGATGGTCTTGGTCTCATTTTTAACTTTCATGTCCAATACATGCGAATCGTATACCAGCAATTCGTTATGTAATCTCAGGTTATAACTATTCGGATTTAATCTCGAGTCGTCGAAAGGCTCGATGAATATCTCCTTGTTCAGCATGTTCTTAATTTCTAATCCAGATATGATCATATGTTCTATTTAATTTATACTATATCTCTGTTTATTTTAAGGCTCGAATACTTTTAACCAGCTTTCCGCAATATTTTCTCTGATGTCGGTAGGGACCGTCGAAATTTTTCCGGGCGCATAACCGGGCAGTCCGTTGATCGCCAATATCATTTCAGCCCTGACCAAATGGATAAAATCTCCCATAACTTGGCATTATAAATAAAATTAACGGCATTCCGTCGTTCACCAGGAAAAAATAGTTCATATTCTCATTCGAATATTTGAATATATGTTTTCTTACTTCTTGCTTTTCGTATTCTCCGGTAAATTCCAATTCCAGTTCGTCATCCGAAGACGTGACGGAAAAGATATAACATCCGTTTTTCAATTCCCTGAAATCTTCGATTTTGAGGGCTTTGTTGCCTGTGGCAGAAAACAGAATGTCCGATTCCTTTATTATGGAGTCCCGGTCCGGAATCCGGTTAAGTTCATTGAATGCCGATACTCTTTTCAGTGGATTGGTATCGTAAACTGCGGGTTTTACTCCTCTCTGCAAGAGATGGGGAGGCGATCGACCGACCGATTTTTCCATAACCTAAAATTCCGCATTTCAGGTATTGGATCAATTTCCCGTCTTCTCTCATCAGGGCATCTGCCGAAAAAAAAGACGGACTGACCGACTAGAAAGTCTTCGTTTTCTTTTAAAGGACTTCTGGCTACAGATACGACTTTAAACGGGTAGTTCTGCTTCTTTCGCTCCGAGTCTCCGATCACATGTTCATACTTTTGATAGCCGTTTTCGGTATCTTCGATGATTAAAGCAATCCGTTCGAGGATAGTTACAGGCCAGGTCTCGTGGATATGGGCGAAATATCCGCCAATATCGAAAAGCAGGATTTTTTCATTCGTGTTTTCCAGGATTCTGATCACTTCGTTTTCTGTATCCTGAGCCATGTCTTCCCGGCATACATGCGAAATTTTAAAATCCTTCCGAACGATCGTGTAAGTCTTTTCGTCGATCGAGTTGGGCTTGGGGACGATCGTTTGAATAGGGAAGATCGTATCGATGGCCCTTAAGTAATGAACGGTATCGGGGATGATATGGGAAACGACGACAGCAATATAATTTTTCGCCGGTTGTCCGGGCCTTTGAAATGATATTTTCATAAAATAATCTCGTATTCAAATCGATATCGAGCAGGTCCCATATTTTTTTTACTAATTTCAGGAAGGTGACCTGGCTGGATAAACTGGATACATCGCTCCACTTTAAGTTTTCGCTTTCTTCCGTGATCTTTTCTCCTTTGTAAATAAAAAATAGCGGAGGTCGTGATGGAAGTGTTGTTTTTCGTGTTTGGCCGGATTCTCGGGGATGGGATGCGAGTCGATGTCGATGGGGAATTTTTTTTCCGAAGATAGGAGAAATCAGCATCAAATCGTCTTTGGCTATGTTCGTTTCTTCGAAGATTTCCCTGTAAACACCGTCCAGAATGGAAGCGTCCGTTTTTTCAATATGGCCTCCCGGTTGTAACCAACGTTGAAGTATGATGTGTTTGATTAAAAGTACTTTGGAATTTTTGTAATCAAAAATAATCGCACTGCCGGTAATATGGCCGACAAAATTTTTACGGTCGAACAATTGATCCGATTCTGTTTTATCGATAAAGGTTTTGAATTGTTTTTAGTCTATCGGTCTCATCCTTATATATGCTGATGTAATCCTGATAGTAACTTTTTTATATTTTCGGAAGTTTCCATTTTGTAATCCACTTAAAACAAATCAGATCAATATTATCGATGCACCTGACTAAAAAACAGCTATACCGTTCGGCAAATTTAGCAAATATTTGAGAAACAGAACAAACACATCCCCTAAACCTTTGTAATAAATTTCGATATACTTTTACTTTTTTTTGTTGTGGTCCGCGATCTTTTGAAATTTCGACATCAGTTAAGGGCAGGAGTTGCCTTTTTTTCTCCTACTTTTGCAGGTCTGAATTTAGTCGTGTATTATGCAGGATGGGCGTTTATCGATAGAGAGGGTACAGATGGAAGGGAGAAATAAAACACACAGTCTGGTGACCGGAAATATTACATGGGGGATGTTGTGGTTTGCTGTTCCGATGATATTGGGAAATTTGTTACAGCAGTTCTATAATATCGCCGATACATTGATCGTCGGTCGGTTTTTGGGAGCCAAGGCTTTGGCTGCTGTGGGGTCGGCCTATACGTTGATGATTTTTCTGACTTCGGTCCTCCTGGGCTTATGTATGGGAAGCAGGGGGTCGTTTTTTCGCTTCAGTACGGAGCCAGGGATCATGAAGCTTTGAAACGTAGTATTTTTGTCTCTCTGGTATTGATCGGGGTGATTACGCTATTGCTGAATATTGCGGTTTTTGTCTGGATCGATCCTATTTTGCGGTTACTGCAGGTCCCGGCTGAAGTATATATCCTTATGCGGGATTATTTGTGGATTATTTTTTGGGGAATCGGATTTACCTTTCTCTATAACTATTATGCTTCCTTACTCCGGGCTGTCGGGAATTCTGTCCTGCCCTTGGTCTTTCTGGCTGTAGCTGTTGTTCTTAACATTGTGCTCGATTTGGTTTTTATTCTGTATTTCGGTTGGGGAGTCCGCGGAGCGGCACTGGCTACGGTCATCGCTCAGGCGGTATCGGGGATCGGACTCTGTTTCTATAGCCTTTACCGAAGTTTCCGGATTTCAGGGTTTCCCGCCAGAATATGCAACTAAAGTGGGCTACGGTCAAAGAAATTGCAACCTATTCTTCGCTGACTTGTGCCCAGCAATCTGTCATGAATTTCGGTATATTGATGGTGCAGGGCCTGATCAATAGCTTTGGAACGGCTGTTATGGCTGGCTTTGCTGCGGCAGTTAAAATCGATTCGTTTGCTTATATGCCTGTTCAGGATTTCGGAAATGCCTTCTCTACTTTTATCGCTCAGAATTTCGGAGCTGGAAAACACGAACGTATCCGCAAAGGAATCCGGGTCGCCGTTAGGGTTACCCTTATTTTTTGCCTTATTATTTCTGTACTCGTTTTGTTTTGGCCAGGCCACTGATGCTTATCTTTATTCCGGCACATGAAACGGAAATTATTTCTATCGGTGTCGAATATTTACGGATTGAAGGAGCTTTTTATTGTGGCATTGGTTGGTTGTTTTTATTATATGGTTTCTATCGTGCTGTCAGGAAACCCGGAATGTCTGTCGTGTTGACCGTTATATCCCTGGGTGTCCGGGTGGCCCTGGCTTATACCTTAGCTGCTATTCCGGGTATAGGTGTATGGGGAATCTGGTGGTCTATTCCTATCGGTTGGTTTTTTGGCAGATATTTTCGGTTGGTGTTATTATCGAATGAAACAAAGAAAATCTTTGGAGTGGTGATCTCTCTTCAAAGGTGATAAGGATTTCAGGAATTATTATAAGCTGTTGTAAGTAATAAGAGGTATGTAATATTGGTAATAAATCAGGTAAAATAGATACAAACCGGATGAAACCTATTTTTTTTTTTTTGTAACCGAATGAAAAGTGATTCGTGGTGACGGAATATATTCAAAATGATCCAATATCTGACAATGAAAGTAGTTGATATTTTATTTGCAGTAGTTTTACTGCTACCGGGCGGATTTATCCGGGCCCAGGAGATAAGAGACAGTCTGCCACAGGGCAGGTCGTATACGATCGATGAGGTGTGGTAGTGACAGGTACGCGTAATGAGACCGACATTCGCCATTTGCCGATGACGGTTTCGGTGGTGGGGCGCCAGCAGATCGAGCAGAGTAATGAATCTTCTTTTGCTTCCCTTGTTGACCGAACAGGTGCCGGGGCTTTTATTACCTCTCGGGGATGATGGGATACGGGGTGTCGGGAGGTGCTGCCGGGCAGATGTCTTTGCGTGGAGTCGGTGGTGCTCCGCAGGAGGGTGTGCCGACGACCGGGCTGTTGGTGTTGATCGACGGACATCCTCAATATATGGGGCTTTTCGCCCATCCGATTTCCGATGCTTATCAGTCGTTTTTAGCTGAACGGGTCGAGGTCCTGCGTGGGCCGGCATCGGTATTGTACGGTTCGAATGCAATGGGAGGTGTGATCAATATCGTTACCCGTAAAATGCAGGAAGATGGCATGAAAACCCATTTTAATCTGGGGTATGGCTCTTACAATACCTTGCAGACAGAAGTAACGAACCGACCTGAAAACCGGACGTTTTACGAGTGTGGTGAGCGCTTCGTATAACCGGAGCGACGGACATCGGCCGGATATGGAATTCGAACAGGCAGGAGGTTATGCGAAATTAGGATATGAGATTTCGCAGGCATGGAATGTACGGGCTGATGTAAACCTGACCCACTTCAACGCTTCGAACCCCGGTAAGGTTACCGATCCATTGATAGATAATGATCAACGGATCACCAGAGGTATGACTTCTTTTTGCACTTGAAAACAATTATGAAAAAACTTCGGGTGCTTTGAGTTTCTTCTATAATTGGGGAAAGCATTGGATTAACGATGGATATGCCGTTGGAGGGGAACCACTGGACTATCGTTTTAATTCACGGGACGATATGCTGGGACTGTCGTGGTATCAGAGTGTACAACTCTTTAAAGGAAACCGTCTCACAGCAGGAGTCGATTTCTTTCATTTCGGCGGGGAGTCCTGGAATCAACCTGTGAATGGTGGTGAACGCCAAACCGCAAGTCGATAAGAAGCAGGACGAAATGGCCGGATATGTAGATTTTCGCCAACATCTTTACCGTTGGTTGACATTGGATCTGGGAGTACGTATCGATCATCATTCGCATGTGGGGGACCGAATGGGTTCCTCAGGCTGGATTGTCGTTCCACTTGCCTGCGAATGCAGAGATAAAACTGATGGCCGGGAAAGGTTTCCGCTATCCGACGATCCGGGAGCTTTATATGTTTCGGCCGGCCAATCCCGATTTGAGACCGGAGCGACTGTGGAATTATGAGTTGGCCTGGTCGCAGCGTTCGATGAAGGGGCGGCTTTTTATGGGGTAAATGTTTTTTATATCGATGGGGAAAATCTGATTATGAGAATGCCGGTCGATGGCAGGCAGATGAATATCAATACCGGAAAGATCGAAAATACCGGAGCTGAAGTGCAGTTTGCTTATCGTTTTTCTCCTGTCTGGTCGGTAGATGCCAATTACAGTTATCTGCATATGGAAACAGCCTGTACTGGCTTCTCCCCGGCACAAGGCTTATGCCGGAGCCACTTTTTCCAAAGGCCGCTGGTCTGCCGGGACCGGTGTGCAGTATGTGGCCGGATTATATACCGGTGTAAAAAAATAGGAAATACGGGAAGAGATATGAAAGAAGATTTTGTGATGTGGAATTTGCAGGGACAGTTTCGGGCTGCGTCGTGGATTCATATCTGGGCCCGGGGAGAGAACTTACTGGCACAACGGTATGAGATCAACGACGGATTTCCTATGCCTAAGGCTACGGTGATGGCCGGAATGAATATTAATTTTTAATCGAAACAGTCGGTAAAACAAAAGATCCGGCAGAGATGTGGGGAAATCTTCCGGTACAGGATGATTTCCTGGAATCGATGGCCGAGGCTGCGAAAGCTATTGCCGACTATTGCGGAGATCGTATTTTGTATATCAGCATTGCGAATAACCTGTAGGTGGATTGTGGTTGTGATGCACATCCGGCTGCTCCTCAGACGGGAGATATCGGTATTTGGGCTTCACTTGCTCCGGGGGCCTGGATCAGGCATGTGTCGATTGGGTGTATGTGTCCGGAGATCCCGGTAAAAAGTGTACTTGATAGAACGAATGGAGTCGTGTCACGGCATTCATACCCTTGAATACGCCGGAGATTATCGGGCTGGGTAACCGGAAATATGAACTTGTAGAAATGAAATTATAGCGTATTGATTCTACCTGGGTTTTTTTTTTTCTTTGCTGAAGAAAAAGTGCTTCCCGGGAATAAATCGATGTCTTTCGTCCGGCATAACTCGGCTATTTTCTTTTTTGGATTTTTCGGAGTGAGGAAGGAAACCGGTCTTTAGCTGGTTGTGTGTGATGCGTTGTTTATTCTTAGGTATTCCGGACAGGAAGAATACCCATATTTGGTGATTGTCCTCCCAGCTTACTTCCCATAATTTTGCAATCGCAATAAATTAAAAAGCGATGCTGAAAAATATCTTTATTACAATCCTATTAATTTGTTCTGTATCCGGTGTTTGGGGGCAGAAAAGTGTAAAAGTAAAAGTTTCGGGAAATGTTATAACGACCGATGGTGTTCCTGCTGAATTTATCAATATCCAATTGAAAAAAATACGTTTTACGGAGGTACTTCGGATGGGAAAGGATATTTTTGAATTTATGGCTCCGGCAGGACAATATACGATGATAGTCCAATCCATAGCTGCACATCGCCGGGAATTCCCGTTGCGATCGAAGAGGGAAAAGAGAATCATTTCGCGGATATCGAAATCCGGGAGAATATCAATCAGCTCGAACAGGTAGTGGTTACGGGACAGTTTTCTCCTCAATCGATGCGTAATTCTTTATACAAAGTACGGACAGTCAATAGCGAACAGATCCGTCAGAAAGCGCCGACCAGTGTACAGTCTTTGCTGAATACAGAGATCGGAATCCGGTTATCCAACGATATGGCTTTGGGTGAAACGGATTTCGAATTGATGGGGATGAGTGGGAAACAATGTCAAAATATTGCTGGATGGTATTCCATTGATCGACCGGGGAGCGACGAAACAAAGTCTGAGCCAGTTGGATGTGAATAGTATCGAACGGGTAGAGATTGTCGAGGGACCGATGTCGGTGGTTTACGGTACCGATGCTTTGGCAGGGGGTAATCAATATCATCACTAAAAGGGGGATGGGTATTCGGAGGAGAATACCTGGAGAGTGGGAGCCCGGGTACAAGAGGAATCTATGGGGAAAGAGTATGATTTTTTAAAGATAAGGGACTTCACAATGAGAGTATAGATCTGGGATTTAACCACAAAAAGCGGACTTTTTGTCAATTGGGGATATACCCGCAATAATCATGGAGGCTGGCAGGGAGATTTGACCGGCCGGGGAGAAACGCTGGCATCCGAAAGATCAGGCTTTGATGAATGGGATGTTCGGATTTCAGAACCGGAATATGAATGTATGGTATCGGTTGGATTTCCTCGATGAGAAGATTTTCGGTCCCAATAATGGGAGTGAACTTCAGCCGGAAAAAGTTTCCGATAAAGATTTTCTGACCAAAAGGTATACCCATCAGTTACAGTCGGATTGGAAGCTGGATAACCGTCTGGATGTCCATGCAGCTCTTTCTTATCAGGATTATAAACGGCGTACCCGGACGACGGAGAGTGATTTGTCGACCGGAGAGAAATGGCTTTCTTCTGCCGAAGCGAGTCAGGACATTACCCAATACAAAGCCTGGATAGCCCGGGCTACGGTTGCGTGGAATATTGCACCTGAATTCAGTGTACAGCCGGGAGTAGAATATCAGTGGACGCAAGGTGAAGGCGGACGTATCGACGGTACACCGAAAGTTTCGGACCTGGCTTTTTTTTTTCTCTCGGCCGAATATAAACCCTGGGAATGGCTGAGTTTACGTCCGGAGTACGGACCTTTATCGTTGCCGATTACGATGCTCCGATAGCTATCCCCTCGGTATTGACCAAATTCAAGTTGACCAAACATATGGATTTACGGTTGTCCTATGCCTATGGATTCCGTTCTCCGACTTTGCAGGAACTCTATTTCTCTTTCCACAATGATAATCATGATATAGACGGGAATCCGGATTTGAAGGCCGAATATTCCCACAATATTACGGGGTCTGTTGCCTACCGGGTATTGCATAGCGAGAAAATACATCTGACAACCACTTTGAGCGGATTTTATAATGATTTCAGGGATAAGATCAGTCTGGCTCAGAATGTCGATATTCCGAATTATAATACCTATTATAATATCGACCGTTACAAAACGGTAGGCGGATCTTTGGAGAATTCGTTGAGCTGGGGAGGACTTCGGGCAAATCTGAATGTGTCGTTGATCGGGCGCTACAACCGGTATGCTACCGGGGATAAAAGTATGCCCCGATTCCGGTATTCTCCCGAAGTGAGTACCAGCATCAGTTATCACATCGAAAAGACCGGTACGGATATCAGCTTGTTCTATAAATACACTGGCGAAAGAAAAGAGTATTATTATCATGAATATACGACAGCCGATAATAAGAAAGAAAGTGAAATCTACCTGAGGGGGAATGAAAAGCTATCATACCGGTGACCTTACAGTTACTCAAAAACTGACTTCATTTCTCCATCTGAATGCAGGAGTTAAAAAACCTTTTTAATCTGACTTCACTCGAGACAATTGCCGAATCTCCTAACGATACGCCTTCTGTCAGCTATTTAGGCTGCGGACGAAGTTGGTCGGTGGGGTTGAGTTTCTTATTGAACGGAAAATTCAATTAGTATCAGTATAAATCAAATAAAATAAAACATGAAAAAAAAGTAATTTATCTTTTTTAGCTTGTGTCGCATTTTTAGGATGATATTCCTGTAGTGATGACGACGATGGTTTGAAAATGCAGGATATCTCCGTAGAGTTTGCCGTATCGGATGCCGGTATGGATGGTACCGGTATAGACCTGGGGATAAAGCTTAGCCGGGCAACCAAGGAGAGTTTGGATGTTACCGTACAGATGATTTCTACGGAGGTATCCGAGTCGGATATTACCGTTACCCCGGCTCTGACTAACGGTCAGGTGGTGGTGGAATATCCCTGCGGGGCAGGCTAGCGGCTCGTTTACAGTAGCTAAAGCCGACGGTAAATCTCCGGAGGGCAACGTGAAGTTTCGGATTCTGTCCCTGTCGCTGAGTGAGGGCTATAAAATCGGTACACTTCAGGAAATGAACTTGTCCTTTAGTCCGATTGTTTCTACCGGAGGAAAATTGACATTGGAAGGAAATGACGGGGCCGAAAAATATGCCAATATGGTATATGTCGATCTGAGCAATAACAGTCAGATACAAATTAAAAAAGAAAAAGCTGGAATCTGGAATTTTATTGCGGGGATGAATTCAGGGTTATTTTAAATTCGTCTTATGCTACGGTAGCTGTGGCATCGGAGAAAACTGACTTTGCAGCTGTGACACTCGAAGATGCTCAAAAGCTCCTAATATTGCGGCCGGAGCGATGTCTGAAGATTTTTCCGCCGACTGGATAGATGATGTGGAAGGCGATTTGACTAAAACAGCTTTCGGGATGATTGCAGAAAATGCAGCTGAAAATAAAGTCTTTTTGTCGCTTCTGCCGATAACAAGACCAATACCGACGGGACAGAAAATAGAAGTCTTTGGTATAAAGTGAAAGTAACCCGTAATGGCGAAGGATACCGGGTAGAATATGGAAAAGTAGGGGGATACGACACCGAAGACCGTGGAAATAGCGAAAAATCCGATCTATAATTTTGTCGGGCTTTCACTCGAATCCGGTGAGAAAGTGGATGCACAGGCCGAAGGGAAAAAAATGGGATATCATGTGGGCCTATGCTGCTGCCGTTTCACAAATGGCTTTCGGTCCTGTGACTGCTTTTTCACAGGATGTGGTTACTTCTAATAGTGTAGGAGGAGTAGAGACTGCCGTGGTCATGGTGGATGAACAGACTACCTACGATAATTTTAAGGTAACGGATATAACCTCGAAGGCCGATTTTGAAAAGAAAGCCAATGTGATCGGTACTACCTGGCGTACACCTGCTATGCCGGGAGTGACGAATGCCGGCGTGAAAACAGATCGTTTTTATGTATGGAAAGATAGTTATGGAAACTATTATAAACTCCGTTTTACGAAGTTCGGGACCGGTACCGATGGCACCGAACGCGGACGGCCTGAAATAGAATATGCATTGTTGAAATAATGTAGGACATGAGCGATCAGATTTGGCTGGCAGATCCGACTTCCGGGACTGCCGGCCAAATGGTGTGAAAAAAGCGAAATTGAAAGTTTAAATTTTTAAAAGATGACAAAAAACAAAAAAGTGGATAGGAACGGTTATACTTCTTCTGGTGTTGTTGTGTGGCTGGATGGCTTGGAGTAAATGGGCTTCTACTACTCCGGATCGGACTGGTCAATTTTCAAAAATTTTCAAACGACCAGCTTAATAAAATCGAATGAAGATCAGTTTATAAAGTATGAAGAAGTCCCTCTGGAGGAATTGGGACGCCTGGACCGGTATGACTTTGTATTGGGTTTCGGTATGGGATTACGGATGACAGCCGGACAACGGGAACAACTTCAAAAGGCTGCCGATAAAGGAACTCCTGTTTATATTTATGCAGCTACGAATCCGGAAAATAATATTTGTAACCTGGATAGTATCACCAAGGCTGATATAACCTCTTACATCGGGAATGGAAATAAAAAGAATTACCGGAATATGGCCCGGTATACGCCGGCAGATCGACCGGAAGCTTTTCTTCGTCACTCCGGCCGACACTGCGGTGGAGAGTGCTTCGGATGTACTTTTCCACTTAGATGAAAATCTTTCTTTCTACAGTGACGGATTATGAGAATTATATAAAAGGACATGGTTTCTATCGGGAAGGGCAACCCAAAGTGGCTATTGTCGGTGGCTTGAACGATCCTTTCAGTGGCAACCGGGATAATATCGACAGTCTGAATCGTTTCATTTCAGCGTGCCGGCCTGAATGTGTATCCGATTTCCTCTTATATGAAACGGTTGGCTTTCCTGAAAGAAATCCAGCCGGATGCGGTGATTCATTTTGCCCATGGGCGTATGGTGATGGGGCAGGCCGATGCAGCTGTAGAATGGCTGAAAGAACGGAATATCCCTCTTTTTTTTTCACCTCTGTCGATCCTGCAAACCCGGGAGGAATGGGAAAAAGATCCGATGGGGATGTTCGGCGGATTTATGTCGCAAAGTGTCGTTGTGCCGGAGTTGGATGGAGCGATCTATCCCTATGTGGTGAATGACCAGGAATTGGATAAAGACGGGTGTATCTGTTCAAAGCGATCCCCGAACGCTTAAAGAATTTTACCGGGATTGTCAGTCACTTTATCCGCTTGAAACAAAAAAAAAGCGAATGCCGATAAAAAGGGTGGCGATCTATTATTTCAAAGGAGCAGGACAATCTTCGTTGACGGCACAGGGCTTGGAGACGGTACCTTCGCTTTATAATCTGATCAAAAGACTGAAAGCTGAAGGGTATAAAGTAGAAAACCTTCCGGCTACCGAGAAAGAATTCGAAAAGTTGCTGATGACACAAGGGGCTGTACTGAGTACTTATGCAGAAGGTGCTTTCGACGATTTTATGAAGAACGGTCATCCCGCTCTGGTGGAAAAGTCGGAATATGAATCATGGGTGAAACAAGCTCTTCCGCAAGGGCTCTATGCAGATGTGGTGAAGATATACGGAGAAGCTCCGGGAAACTATATGAGTACGGTAGAAAATGGAAAGTCCTATCTGGCGGTGGCTCGGATAGATCTGGGCAATGTGGTCTTATTGCCTCAGCCGATGGCGGCTGTCGGGGATGATGCTTTTGCTATTGTTCACGGCGCTAAAACCGCACCGCCGCATACCTATATCGGAGCTTATCTGTGGGCCCGATATGCTTTCGGTGCCGATGCGATGATCCATTTCGGGACACACGGTAGTCTGGAATTTACTCCTCAGAAACAGGTGGCACTCAGTAGTTACGACTGGCCGGACCGGCTGGTAGGCACTGTCCCTCATTTTTTTATTATTATACGATCGGAAATGTGGGAGAGAGTATGATGGCTAAAAGGCGTTCTTATGCAACGACTATTTCTTACCTGACTCCGCCTTTTATGGAAAGTAAGACCCGGGGACAGTATAAGAAACTGGAAAATGAGATTCAGACTTATTACAAAACAGATGAATCCGGGCAATTACAGGCCTCTTTGGCTGTAAAGAAAATTGCGGTGGAAATGGGATTACACCGGGAACTGCGTTTGGATAGCCTGTTGGACCGTCCCTATTCGACCGAGGAGATCGAGCGTATCGAGAATTTTGCCGAGGAGATTGCCAATGAAAAAATGACCGGACAGCTTTATACGACCGGTATTCCTTATTCCCCGGAAAAAATTCGTTCATCGGTTTTGGCGATGAGCACAGATCCGATAGCTTATAGCTTGGCACAGCTTTGGATAAACAAAATGGAAAAGTGTCTGATAAACAATTGAATAGTAAGGTGTTTTTTACTCAGCGATATCTGGATCCGGCCAAACGGTTGGTCAGTCAGGTACTGGACGGTAAAAAGCCGATGAGGCACTGGTTTGTCAGATCGCGGGGATCACTCCTGAAAAAATTGAAAGAAGCACATACGATTCTTACTCCTCCGAAAAGGGGGATGATGGGGAAAGGTAAGGCGAAACCGGTAGTGCAGTATACCAATGAACAGAAAGCGGAAGCCCGGGCGATCACCGAAGTGGAACGTACGATTACGAATATTGTGAATTATAAGCTGGCTTTGGAAAATAGTCCGGAGCAGGAAATGCAGTCGGTATTGAATGCTTTGTCGGGTGGATATATCGCTCCCACTTCGGGAGGAGATGCAGTCGCTAATCCGCAGGCAGTACCTACCGGTCGTAATTTATATGCTGTCAATGCCGAGGCCACTCCATCGGAACAGGCTTGGACGAAAGGAAAAGAATTGGTCGAAAATACGCTTGCTCAATACCGGAAGACTCACGGTGATTATCCTCGTAAAAAGTGAGTTATACTTTCTGGAGCAGTGAATTTATCGAAAGTGAAGGAGCGACTATAGCACAAGTGCTTTATATGTTGGGTGTAGAGCCGGTGCGTGATGCTTATGGACGGGTGTCGGACCTGCGTTTGATTCCTGCGGAAACTTTGGGACGTCCCCGTATCGACGTGGTGGTTCAGACCTCCGGGCAATTCCGGGATTTAGCGGCTTCACGGCTTGCGTTGATCTCGAGAGCTGTGGAAATGGCGGCCGCTTCTGCAAATGATAAATACGACAATCGGGTGGCGGAAAGCACGGTAGAGACGGAACGGTTACTGGTGGACCAGGGAGTTTCGCCTAAAGAAGCCCGCGAAATGTCTGCAAAACGAGTGTTCGGTGGTGTGAACGGCATGTACGGAACCGGAATTCAGGGAATGATCACCAGTGGGGGATAAATGGGAAGATGAAAAAGAAATAGCCGATACCTACATCAATAATATGGGGGCTGTCTACGGAAGTGAGAAAGAATGGGGAGAAATGAAAAGCGGATTGTTGCGGGCCGTATTACACCATACGGATGTTGTCGTTCAACCCCGGCAAAGCAATACATGGGGTGCATTAAGCCTGGATCATGTATATGAGTTTATGGGAGGCATGAACTTGGCTGTACGTAATGTCACCGGTAAAGATCCCGAGGCTTATTTTGCCGTTTACCGGAATCGCAACCGGGTGAGAATGCAGGATTTGAAGGAGGCTATCGGAGTGGAATCGCGTTCGACGATTTTCAATCCGGAATATATCAAAGAAGTGATGAAAGGAGGGGCGTCGAGTGCTTCACAGATTACAGAAGTGGTAACGAACACTTACGGGTGGAATGTCACCAAGCCTGAAGTAATCGACGACGCTATGTGGAATCAGATTTTTATGATGTTTATGTGACGGATTCTTACAAGGTTGGGAACCGAAGATTTTTTCAAACAACAAAATCCGGCCGCTTTGCAGGAGATCACAGCAGTGATGCTCGAGACTGCCCGGAAGGGGATGTGGAAGGCTTCAGAGCAACAGATCGGTACCCTGGCAAATTTGCATACCGATCTGGTGAAAGAGTTCGGATCGGCCGGGAGCGGATTTGCCGGAGGAAATGCCAAACTGCAGGATTATATCGCCAGCCGGGTACAGCCGGAACGTGCCACTGTTTACAAAGAGCAGATTCAATCCATGAAAAACGGCTCAGGTGGCTACCGATAAAAAAGGAATGGTCCTGAAAAAAGATGAGGTAGCTCAGGCTGAACGGGGAGAGAAAAATGCGTTGAACGGCGTATGGATCGCTGGTGGGGTATTCGCTCTGTTTGTGATACTGTTGCTGGTTTTGAAGAAAAAAAAGAAAAGGGAATTAAATATCGATATGGAATTAGTTATCAGTATACTTATCTTATTTATCCTGGTCAATTGCCTGTTGAAGCTTAGTTTTTGGAAAGGCTGGCAGGCAGCTTTTTGTTCGGATTGATCTGTGGTATTTTCATTACCGCTACTTATCCGGTTGCTATCCTGCAATCCAAAACCCAGCTGGCCGACTACCTTCAGAATACAGTGGCTTTGAAAAATATGGCAGTGATCATTACGCTCGAGGCTGTCGTTTGTTTTGCGTATTGTGTGGCTGTATTGCGGGGATGGTTCGGGCAACAGGAAAAGTGGTGGGTGAAGCCCTTTGAAATGGTATCCGACCCTACTTATTTTTTTCCCGTCCTGTTTTATTTACAGACCGAGCTGATCTTTAGCTTTCCGGGGATATCCTTTTTCAATCCTATCTTATGTTTTTTTGCTATAGGGGTGGTGGTGATGCTTCCTCTGCTGTGTTACTTTTTTCAGGTATCTTTTACCTGAAAAGAATTGCGGCTGGAAGTACATTTTCTCGTTAGTCTTTTTTTGTCTGTATTATCGGCTTGCTGACTACAGTGAATGGAAATGTTACTTATCAGGCAGTTAAAGAACCGACAAATTGGAAGGCATTGGCTTTTGCTTTTGGCTTGTTTCTGATCTTTTTTCTTGTTGGGTATGGGTTGGAATAAATTGAAATGGGTCCTTTTACAGAAACGAAGTACCCACCAAACGACTTCTCGTAAATAATCGATAATATTTAAATTAAACTATAATCTATGGAAACTATTATTTCACAAGTGCTTTTTTTTGGGTGGCCAACAGCCTGCTTATACCGGATATTATTCTTTTATTATTACTGTTTATCCGGTCGTTGTTGCTAATCGGAGGAGTTTATAATCAATACATGACCAAACGGAAAAATGACAAACAGATGAACAGACTGATCAAAGAACTGACGCCCGATACGATCGGTGAACTGAAAGGTGCTTTACCCGGTAGGGATAACTCTTTGTATATCCGCTATCTCCGTGATTTATTGACCACACCTCCCAGTCCGGATTATTCGGATTATCTGATCACGAATTTTGAGAACGATGCAGAGAAGGATGTTATTCTTTCGAAGTTACTGGCTAAGATGGGACCGGTATTGGGATTGATCGGAACCTTGATTGCTATGAGCCCTGCCTTAGTGGGACTTTCTACCGGAGATATCGCCGGTATGGCTTATAATATGCAGGTGGTTTTTGCAACTACGGTTGTCGGTTTGGTAGTTAGTGCCGTCGGTTTGGTGTCGTTGCAATTTAAACAACGCTGGTATGCAAAAGATGTGAATAATCTGGATTATGTGGCCCGGAAGTTAAACGAGAAAAAAATACAGAAGCATGAGAACAGCGAGGCGAAAGAGCAAATTTG
>VOFJ01003472.1_pt1 | contig 17839 bp, 24 predicted proteins | sample 5384081 | NCBI WGS metagenome assembly VOFJ01 (sample SAMN12384729, study PRJNA508395) | human gut metagenome | isolation source: healthy gut I | host: Homo sapiens
GCAAAAATAACTCAGAAACGGGATCAGCACAAACCACACGGTAAACGAACCGGCACAGATAATAGCGGCGTATTTCAATCCGACAATATATCCCAGGCCTAACACTGCAGCCCCTGTATTCACTTTAAATACCAGCTTCGTTTTTTCAGCCAGCATCTCTCCCCAACCCATGATCCGGGTGGAGATGGTCTCTGTCCACCAACCGAAAGTACTGATAAAAAAGTCATATAATCCACCGACCAATCCACTCACCGCCAATAATTTCGCCTGGTTTCCCTTTTTTTTCACCCGAAACCAGCACCTCGGTCGTCGCCGTAGCTTCCGGGAAAAGGGTATTTCCCGTGCATATCTTTTACAAAATATTTACGGAAAGGGATCAGCATCAGAATACCCAACAATCCTCCGAGTAAAGAGGATAAAAAATCTGATAAAATTTAGCATCCAGACCAGAATATACAAAGCAGGTAATGTAAAGATCGCTCCGGCAACGATCACTCCCGAAGCTAGCCCCGATAGATTGAATGATCACATTCTGTCCGAGCATATTATTCTTTTTCATCAGATTTCCGCATCCAACCGCGATAATAGCGATCGGGATAGCAGCCTCGAACACCTGTCCCACCTTCAGTCCCAGATAAGCTGCAGCTGCCGAAAGACGATAGCCATAATAATACCGAAAACCACCGAGTAAGTCGTTACTTCCCGGGGGTTTCGAATTAGCCGGCATAATCGGTTTATACACTTCGCCAGGCTTCAACTCCCGATAGGCGTTATCGGGCAACGAATTTAGCTTTTGTTCTTCTTGTTCCATAAGTTTGTATTATGATGATTAATTGAATTAGCGCAACGATGCTTCCTTTTCTCAAACGATTCCAAAAATAACGATTTAATGTAAAAAGTAAAAAGATTAAAAGTAAAAAGATCGGAAAAACCCTTTCTAAGTTTCAAATTTTACTGTTTTTATAAGGATTCGGTCACCGAATAACGACAAACGACGGGTTAAAGGTCGCCCCATCGGCAATATGGGCAAATTTCCGCCTTAACCATTGGACGAGCCGGGTGGTGACTTCCGGTCCGGAGTAGGGAATAAATTCGTCGTACATATCCGACTGGTTAAAATTCGAAATCCCGATAGAAAGTACAGTGACTCCATTCCGTTGGGCCTCCCGGACCATTTCCCGGACATGTACCCGCGGATCGGTCTTACCGGCAGCTGCTGTCGGTGTGCCGTCGGAAATCATAAACAGTAATTTATTCTGTGTGGTAGTCCGGAATTTCTGCGTAGCATAATGGATAGCGAATCCATCGGCATTGACATACATTCCCTCTTGAGAAAAAAGCTTTTTGATCTCCAGACGTTTCCCGGGTTCATGAAACCGGACGATTTCAACCCTTTCCTGCTTTACCCGGTGACCATAAATAGAAAATCGGATATCCGGATTGGCTTCGAAAGCAAGCGCCAGAGCGACCGATAACACCAACTGCAATTCCAGTTTATTTGTCATCGGTCATCGATCCCGATAAATCGAGCATAATCACCACTTCCAGCAAAGCCGAAGGGGCAGGCAACTCCTCGATAAAAATATGAGGATTCAAATGCACCCGATACAATTCGTCTTCATCCAAATCCCCGCTCTCCTGCTCATAAAAAACACAAGCTTTATTCATCTTTGCCTGAAAGGTCAGAAAGTTCAGCCGGATTTTAGCGGCTAATTCCCTTGCTCTCCGCATCAAGACCGGATCTACAACCCCACAAGAGGCATCCAGTTCCCGATAGCGTTCTGCAACAGGACTTCCGGCCCGTTTCAAAGCTCCTTTCGTATCCTCTTCGATATCGGCCCAAGGCACCAAATCCAGCGATTTACTCAAATCCAAAAACAGATCGTCGAGGATCTTGACATCGATATCCACCGGAGCTCCTTCCACTTCCAGAGGCAGATTCATCATTACCCTGGAATAATAATTGAACATCGGCGGAAACTCTTCGTCCTTAGTTATAAAAACGGGCACTGATTTGTTGTGCCAGCTCCACCACTTGTCGTGGTTCCAGGGAAGCATAATCCGTAATCGTATCCAATAGGCCGTCGATCCATCCCAACCGGCTCCGGTGAGGAAGCAAACGGGTTTTAAACACTTCATATTCCAGCAATTCAGGAAAAAGGACCCGGGTAGCCAGATAGTTATAGCGCACATCGTCCAAATCGGTAAACTTCAATTCCTGTTCAGCCCTCAGTAAGGCCAGTGTAAACTGCATCCGGCGGGCAGCGTTCAGATAATAATAATATCCCGGATATACCGGGCAATCCTCCCTTCTATCCGACGATCTTCTATCAGATGGATAAAATATTTTTGCTGAAGTGTACAACGGTATTTTTTCGTATACTCCCCGGCTATAACAAATATGCCCGACCTGATGAATATATTGGCCGAAAAAAACTTCTGCCCGAACCTGTTCACTCACTTTCAACGAAAGAATCTCGGGATTCATCACCACGGAATTGGAAATCCATCCTGGCTCCCCCCTCTTTTCGAAAAAAAAAATAATCCGTGGCAATTCACCTCCCATATGCAAGGCAATGCGGGCACATACCGGCATCAATCGATAGATATCGGCCGTCTTCGGAAAATCTTTTCCCAATAAATCCAACGGTTCCGGGAAATTTCCCCACCAATTCCGGTCCAAAACATCCCGGCTATACACCGATTCGATCTCTTCGCGGGTCATACCATCTGTACTAACGAGCGGGCCACTAACTGCTCACCGGCAATCACATAATTGGTCAGAATAACCTCTTCGACCACCTCGCGGACAGAATAGCCCAACTGCAAATAGGCTGCGGCATCCAAAACCCTGTCGGGTGGACAACGACACGGTAAGAGCCTCTTTTTTGTTCGGCCTGTCGCAATAAACGGGCTATCTCTGCCAGTTGAGCCGCTGCAGAAGCTTTTACCAAAGGATAACGCTGCATCATCAATGCCGCTTCCTCCTCGGGAGTCAGGTAAAATCCAATTGTACCTTGATAAACCGATCTTCGAAAGCAGAGTCCAGCCGTTGGGTAGAAACATAAGCAAACCCGGTGTTACCGGCAGCGACGAATTGTACATTCGTGCCTTTATTATAGCGAACACCCGAATCCTCGTCATACAGATACGACTGTCGCCGGTCCAGAATCGTCATCAGAAAATTAGCAGCCACCATCGGGATACGGGTCAGCTCGTCCAGGAAGATCAACGTAGGCCTATCGGAAGTGAAAGCCTTGAAAAATTCGGAACGGACCGCCAGGGTTTTCCCTTCATCCCCGATAACCAACCCACCGACAAACATTTTCTTCGGCTTAAATGCCTGCCCCATATCGAAACCGAAATAATCCATTTCCATAGCATCGGCCAATTCCATCGCCACCGATGATTTACCACATCCTTTCGGCCCCAGCAGAAAAGGATATTTCCCCCAGATACAAAGTATGGCATAAAATTCCCATTTCCGTTGAGGAATACACAAGTCCCTGGAATGTTTCGGAGGACTGAAAGAAGCGGTCCGAAAATCCGGAAACAAGTCCGGTTGTAGTAGCGAGGCAGTTGTCTTATTCGATTGCATAGGTTTTATTTCAAATCATTTTCATTCCTGAACGGAAAACCATTAAAACACAGTTTATGGTTGTTTAAAAACTTCCGGTTTGCCGAGACTCACCCCCCGTTCCTGCCGAGAAAATTTATCCTTCTGTTCGACATATTATCTCATCTTCGATTTTAGATGAAATCTTCAACAGCAAATCCTTCGGATTTTCTTCCGCCAGAAGCTCCCTTTCTCTTTACAATGACAGAGGAACTCCAAACAACCAAAACCTTTCCTGCAAAGATACCGGATTTCCCGAATTGTATCCGTACAAATCCGATATTTTAGTGCTAAAAACGATCTTCGCCACTCCGTTTTTCCAGTTTCATTACCGAAGGGATGAAGAATGAAATCACCCCAGGGATAAAATGATACATCCGGAAATCGCAGAACGCATTACTTACCCCTATCGTATCGGCGATATAACCGGTCAACAAAATACCTATCATAGAAGGTAATAAACTCAGACTTCCAAAAAGTGAAAATACCCTGCCTAAAGCAGTATGATCGATAAAAGTTTGTAAAACGGAAGTAAAAGGTCCACTATAAAACGAACCGGCCAATCCACCGATAATAGTTAAACACACAAACAGCACAAAAGCATCCGAAGGCAATAATCCCGATATCAGAATATAGCTTCCCAAGGCCAGGTAAGAGCTATTGATCAGCCCAACCTGCCGGATCTTTATTTTCCATACTCCCAGAATCAAACCGCCGAGCAATGTACCTGCACCCCAGACAATTTCTACCAGACTCATTTGAAAAGTATCTCCTCCGAAATGAGTTACCGTCATCAAGGGAAACAATACAGCAACCGGCATTAAAAAAAAGAAAGTAACTGCAACGGAAATTATCATCAACCAGGGTAATCCCCGATGTTTTTGTACTTCCTTCCAGCCTTCGACCATTTCATGCCATATTCCGGGTTTCCGTTTTTCTTCCGTCCTGACCGGGTCGGGGATCGCAACAAAAGCCAAAGCGGTACAAGCGATGATCGCCCCTGCAACATCCAGCAGCATCACCACCGTCATATTCAGTGAAGTGATCAAAAAGTGCTCCTAAGGCAGGTCCGGCAATACTACTCACCGACTGTAACGCCTGGTTTACTCCGGCAATCCGCATTAATTCCGATTCGGGCGCCAACATGGGAATAGCCGCCTGCATAGCGGGTGAATGGAAAGCATTTCCGATACTCCGCAGAGCCATCAACAAATAAATCAATCCCAATTCAGCCTGATCGAAATAGAATAAACCTCCCAGTATCAAAGAACATAGAGCGACAAAACTATCGGCAGCGATCATGGTCAGTTTTCTTTTTCCAACGATCGACATATACACCCGCTATAGGTCCTAACAAAGCCTGAGGTAATAAGGTCGCCAACACAGCATAGGATAGCACTTCGGCACTTTTAGTCTCTATGCTCAACCAAAACATGACCGAATATCCGACAATAGCACTACTCAGGATAGAAAACAACTGTCCCGACCATATAATAATAAATTTCTTTTTTCCAAAGATCCATGATAAAAAACTATAAACAAAAGACTAAAAAGCTACAGCTTAAAGGCTATAGGCTAAAAAAGCAATAGGCGATAAAAAGGGGGAATCGAAAGCTAAGTGAAAAATAAACTAGCCTTCAAAATAAATTATCCTACCCATCATCTTCATAACTAACATTTTTTTTGAAAAGTCGCCACAAAGATAGCAAAAAATTTGCGTATACCGTGTAAACATAAAATGAAATATCATGGAAAGGAACCTTAAAGAAGCTTTAAAGCATCGCAGAAGTTATTACGCGATAGATAATCAAACCACAATTCCTGATGCTGAGATCGAGGAAATTTTAGATTTTGCCGCTCTTCATACTCCCTCTGCTTTCAATTCCCAATCCACACGGATGGTACTATTATTGAGGGAACAGCATCGACGGCTTTGGGACATTGTCCGGAATACGCTAAAAAAGACGATCCCGGCAGCCGCTTATGCTTCTACCGAAGCAAAAATCAATAAATCGTTCGCAGCCGGTTACGGTACGGTATTATTTTTGAGGACACCGCTATAATCGAAGGTTTACAGAAAGCTTTCCCTTTATATCATGAAAAATTTCCGCAATGGTCCCAGCATACCTCAGGGATGCATCAACTGGCCGTCTGGACTATGCTCGAAGACGCCGGATTCGAGCCTCCCTGCAACATTACAATTCCTGATCGACAAAGAGGTTATTGCCACCTGGAAATTACCTGCCACCTGGGAATTGATTGCTACAGATGCCTTTCGGTTTACCGCTGGAACCACCCCAAAAGAAAGAATACAAACCTTTATGCGACAGGGTAAGGGGTATTTAAATAAGGCAATGATACACATATTTACACTTATAAACATAGAAATTATTCTGTCGTTACTTATCCGTCTCCGGTGTTCGTGTTCGGGGACCCGGTCGCTTCTGCCGGTCAGTGAAGGAAAGCCTTAACGGACCGGTCAGGCGAACCGGTCTGACGACACAAAATCCGGAATCGGAACAGAAAGAAAAAAAATATACCTGGGTTTAGGATAAACATGTATATAAACATCTTTTCTTTTAACCCCGAGATCATTGGCAAATCAGGTCATCCGAATGGTATAAGGATAACGTTTCTTCTACCACTTATTCATATGAACCTTCGAAGCATCCCATTTATCTTTCGGACTATGAGGCATAGCCGGATATCCTACGGGAATCACACACAATGAATTAATTTGTTCCGGAATTCCCGTATATTTTTTCACGACTTCCATGCGATCTGCATAAGGATATGTAGCGGTCCAGACAGCTCCTAATCCGATCGCTTCCGCAGCCAGCAAGATATTTTGAGTAACAGCCGAACAATCCAGATACCAATAAGAAGATTTAGTAGTATCCCCACAAACGACGATAGCCATCGGAGCTTTTTTCAACATTTTGGCATAAGGCAACACAGCAGCCATAGAATCGAGCACTTCCCGGTCGTCGATGACGATCAATTCCCAAAGGCCGGACATCTTTACCACTCGGAGCAGCCATTCCTGCCTTCAATAATACCTCAATTTTCTCCTTTTCTACCGGTTTGGGTAAATATTTTTCTTACACTTTTTCCGGCCCATAATATTTTTCCAAGGCATCCTTCGTCTGGATTTTACTTTCTTTTTTTCTCTGAATTACATGCTGTCATAACTAAAAAAATAAAAGATACGATAAGTAATAAAGTTGTTTTTCATATAATAGGAATTTATAAATCATCTTTTCCGAAGCTTTACAATTTCCCCTAAAGCCGGAATCTTTACCTGTATATTCCTTTTGCCGGCCTCTTCGGCAAATACAGCAGGCGGATCACTCAGGGGTTCGTCGGATAAATCGAATGTTCCATAACAATGCATAGGGATCGTTATCCGGGCTTTCATCTGCGAAGCAGCCGTCAAGGAATCATAAGGCGAAATATGGTTCGCTTGCATAAACCAACGGGGTTTGTAAGCTCCGATACCCAGTAAAGCATAATCCGGAGCACCGAACAATTCTTCTATTTCGGTAAAATGAGAGGAATAGCCGGTATCTCCCCCATAATACACCGACAAGTCATCGGTCTGCAACATAAAAGCTCCCCACAAACGCAGTCCTCCGTCGTTTAAAGAACGTTTGCTCCAATGTTGAGCAGGCAAAAAGTAATTTTCAACCGTCCTTCCTCCCAACGCTGATACCATCCGGCTTCTATCACCTGAATATCGGGCAGCCAGCCCCGGATCAAATCCTTCATTCCCAGACCACAAAAATACTTTCATCCGGGGATTGTTCTCATATAAACGGGTAATACTGGGTTTGTCCATATGATCGAAATGGTCATGGCTGATCAGCAAGTAATCGATCTCTTTGAAAAAATATCCGGATCGGCAGGAAATTTACTCTTACGACGGACGAACGGAATATTGCCAAAGACCGGGTCGAACATGAGCCGTTTACCACCCAACTGCATAAAGAAAGAATTATGTCCTAACCAAGCCAACGCATCACCGCTAATCCCTTGTATGCTATGCAGTGGAAAAAGTTGAGGTTCCCAATTTTCGTTCCGTTTCTCTTTACGTTGGGGATTGGGCGAAAAACGCCATTTCAAAACATTACCGATCCCCTGTTTAGAGCGATGTTGCCGATTCACAAAACGTCCCTTTACCACAGGATTTCCCCTCAATAAGGCTTTACTGTAATAAGCCCTTCGTTCCGCCGAAAAAGTAATCCGCTCTCCCATGATAAATTATTTTAGGTTACTTTGTGCAACAAATATACGTTTTCATCTCTTATTCCGAGAAATAATCAAAACTAAAAACATGAACAGACTGTTATTTTTAAATCCGATATTTTAACAGAAAAAATAAAAACGGGCCCGGAGCATCTCATTTCTGACAAATGCCCTTCACCCTAAAAGAAGTAAGGCAGTTATATACATATTTACACTAATAAACGTAGGTTTATTTTTTTTCTATCTATTCCGATTTCGGGTTTTATACCGTCAGACCGGTTCGCCAATTCCGATCACCGAAGACGAATAAGTAACGACAGAATAATTCTACTATTTAAACGATAATTTTTGGGCTTGCTTATAAAAAAGGCAGGCGTTCTTTCAAATGCCGGAGGACAAAATCCCGGATTTCATGGTCTTCGAGCTTGCTGACGATCGGGCGTTTATGTTTTCCCCGAATCAGCCGTTCTACGATCGTATCCGTATCCGTATTCAGAAACAAGGTGATTCCCCTGCGCATTCATATACGCCATATTATCATTGAAACAGGGGGTTCCTCCCCCTGTCGAGAGGACAAAATCCTGATATAGTTCACAAACCTCTTTTAAGTAAAAAGTCTCTAACCTTCGAAATCCGGCTTCTCCGATCGCAGCAAAAATTTCAGAGATACTCCTATTTTCACGTTCGACAATATAAGCATCCAAATCGATAAACCGGACCCCCTGTTCTTCCGCTATCACTTTTCCCCTGCGGGTCTTCCCGCAGGCCATATAACCGACTAAAAAAATACTTCATAGTCCCGACATTATATTTCATCCGGATTATCCGTATTTTCAAAAATCGAGCTTCATTTGTTCGTCGCCGGCAATCTCTTCCGGATTAGTCACTTCAAATTCGATATCCGTATTGATCTCGTCGGCCTCCTTCCTTCAGCAAAGGTTCTATTTCACGAATTTCATTCACCTCGAAGGTTGTGATCCGTTTACCGCGTGCTTTAAATGATTTCTCACCGATAAATTCGTCGGCCACAATCACATCGGCAGGCCGGGCTTCATATTTTCCACCGAATATCACTTCAAAACGAGGATGTCTCTCGTCACTCAGACAGATCAAACGGGAGCCTTCCACCTCACCGATGATGGAATTCAGTTTCACACAATCCTCGAAACGGAAACGTTTCAGGTAATAATAATTCTGTTCGGCATCGAAGAAAACCGCCGACCAAACCTTATCGGCCTCGAACTTTTCAAAAAACGATATATCCTTCGTCATAATGATTATTCAGATCAAAATCGGTCGTATGGTAAGTACCATTCTTATTTACAACCAGAATCCGGTCCTCTCCCTGGAATTCTCCCAGGTATTTTCCCCGGCTATCGGTATTCAAACGCAACACATCTTCATCCAGCCAGATTTTACACCCGCCCAAAGTAGATACTCCTTTTTGCACGACACTGATCTTGTGGACATCGTTCTTTGTCAGTGTATTCCCCTGAGAATCACGCCCTTTGATCGACAGCGCAGCAAAATCATATTCGAATACCAGTTTCTTTTTATACTGGGTTTCGGTTTCAGGCAAACTTTAATCACTTCGGCCTCCCCCGTTGGGATTGGCAGAAAAATGCAAAATCCGGGATCCGGCGGTACCTTTAGTCAGGTTATACACTTTATCCCGGGTCACACCGGTAACATTGAAACGCTTCACATAAGAAGCCCCATATTTACCGTCCCGGTATACGACATTATAAATCGTACGTTTATCGTTCTTTTTTGAAAACATTCACATATTGAACATCCTTACCGACGAATATCTTATCGGCCACCTTCGTCACATAATAGGTACCGTCTTTCTTAAAGACAATCACATCATCCATATCCGAGCACTCGCAGATAAACTCGTCTTTCTTCAAGGCCGTTCCGATAAAACCTTCTTCCCGGTTGATGTAAAGCTTTTCATTTGCGATGACGACCTTAGCGGCTTCGATATTTTCGAAATTACGGATTTCCGTTTTCCTTTCCCGTCCTTTCCCGTATTTCGCTTTTATCCGTTCATAATAAGCGATAGAATAAGGAATGATGTGTTCGATATTATGTTTCACCACAGCAATCTCTTCATTCAGACTCGGATATAATGTGATCGGCTTCTTCAGAGCTAAACTTCAGGATTCGTTTCATCTTGATCTCCAGCAATTTTTTCACATCGTCATCGGTCACCTCCCGGTAGAGTTCCGGTAAGAAAGGCTGTAACCGCCGGTGTACATGAGCGATAACCAACTCCATGGTTTCGCTTTCTTCAAACTGCTTGTCTTTATAGATGCGTTCTTCGATAAAGATACGTTCCAGAGACACATAATGCAGATCTTCCAGCAATTCTTTCAAACGGATCTCCAGCTCCAGTTTCAATAGGGCAACCGTATCGTCTGCCGACTGCCGCAAAATATCGGAGATCGGCATAAACCGGGGGTTTTTTCCTCCTCGATGACACAAGAATTGGGTGAAATCGATAATTCACAATCGGTGAAAGCATACAAAGCGTCGATCGTCTTATCGGAAGAGACTCCAGGGGGGCCAGTTGAATCAATATTTCAACATCCCGGGCCGTATTATCATCGATTTTTTTGATTTTAATCTTTCCTTTCTCATTGGCTTTGATAATGCTGTCGATCAAACTCGAGGTCGTACGTCCGAAGGGTATTTCAGTAATCTTTAGTGCCCTATTATTATTATCTTTCTCGATTTTCGCTCTGATTTTTTAACATTTCCTCCCCGCATACCGTCACAATACTTGCTGACATCGATCATTCCACCGGTAGGAAAATCCGGATACAACACAAAATCTTCGTGCTTCAGATGAGCGATACAGGCATCTATCAGCTCGTTGAAATTATGAGGTAATATTTTAGAAGCCAGACCGACGGCAATCCCTTCGACTCCCTGAGCCAACAATAAAGGAAATTTTATAGGTAAGGTGATGGGCTCACGATTACGTCCGTCATACGAAGGTTTCCAATTCGTTGTCTTGGGATTAAATACCACTTCGAGGGCAAATTTAGACAAGCGGGCCTCTATATAACGGGGAGCAGCAGCCCCGTCTCCGGTCAGAATATTCCCCAGTTTCCCTGACAATCGATCAATAAATCTTTTTGTCCGAGTTGCACCAGCGCATCTCCGATCGAAGCATCTCCATGAGGATGGTATTTCATGGTATTACCGATAATATTGGCAACCTTATTGTAACGCCCGTCATCCAGTTCGCGCATAGAGTGCAGAATCCGTCGCTGTACAGGTTTCAAACCATCGTTCACGTAAGGGACGGCCCGTTCGAGAATAACATAGGAAGCATAGTCCAGAAACCACTTTTTGGTACATCCCGTCCAGATGCTGAATAGAACGAATCTTCCCACTTTCTTCTCCCGAATGCTCCATGATCAGTTGAGGGATTTCCTCGTCGTCTTCTATGTGTCGTTCTGTTCCTGCCGCTTCAGCCTCGTAAGGCGCTGTCTGTTCCGAGGCCGAACGATCGGTCCCGGCCGCTATCTCTTTCCCTTCTTCGTCAGTTTCTTTACGTCCCCCCTCCATATTCAAATCCATGTCAATTATATCCTCGCCCATAACACTATTTCAAAATTACCTTTAATTCATCCTTTTCAATATACAGATTGTCGATAATAAAATCCTGACGTTCCGGTGTATTTTTTCCCATATAATAACTCAACACCTCATCGATCGAATCTCCTTTTTGAAAGACGTACCGGTTCCAAACGAATATCTTTTCCGATAAAATGTACGAACTCATTCGGAGAAATTTCTCCCAGTCCTTTAAACCTTGTAATCTCAGGTTTCGGACCTAACTTTTGGATGGCATTTTCACGCTCGGCATCGGAGTAACAATAGCGGGTTTTTCTTTTTTATTCCTGACCCGGAACAGAGGAGTTTGCAAAATGTATACATGCCCGGCCCTCACCAGATCGGGGAAAAATTGCAGAAAGAAGGTCAGCAACAACAAGCGGATATGCATACCGTCGACATCGGCATCCGTGGCCACGATGACATTGTTGTACCGCAGTTCTTCCAACCCGTCTTCAATATTCAAAGCAGCCTGCAATAAATTGAATTCTTCATTTTTGTAGACTTATTTATTTGGTCAGCCCGTAGGAATTGAGCGGTTTACCGCGTAAGCTGAACACAGCCTGAGTATTCACATCCCGGGATTTCGTAATAGATCCGCTGGCCGAATCTCCCTCTGTAATAAAAATCGAAGATTCGTTTTTCCGTTCGTGATTGGAATTGAAGTGCACCCGGCAATCCCGCAACTTCCGGTTGTGCAGGCTCACCTGCTTCGCTCTCTCGCGTGCAATCTTCTGCACACCGGACATGGCTTTACGTTCTTTCTCCGTCTCGACGATTTTCCGTAACAACAATTCGGCTGTATCCGGATTCCGGTGTAAATAATTATCCAATTCCCTGGTCACGAAATCCATGATAAAGTTACGTACGGTAGGACCGTCGGGCCTTATATCTTTCGAACCCAGTTTCGTCTTCGTCTGCGACTCGAACACCGGTTCCTGTACTTTTATACTGATCGCCCCGATAATAGAAGTACGGATATCCGATATTTCGAAATCTTTTTTATAAAAATCCCGGATCGTCTTGGCCACCGCTTCCCGGAAAGCACTCAAATGGGTTCCTCCTGTGTGGTATGCTGCCCGTTGACAAACGAGTAATATTCTTCCCCATATTGCCGTCCGTGCGTCATAGCCATTTCGATATCCTCACCTTTCAGATGGATGATCGGATACAAGCCTTCTCCGCTCATATTTTCCATCAGCAGATCATACAATCCCGCTTGGAGTAATATTTATGGTCATTGAAGAATATGGTTAAACCGGTGTTCAGAAATACATAGTTCTTCACCATCGCTTCGAGATATTCGGCAATGTAATGGTAATTCCCGAAAATGTCCTTATCGGCGAAAAAGGTTACCTGTGTACCGTTCGGCTGGTCAGTCGGTTCGATCTTCCTTTCCTCTACAATTTTTGCACGGCAATAACGCACATATTTGGTCTCGCCATCCCGGAACGACTGAATCTCAAAGCTCTCCGACAAAGCATTCACCGCTTTAATACCGACGCGCCATTCAAACCGACAGATTTTTGAAAGCTTCCGAATCATATTTTGCTCCGGTATTCATTTTTAGATGAAGCATCCACCAGTTTGCCTAAAGGAATACCCCCGGCCGAAGTCCCGAACGCTCACCTTACGGTCTTCTACCTTAATCGTAATCTCTGTACCGGCTCCCATGGCAAATTCGTCGATGGAGTTATCCAGCACCTCTTTCACCAAAATATAAATCCCATCGTCAGGCGCCGAACCGTCTCCCTAGTTTACCGATATACATCCCCGGCCGCAACCGGATGTGTTCCTGCCAATCCAGCGTCCTGATCGAATCTTCCGAATAATTCTCAACCATCAAATTTTATCTATAAAGTTTATTAAGTCCATCCCTTTCAGCACTAAAACATATTGTTTCAATTCGGTTCATAAAGTTGCCAAAGTGCTCTTTCGGCACTTAAAGTATATAAAGCCTAAGACTGCCAGGGGCGCTTTGTTCACGGGACTTTCAATCCCAGTATGGGCACATCGGCGACCGTAAAAAAGCACCTGCTGTATTCAATGCATAAACCGTTTTTTGGACTGTCATGCAAAAAATAATCAAATTTTACTGATTTCCCTACCCGGTTTTTCGGTTTTTTCCGGTTTTTCAAGCATTTTTCAGAAAGTAACCTGCTTCCGATCTTTCCGCATACTTATTCGGAAAGGCTTACGGGTAAAGTAGAAACGACAGGTATAGATAAACTGGATCAATCCTGAAAACAAATGACTTCCCCGGTCGAAAGAATCCGAAAAGAAAGTGAGATTAAAGTCAGAGAGGTATTGATCAGCCCATACCCAGCCTTTCCGGAATAAACCCGGTATAACAACTGAAAACACAAGACCGCAACGTATAGGAGAAATCAGCAGACATATCTCACTTCTTTGAATGCATATACCCTTTCCCGCCCATCCGTATCTTTCAGGATCAGCTGGCCATATTCATCGATTCCTCCGACCGAAGCCCGGAAGATTCCACGTTCATCTTCAAAATCATATATTCCGGTAGACCGGTACATATGCCGTAAAAAGTCATTTTCCAGTTCGGCATACCGATGAATCTGTTCATATCTCTTCCCGATACATTCCAACAGCTCTTCCAGAACCTCCTGTAAGGGAAGTTCCCGACCGAGTAATTGAAATAAAGACACCGGATTAGGGGCGTCCGATAAAAATTGTTCCTGATTAATATTCACCCCGATACCACACAACGAACTTTGAATATGAGCTCCGGCCACCCGGTGTTCGATCAGGATACCTGAAATCTTCCTTTCCCCCACATACACATCGTTCGGCCATTTCACCGTCACCCCCTCGACATAATGGCTTAAAAAAATCGAGACACCCCAAAGCGATCACCATCGACACGGCAAACTGTTTTCCTGCCTCCAGACACTCCGGACGGAAAATCACCGTCATTGAAATATTCTTTCCCGGGGCACTCTCCCACCGATTCGTAGCCTGCCCACGCCCCTGTGTGTCTGTCGCCAGGTCAAAATCACCTGTTTATCTTTCAATTCACTCAGCGGCAATTTTTCCGCCAGACTATTGGTCGAAGCAACCTCCTCATATTCCATTACCCCGAACCCACTCACTTCATATCTTTTCATACCCTATCGTATATTTTATTCTCTTTTCACCTTACCCTAATCTCCGTCCTCCTATTCTCCTTTCTCCCCTCTTCCGTATCATTAGTCCTCAAGGGGCGATCCTTGCCATATCCTTTATATTCCATCCGTTCCTTCTGAATATGATTCAAGAACAAATATTTATACACCTCGAAAGCCCGATTTTCCGACAGCCGATAATTATGTTGATCACTCCCCGTATTATCGGTATGGCCGGATATCTCGATCTTTACCTCAGGATTCTGTTTAAGAAACACGACCAATTGCCGTAATTCCGGATAAGATTCGGGCCGTAACCGATAGTCGTCGACATCAAAAAAGATTCCCTTGAGAACCAATGTCTGTTCTTTTTGGATCGGTCTTAAACAGAGCGTATAGATTCGGGGATTTTCTCTCGTATTTTTCTTTCACTTGCAGGGTATCCGAATAATACAAATAGCCCTGTTTAACAGCGCTCACCCATAATAATTTATTCACAGGAATACAAGCCAGCATATCCGTCCGGGCATCGACCCGGTCGTAACAAGCCAGGGTATCACCGGTCCCCACTTCTGTTAATGTCAACCCATCGGGTATTACCGGCTCACCGGCTTCATTTACAGTCAACAGCCTCAAATAAGAGGCAGGCGGACAAGCCACCTCTTCTCCTAGCCGATATCGGTAAATACAACGTTTCCCGCTGATATCCGACGAAAAATATCCCCATTGACCGCTAGCATCCACCATAAACCCGAATTCATCCCTTTGGGTATTCACTGTAATACCGATATTCAGCGGTGGGGTCACCTGTTCCACGTCCACTTTATAGATATCTTTCCGTCCCATCCCCGCATATCCGTCGGAAGCAAAAAAACAACGTTTTATTATCGAAATACAGGAAAGGGGCCATTTCATCTCCTCCGGTATTAAAATAAAGGCAACGCGGCTGTGACCACAACTGTCGTCCATCCGCCTCCCGCCTTAGCAAATACGAAAACCAAATATCGCTTCCCCCTCTCCCTCCCTCACGGGTAGAAGCAAAATACAAACGTGTACCGTCGGCCGATACCGCCGGTTGAGCCTCCCAGCCATCGGTATTGACCGGGGCGCCCAGATTGACCGGTTCCGACCAGGACGTATCCGACAAGCGGTAAGCCACATAAATATCAAAACTATTCCGGCCGTTTTCCCTGGAAAAATACATCATTCGCCCATCGGCTGTCAGTGAAGGAGCCCCATAATTTTCTCTATCGGAAAAATTCAACGCATAGCGTCTGTCGCCTTGCAACATCCACATCGTTTCTTGTTCGCCGGCCTGTTCGGTAAACAAGAAGGTTTGTCCGGTCACATCAATGCCGGCCAATACACCGGGGCATCCGGCCTCATAAAACACTTCGGGAGGTTGTTTGGTTTGGGTCCGCAAAGCCTCCAGGGCAAACCGGCAATTTTCCATCTGTCGCTCCGCCACTGCCTTTACCTGCAAGCGTTTATCCCAACTCAGATACCGCCCGTAATGTGCCAAAGCTTTTCCGTAATCGGCTTCATCGAAATAATATTCGGCCAAAAATAAAATAATAATAAGGATGACTTTTCAGAGAATCCAAAGCCAAAGCCGTTTCGATAGCACGGATTTCCTGAATCTTATCTCCTTTTTTGTTGTATATATCTGCTTTCAACAGATACAAAGGGTGAAAAACCCTGATCGAAAGTCTCTGCTTTCAAAAAGTAATCCCAAAGCTTTCTCCTTATCTCCTTCGCGAAAAGACTCCCGTGCCTGCTGGAAAAGTCCCAGGCCTTTTTATTTACCGGATGTTGCTGTTGTGCTTGTACACCGAAAACAACAAAGCAAAAATAACACACAACCAACGATATTCCACCTATCTTTCATTTTAGTTCCATTTCCCGCTATCATCCGCTCAAATTTTTTACAAAGATACCGGAAAATTTTTTAAAAAGACCTCACCTCCCGCTTCCGAAACAAAAAAACCTGCGTAAAGAAAAAATTCCTCACACAGGCCGGATTTATACAACCGAATCGTTTTTAATAGTTATCGGGGAACAGTTCGAAATATCCTTTCGGATGCAGGCAGGAAGGACAAATTTCGGGAGGAGTTTTGCCGACATGTACATAACCGCATTTACGGCAATACCAGCGGACTTCTTCCGGGCGGGAAAAGACCAGATTATCCCGTATATTTTGTAATAATTTCAGGTAACGTTGCTCATGCATCTTCTCCACTTCGGTCACATATTTAAAGTTGCGGCCACTTTTTGAAGCCTTCCTCTTCGGCAATTTTCCGAATGCCGGATACAAAATTGAAAGCCCTCGTCGTGTTCGCCGTCGGCAGCTTCTGCCAGATTAGCCAACGCGTATCAATAAAGCTCCGGCAGGATAAGCGGCTGTGATTTCCAGCATTCCTCCTTCAAGGTAGCTAAAGAATCGTTTGGCATGCATTTCTTCCTGTAAAAAGCGGTCTCATAAAAATATGCCGGCTATTTGCTCATACCCTTCTTTCTTTGCAATCTCCGAGAAAAAAGTATAACGGTTCTTTGCCTGTGATTCTCCGGCAAAGGCTTTCAACAAACTCTTTTCTGTTTCTGTACCTTTTATCATTTGTCCATAAGATTAATATTTAATGAATAGCTGAATCTTATACGCTCAAAATACAAACAGGTTTAAAATTATTCAAATAAAAAATCCATCCCCATACATCGGACGAGTTGGAAATTCATGTTCAAAAAAATAATCCTTTCAAAAAGCCGGACGCAGTTCGCTAAACCAGGTCGCTTTCGGATCATAGGCGGCAAAAAAGGCATATCTACCCACTTCGGATTACGACCTTGGATAAAACGCAGGACAAACACTTTCTCTCCCTTGATTTCGGCCACTCCCAGCAGTTGGATTTTGCCCGGCTCGTCGCTCATACTCGGTCCTCTCACCGTACGGCAGATACCGCTGACCTGACTATAAGCCTTACGGAAAATATCCCAGCATTTCTCTAAAGGAATTTCAAAATAATGCTTAGCCCCGGTATCCCGGGCCACAAACATATAATAAAAGGGATACAACTCAAGTCGACCTGTTTTCCGCCACATCTCCCGCCAGATCTCCGGAGAATCGTTGATGTGTCTCAATAAAGGAGACTGGGTACGAATCTGTGCGCCCGTATTCCGGATCCGCCGGATGGCTTCGCATACAGCTGCCGTAGAAAGTTCCACC
>VOFJ01000482.1_pt1 | contig 17835 bp, 17 predicted proteins | sample 5384081 | NCBI WGS metagenome assembly VOFJ01 (sample SAMN12384729, study PRJNA508395) | human gut metagenome | isolation source: healthy gut I | host: Homo sapiens
CGCCTCTGCGAGAGCCGCCTTTTTCACCTGCGATAACCAGCTGACCCGGGCAGTTGTAGTTTACCGGACGGACCACGCCGGAGGTCACCTTCGCGCAGGCTTGTTCAATTACGCTGTCCTCCAGACCGAGGATAGCCGCCATGCCGCCGTCGATCGAGTCCGCTGCCTGCTGCATCAGCTTGCCGCGCATGGAAACGATCTTCACGCCGTCTGCGAGGGAAACAACGCCTGCAGCCGCCAGTGCGGTGTATTCACCAAGCGAGAAGCCTGCCGCTGCCTTGAATTCCACGCCTGCTTCCTTCAGTACAGCCCAGGCTGCCATGGAATGAGTGAAAATCGCAATCTGGCTGTTCTCCGTGCGGGAGAGCGTTGCCTTGTCGCTCTCAAAGCACAGCTTGGCTACATCCAGACCGGCGCCTTCGCTTGCTTCCTCAAAAACCAGCTTGGCAGCCTGCGAGTTCTCATAAAGATCCTTGCCCATGCCGGGGGCCTGTGCGCCCTGACCCGGGAAAAATGCAAAACCGTAGTTCACGTTTCGTTCCTCCAAAATAATAATCAAACGCTGACAGCACCGTATTTTAATAGATATTCTTCGCACAAAGTGTTGCTAAATAATAACGGTCTGTCTTGACAATTTACTGTGCTTTTATTATAATAGTCGGAGAATACTTTGTCAATCTAACTATTGTCGCTTTTCCACGCTTTTTGGGAGAGCGATTTGGACTTTTAGGAGCGTGGAAATCATCAACAGTAAACTGATCGGCACGGGCGCCTGCATTCCGGATTTTGTCCTGACCAACGCCATGCTGGAAAAAATGGTCGATACCAACGATGAATGGATCGTGCAGCGCACCGGTGTGCGCGAGCGCCGCATCGCAAAGAATACACATACATGGGAGCTGGCGCTCGGTGCCGCACAGGACGCACTCGCGGACGCAGGCATCACCGCAGAGGAGCTTGACCTCATTCTCGTCAGCACCTGCTCGCCGGATACCAACACGCCGAATACGGCGTCTATCCTGCAGGACAAGCTGGGTGCGCGTCAGGTGGGCGCGTTCGATATCAACAACGCCTGCACCGGCTTTGTCTCCGCGACCGACATTGCGGACAGTTACATTAAATCCGGCAAGGCAAAGACCGTACTGGTTGTCTCGGCGGAAACGCTTTCGCGCATCGTGGACTACACCGACCGCTCGACCTGCATTCTGTTCGGCGACGGTGCTGCTGCAGCCGTTTATCAGGCGACTGAGGACGAAACGGTCGGCATTCTGTCCACCTTCACCGCGGCAGACGGTTCGGGCGCAGAGTACCTGCACATGGAAGCCCTGCCGGTCGAGGATCCGCTTTCCGGTGACCGCACGGTGGACCCGAAGGCGCGTTTCCTGAAAATGCAGGGTGCACCGGTCGTGCGCTTCACCGCAAGAGCCGTACCGCTTGCGATCGACACCGCACTCAAGCGGGCGGGCGTCACCGCAGAGGAAATCGACTGGGTGGTACCGCATCAGGCGAATCTGCGTATTCTGGATGTTATTGCACGCAGATACCATCTGCCGAAGGAGAAGATCTACGTCAATATGGACCGTTTCGGCAATACCTCGTCGGCAAGCGTGCCGATCTGCCTGAACGAAATGCGTAAAAACGGCCTGCTGCGCGAGGGTCAGACCATTGTCTGCACCGGCTTCGGCGGAGGACTTACTTATGGCGCTTTTGTGCTGAAATTGTAATTACAGTACAATATCCATCAGAAATGTACGATACCAGATATTCAGCGCAATAACATTTGGTTACATTTCGTGAAAAATATGCTATAATAACTTGATAGATTTAGAATTACAAGAAATTACCTGTATAAAAGGGGAGAATGACCTATGAAAACCAAGATCACAGAACTTCTCGGTATCGAATACCCGATCGTGCAGGGCGCTATGGCGTGGATCGCGGAGCACCATCTGGCTGCTGCGGTTTCCAAGGCAGGCGGTCTGGGCATTATCGCGGGCGGCGCGGCTCCGGTCGATTACATCCGTGAGGAGATCCATAAGGCGCGTGCCATCACGGACAAGCCGCTCGGTATGAACATCATGCTGCTCTCCCCGAATGCGGACGATCTGGCACAGCTGGCCATCGACGAGAAGATCGAAGTGCTGACCACCGGCGCAGGCAATCCGGGCAAGTATATCGCGGACTGGAAGAACGCAGGCATTGAGGTTATGCCGGTCGTTGCTTCGGTTGCACTGGCAAAGCGCATGGAGCGCGCAGGTGCAGATGCGGTTATCGCAGAGGGTATGGAAGGCGGCGGCCACATCGGTGAGCTGACCACCATGCCGCTCGTTCCGCAGGTCGTAGACGCACTGAGCATTCCGGTCATCGCCGCAGGCGGCATTGCAGACGGCCGCGGCATGGCAGCTGCTATGATGCTCGGCGCTGAAGGCGTACAGTGCGGCACCGTGTTCCTCGCATCCAACGAATGTTATATCTCGGATAAGTACAAGGAGCTCGTCCTCAAGGCTACCGACATTTCGACCGTTGTTACCGGTCGTCCGTCCGGTCATCCGGTGCGTTCGCTCAAGACCCCGATGGCGCGCAAGTGCCTCGAGCTCGAGAAGCAGAACACCAATGCCTCCCTTGAGGAGCTTGAGAAGGCAACCGCCGGTTCGCTGCGCAAGGCCGTGCAGGACGGCAACTATGAGGAGGGCACCTTTATGTCCGGTCAGATTGCGGGTATGCTCAAGGAGCTGCATCCGTGCGAGGAGATCCTCAAGGGCATGACTGCACAGGCAGAGGACCTTCTGAAGAACGCTTACAAGAGATTTGAATAAGAGCGGAGAGTGAAGAGATACGAAAACTCCTCACCCTGCCTGCCTATAGAATGGAGTAAACAATGAGCTTAGCAATCGTAACCGGCGGTTCCCGCGGCATTGGCGCGGCAATCGCGGAAAAAGCTGGCGCAGGACGGCTTCGACGTCCTCATCAATTGTGCGTCCTCGGTCGAAAAAGGCTGAGGCTGTGGCGGAGAAGTGCCGCGCGCACGGCGTCAACGCTTATGTGAAGAAGTGGGATGTTGCGGACTATGACGCCTGCAGCACTGCGCTCAAGGAAATTAAGGAAGAGATCGGCGTACCGTTCGTTCTCGTCAACAATGCGGGCATCACCCGCGACGGTCTGATGGTCCGCATGAAGGAGGACCAGTTCGACGACGTTATCCGCACCAACCTCAAGGGCGCATTCAACATGCTCAGCCTGTGCGGTGCGATGATGATGCGTGCAAAGCAGGGCCGTATTATCAACATCACTTCGGTTTCGGCGTTCACCGGAAACTACGGCCAGATCAACTACACTGCGGCAAAGGCCGGTATGGTTGGCATGACCAAGACCGCCGCCAAGGAGCTGGGTGCGCGCGGCATTACGGTAAACGCGGTCGCTCCGGGCTGGATCGCCACCGAGATGAGCGACAAGGTGCCCGAGGACATCCGCGAGAACGCCAAGAAGCAGATCGCGCTCGGCCGTTTCGGCAAGCCGGAGGAGATCGCAGGCGTGGTTGCCTTTCTGGCTTCCGACGCTGCAAGCTATATTTCCGGCCAGACGATCATCGCGGACGGCGGATTATATTAAGATTTAACACCGTACAGGGGTACGGTCGTGATACTGGAATGAAGGAGCAAATATATGGAACGTGTAGTAATCACCGGCATGGGTGCCATCACTCCGGTCGGCAACGATGTGCCGTCGTTTTGGGAGTCGCTCAAGACCGGCAAGTGCGGCATCGGTCCCATCACCAAGTTTGATGTATCCGATTTTAAGGTAAAGCTGGGTGCAGAGGTCAAGGACTTCGACCCGACTCAGTATATGGAGAAGCGTGAGGCGCGCCGCGCAGACGCAAATGTGCATTACGCAATGGCGGCAGCGGTTCAGGCTGTCGAGCAGGCAGGCCTCAAGGAAGGCAATTTCGATCCCTATCGCACGGGCGTTATCTTTGGCTCGGGCGTAGGCGGTCTGCACGTTGCAGAGCAGGAGGTCCCGAAGCTGCTCGAAAAGGGTCCCGGCCGTGTTTCGCCGTTCGCTATCCCGGAGATGATCGCCAACATCGCGGCGGCTTATATCTCCATGCACTTCGGCTTCAAGGGCGAGAATTTCTGCCCGGTCTCCGCGTGCGCGACAGGCAACCACTCCATCGGTGAGGCAATGCGCGCCATCCGCCACGGCTATCAGGATGTCGTTGTTGTCTGCGGCGGCACCGAGAACGGCATTATTCCGATCTCGATGGCAGGCTTCCAGAACATGAAGGCCGTTCACATGGGCGAGGACCCGACGGCGGCTTCCATCCCGTTTGATGCACGCCGTTCCGGCTTTGTCATGGGCGAAGGCGCAGGCTGTCTCGTACTTGAGAGCCTGACGCACGCACAGCAGCGCGGCGCGACCATTCTGGCAGAGGTAGCAGGCTACGGTGCCTCCGGCGACGCTTACCACATCACCAGTCCGTCTCCGGACGGCGAAGCAGCGGCGCACGCCATCCGCGGCGCCATCGAGGATGCCGGTCTGACCCCGGCTGACGTTGACTACATCAACGCGCACGGCACCTCGACCCCGCTCAACGAGAAGTACGAAACCATCGCCATCAAAAAGGCGTTCGGCGACGAGGCTTACAACGTAAAGGTATCCTCCACCAAGTCCATGACCGGCCATCTGCTGGGCGGCGCGGCTGCGGTTGAGGCCATTGCCTGCGTTATGGCAATTCGCGAGGGCATTGTACCGCCGACCATCGGCTACAAGGAGCCGGATCCGGAGTGTGATCTGGATATCACCCCGAACAAGGCGGTTGAGATGCCGATCAATGTTGCCATCTCCAACTCGCTCGGCTTTGGCGGCCACAACGCCTGCATCCTTATTAAGAAAGTGTAACAAGCTATGGATATGAAAGAACTGAAAGACATTGCCCTCGAGCTGATGGACGCGCTGGCTGCAAAGAAGCTGGGCGAGGTCGAGATCGAGCTGGATAACGCAAAAATCAAGATCAAGGCAGCTGAACCGGCTCCCGTGATCGCTGCAGCATCGGTAGCAGCGGCGGCACCGGCAGCGGCGCCGGCGGCAGCACCCGCAGCGGAGAGCGCAGACGCGGCACCGGCAGAGGAGCAGCTTCCGGCAGGCACGCAGGTGAAGAGCCCGCTGGTCGGCACGTTTTATTCTTCTCCGTCTCCGGACGAACCGCCGTTCGTGCTGGTCGGTCAGCAGGTGAAGGAGGGCGATACCCTCTGCATCATCGAGGCGATGAAGATCATGAACGAGATCAAGGCACCGTGCGACGGCAAGGTCATCCGCATTATGGCACAGCCGGGCGATATGGTGGAGTATAACCAAGTCCTTTGTGTTATTGAGTAAGACGTAAGCATCTGCCGCGCATCAGCGCGGATTCAATAGAATTTGCATAGCAAATTCATAAAAACGGGGAGCAAGTATCACCGTTTTTATACCGATAGAGGGAGAAAGTTTCGACCGACGGGAGGAACTTTCGTACGACTTGGGAACGGTCCACGATCCGTTCCTATTACCGGCAAAACTGTAGTTTTGCGGTAATTATCTTGCTTTTTAGATTGAGAGGGATTATAATATGCTGAACAAAGAACAGATCATGGAGATCCTTCCGCACCGTCCGCCGATGCTTCTGGTGGACGAGATCCTCGAAATGGACGAGAACCATGTAGTCGGTGCGCTGCACCTGACCGGTGACGAGTTCTTCTTCCAGGGCCACTTTCCGGGCAACCCGATTATGCCCGCCGTGTTCCGTCTGGAGGCGCTCGCGCAGGCAGGCGGCGTAGCGCTGCTGTCTCTGCCCGAATTCAAGGGCAAGACTGCGGTCTACACCGGCATCGACAAGGCGAAATTCCGCGCAATGGCAAAGCCGGGCGATACCCTTCGTCTGGAAGTTACCTTCACCAAGCGCCGCGGCCCGATGGCAGTAGCCGAGGGCATCGCCTGGGTCGGTGACGAGAAGGCCGCCGAAGCGGAGATCAAATGCATGGTCATCAATGACTGAGGCGGGAGAGAGCTAATCGAATGTTTCAGAAGGTACTCATTGCGAACCGCGGCGAGATTGCGGTCCGCATTATTCAGGCCTGCCGTGATTTAGGCATTATCTCGGTGGCCGTTTACTCCGAGGCTGACCGCGAAGCGCTGCACGCGCAGATCGCGGACGAAGCGGTCTGCATCGGTCCGGCCCGTGCGGCGGACAGCTACCTGAATATGGATAATATCATTTCGGCGGCGCTGGCTTCCGGCTGTCAGGCCATTCATCCGGGCTTCGGCTTCCTGTCCGAGAATCCGGATTTTGCCGAGCGCATCACGCAGGCCGGTCTGGCGTTTATCGGCCCGACTGCGGCAACCATCCGTCTGATGGGAGACAAATCCGAGGCAAAGCGCAACGCGATCGCTGCAGGCGTTCCGGTCGCGCTCGGCACGGACGGCCCGCTGCGCGATTTTGACGAAGCCATCTCCGAGGCCGAGCGCATCGGCTATCCGGTCATGCTCAAGGCGGCATCCGGCGGCGGCGGCAAGGGCATCCGCGTGGCGGAGAGCGTCAAGGACCTCAAGGACGCGTACGACAGCGCCTCTGCAGAGGCTATCGCCAACTTCGGTGACGGCCGCCTGTACATGGAAAAATATATTCACAATCCGCGCCATATCGAGGTGCAGATTCTGGGCGATAACTACGGCAACGTGGTGCACCTGTTCGAGCGTGAGTGCTCGGTGCAGCGCCGCCACCAGAAGCTGATCGAGGAAAGTCCGTCGGCTTTCGTCACGCCCGAGCTGCGCGAGAAGATGACCTCGGCGGCTGTTGCGCTGGCAAAGCGCGTCGGCTACCGAAACGCGGGTACAATCGAATTTCTGGTCGATAACGACCGCAATTTCTACTTCTGCGAGATGAACACCCGCATTCAGGTCGAGCACCCGGTCACCGAGGAGGTCACCGGCGTAGATCTGGTCTGCGAGCAGCTTCGCGTGGCGGCAGGCGAGCCGCTGTCCTTTAAGCAGGAGGATCTGACCATCCGCGGTCACGCCATCGAGTGCCGCATCAACGCGGAGGACCCGTCGAGAAACTTCGCGCCCTGTCCGGGCACACTGGTGTCCTTGCATCTGCCGGGCGGTCCCGGCGTGCGCGTGGATTCCGCGGCTTATCAGGGATATAAGATTCCGCCGTTTTACGATTCCATGATCGGCAAGCTGATCGTCTACGGCGCCGACCGTGAGCAGGCCATCGTTCGCATGCGCCGTGCCCTCGCGGAGATGCTGTTTGAGGGCGTTGTGACCGCAACCGACTATCAGATGCACATCCTGTGCTCGAAGGCGTTTGTGGAAGCAAACTTTAATGTTAATTCCATCGCAAACGGCGATTTTGACTAAATCATTTATTATGGTATAATAGATTTAGCGCAAGTATAGTTGAATCCGAAGAAGTTTGAGCAATCCGCAGATTTTTGCAATCCGCAGACTGTTAATCTGCAGGATTCAAGAGGTGATACCGCACGATTGCAAACAATCACGCGGTATTGATCTTAACAGTGAAAGGGGAGTTACGCATGGGTCTGATCGACCTGTTTCAAAAAACACGCGAGACCTCTATGGAAATGAAACCGCAGGAGGACGAAGCGGCCAAGGTCGTAACCTGCAAGGGCTGCGGCGCAGAACTGAAGGCGTATGCCTACGGCAAGAATCTGTATGTGTGCCCGCACTGCGGACGCTACGGACGACTGCTCGCGCGCACGCGCATCCGTCAGATCGCGGATAAGGACAGCTTTGAGGAGCTGTACGCCAATCTGGCACCGGCGGACCCGATCCACTTCCCGGGATACGCAGAGAAAACGGCAGAGCTGGCTGAAAAGGTCGGCATGCCGGACGCAGTCAAGACCGGCGTGTGTAAGATCGGCGGCGTGGAAACCGCGATCGGCGTCATGGACAGCCATTTCATGATGGCGTCTATGGGTTCGGTCGTCGGTGAAAAGCTGACCCGCCTGTTCGAGTACGCGACCGAAAAGGGTCTGCCTGTCGTGCTGTTCACCTGCTCGGGCGGTGCGCGTATGCAGGAGGGCATGTTTTCGCTCCTGCAGATGGCAAAGGTGTCCGCGGCGGCGCGCCGTCACTCGGATGCCGGACTGCTGTATATCACCGTGCTGACCGACCCGACCACGGGCGGTGTTACCGCGTCGTTCGCCATGCTGGGCGATATTATCCTCGCGGAGCCGCGCACGACCATCGGCTTTGCCGGCCGCCGTGTTATCGAGGGAACCATCGGTCAGACCCTCCCGGACGATTTTCAGTCCTCGGAGTTCTTGCTATCGCACGGTTTCTGTGATAAAATAGTTCCGCGTAATCAACTCAGAGAAACGCTGGAAAAACTCTTGAAGCTGCACTGCGGCTCTAAGTCCAAGAAATGGCAGGTGTGGCGTCGTGATTAACAAACCCGCAAGTGAAAAAATGCGTATCATCCACGATACCAAGCGCCCGATGATCACGGATTATATCAATGAACTGTTCACCGACTTCACCGAGCTGCACGGCGACCGCTATTTTTCGGACGACCATGCCATCCTCGGCGGCGTTGGCTACTTCAACGGCACACCGGTGACGGTAATCGGCCACCGCAAGGGCCGCACCATTGAGCAGAATATGGACGCCAACTTCGGCATGGCGCACCCGGAGGGCTATCGAAAGGCCTTGCGTCTCGCACATCAGGCGGAGAAATTCCACCGCCCGGTCATCAACTTTGTTGACACCGGCGGCGCGTTCTGCGGCGTTGGCGCGGAGGAACGCGGTCAGGGCGAGGCCATTGCCCGCTGTTTGTATGAGTTTATCGAGCTGAAAACGCCTGTTGTCTCTATCGTGACGGGTGAGGGCGGCTCCGGCGGCGCACTGGCGCTGGCGGTGGCAGATCGTGTGCTCATGCTCGAGAACGCCCTGTATTCGGTTATTTCGCCGCGCGGCTGCGCGTCCATTCTCTGGAAGGACCCCAAGCGCGAGGCGGAGGCAGCGGACACGCTGCATATCACCGCGCAGGACCTGTACAGCTTCGGTATGATCGAAGGCATCATTCAGGAGGGCACATCCTCCGCACAGCTTATCCGCAATGTGGCGCGCACGCTGCGCGACCAGCTTGCCGAGCTGGATGCTGAGCCGGACATCGACACGATGCTGCAGAAACGGTATGAAAAATTCCGCAGAGTCGGAGTTTTCAGAACAATAAATCAAGAAAGTAATGAAGGAGTGTAAATCCCATGTTTGAAAAGGTATGTGAAATCCTGGCAGACAAGTTTGACGCTGATGCTTCCACCATGACCATGGACACCAAGGTTAAGGAAGACCTGAACGCAGACTCTCTGGACGTTGTAGAGCTGATGATGGACCTCGAGGAGAACTTCGGCGTAACGATTTCCGACGAGGAAGCTGCTAAGATGAGCACCATCGGTGACATCGTAAACTACATCGAAGCAAACCAGTAAGGGCGCTTCGCTTCTCGATTGAAAGGCCTTTGGCCTTTCAATCGAGGGGACGTACCGAGCCGTTGGCTCGGATACGTTGTGCGGGATTCTGCGCGTCCGCCTTTGACGGGCACACAGAATCCCTTTCTTGTATAAAAAGTCAGGCGCATGTCCTGACTTTTTATGCGTTTGCGGGCAAACGCGTTTGAATCCGCGCGTATGCGCGGTCCGCTGCGGCGGAGCCAATGACTCGGATTTCTGTGCGAAATCCTGCCATGCGGGTGCGGTTTGCAAGCAAACCGGAATTGAATCGCGCCATGGCGCGAAAAAGCCACTGTTCACTGAACAGTGGCTTTTTGTAATTCTCAATTCTCCATTACTGAGCCGAAATGGTAACAGTCGAGGTGGCGTTATCCCAATCCACGGAAAAGCCGAGCGCGAAAACGAGGTCGCGCAGCTTGAAGTAGTTATTGCCGCCGATGGAGTAGGCGGTGAGGGAAAGCGGCTTTCCGTCGAGGTAGACGGAGGCGTTCGTGAGCGTGGCAGCCTTATTGCCGGCGGGCAGGGCAGCCTGTTCGCCGCCGACCGGCGTGTACGCGGTTCGGCTCGTCAGGTCGATGCGCTGCTGGGCGGCGTTCCACTTTACCTCAAATTCATAATCCAGACCTTTCAGTGCTTTTGCAAGATCGCGCAGCTTGAAATAGTTGTTGCTGTTGATGGTGTACGCAGCCAGATCAGCCTTTGCGCCGTTGAGTGTTACCTTGTGGCGGGAAACATGTGCGGTCGGGTTGGTGAGTTTACGCAGGGAGGTGATGGTGTCCTGCAGAGCCGAACGCGGAGACAGCGCACGGTCGCTGTTGTAAGGGCTTTCCCAGAAGGAGTAATATTGCTCGTCCATATCGCCGGTGAAGTCGAGGATAGCGGAAGAAAATTCCTCTGCGGTAACGGACTGACCGTTGATAGTTTTGACTGGTGTCGGTGTCTCGGCATCCCAGTCGAAGCCGTCCGTGTAGGTGAGGACCACAACGGCTTTATCGCCCTGTTTGGTCCAGAAGGTGACCGGATTGTTATTCATTACTTCCTGACCAGAGACCAGATACGCCTTGGCTTTGCCAACGTAAAACTGGGTGCACGGCGAAACATCCGTGCCGAAGTTGCTCACGCCCTCCGGAATATCCAGCGCGTAGATTTTCCCATCCGCATACGAATACATATGCTGACCGTTCAGACCTGCGCCGCAGTACAGCTCGGGCGTGCCGTCGCCGTCCATATCCACCAGCTTTGCCATGGAAAGTCCGGTCAGCAGTCCCTTGAAGCCATCGTCCGTGCGGGCGGCAGCCTTGCCATACTTATTCTGCAGGGTGGTGATCTGATTCAGATACGCCTTAGCACCCTGCGGAGACAGGGAACCAAGGTCGGCCGCGCCTGCAGCGCCGACAGCCATCGCGCCGGTCAGTACGGTGCAGAGCATTGCCTTTCCGATTTTATTCATAGAGATTCTCCTTCCTTTTATCAGACGCTTGCGTCTCTTTATTGTACGGCAGGAGTAAGCCTGCGTCAACCGGAAAACATGGGGAGATTTCTCAGTTCGGTAAAATATTTTACAATTTGGAGCGGATATATCGCCGTAATTTTGACGATAAAATAGGTGGAAAATGAACGAAAAAACGGGTATAATAAATTCTGTACGAAAATAATCCCGCTGATGGAGGAATAGAATATATGATCCGTAACGATTTACGCAACATCGCCATCATTGCGCACGTTGACCATGGCAAGACTACTCTGGTCGATCAGATGCTCAAGCAGGCTGGCGCTTTCCGCGAAAATCAGGTGGTAGAGGAGCGTGTCATGGACTCGGGCGACATCGAGCGTGAGCGCGGCATTACCATTCTGGCAAAGAACACCTCTGTACATTACAAGGGCGTAAAGATCAACATCGTAGATACCCCGGGCCACGCCGACTTCTCCGGCGAGGTAGAGCGTATCCTCAAGATGGTAGACGGCGTTGTTCTGCTGGTCGATGCAGCAGAAGGCCCGATGCCGCAGACCCGCTTCGTGCTGCAGAAGGCACTGGAGTTCGGTCACAAGATCATCATTGCAATCAACAAGATCGACCGTCCGGACGCTCGTCTCAACGAGATCGGCGACGAGGTTCTCGAGCTGCTGCTCAACCTTGATGCGACCGACGAGCAGCTGGACAGCCCGATCGTTTACTGCTCCGGCCGTGCAGGCACCGCTTCCATGTCCCCGAACGTGGAGGGCAAGGACCTGACCCCGCTGTTCGAGCAGATTCTCGAGCACATTCCGGCGCCGCATGTTGATACCGAAGGCCCGACCCAGATGCTCGTTTCTTCTATTGACTACAACGAGTACGTTGGCCGTATCGGCATCGGCCGTATCGAGCGCGGCTCGATGAAGGTAGGTCAGCAGGTTACCGTCTGCGACTACCACGGCAACACCAAGCCGTACAACGCAAAGCTGGTTACCCTGTACTCCATCGAGGAGCTGGGCCGTCAGCCGATCGAGGAGGCACAGGCAGGCGAGATCGTTTGCTTCTCCGGCATCGAGGGTGTAACCATCGGTGAGACCCTGTGCGACCCCGAGCACGTTGAGGCTCTGCCGTTCGTTAAGATTTCCGAGCCGACCGTTGAGATGACCTTTATGGTCAACGACTCTCCGTTCGCCGGCAAGGAAGGCAAGTTTGTTACCTCCCGCCACCTGCGTGAGCGTCTGTTCCGTGAGCTGCTCAAGGATGTATCCCTGCGCGTAAACGAAACCGACACCACCGACGCATTCCGCGTTTGCGGCCGCGGTGAGATGCACCTGTCCATCCTGATCGAGAACCTGCGCCGTGAGGGCTACGAGTTCCAGGTCGGCGCACCGAAGGCACTGCTCAAGGAGATCGACGGCAAGACCTGTGAGCCGATGGAGCGCATGATCGCGGACGTTCCGGCCGATGCAGTCGGCGCGATCATGGAGAAGATGGGCGCTCGTAAGGGCGAGCTGGTTTCCATGAACCCGAAGGGCACCGACCGTATGCGTCTGGAGTTCATTATTCCGGCACGCGGCCTGTTCGGCTACCGCACTGAGTTCCTGACCGATACCAAGGGCGAGGGTGTTATGTCCTCCGTATTCAACGGCTATCAGCCGTACAAGGGCGATATCCAGAAGCGCACCACCGGTTCTCTGATCGCGTTTGAGGCCGGCGAGGCTGTCGGCTACGGCCTGTTCAACGCACAGGATCGCGGCCCGCTGTTCATCGGCCCCGGCACGATGGTATACGAAGGCATGATCGTCGGCGAGAACCCGCGCGGCGAGGACATGGCTGTAAACGTCTGCAAGAAGAAGCAGCTGACCAACATGCGTGCATCCGGCTCGGATGATGCGCTGCGCCTGATTCCTCCGCGCCAGATGTCCATCGAGGCGGCACTCGAGTTCATCTCCGACGATGAGCTGCTCGAGATCACTCCGGAGAGCATCCGTATGCGCAAGCGCGTTCTGTCCAACACTGAGCGTCTGAAAAAGACCAAGGGCGGCAAGAAGTAATTGTGGCAACGCCACAATTGCGTTTCTGTGCGGATTTTATGCACAAAAGCACTCATTTCACCCGGTTATCAAAAAATAAAGATATATAAAGGAGAATTCCCACCATGGCTATCAAGGAAGTTCTGCACACTGATCTTGCACCGGCAGCAGTAGGCCCGTACTCTCAGGCAATCGCTGCAAACGGTTTCGTATTTACCTCCGGTCAGGTTCCGATCGATCCGAAGGCGGGCAAGATTGTAGCAACCACCATCGAGGAGCAGACCGAGCAGGTCATGAAGAACCTGCAGTGCGTTCTGGCACAGGGCGGCGTGTCCTTTGACCGCGTAGTCAAGACCACCTGCTTCCTGTCCGACATCAACGACTTTGCTGCATTCAACGGCGTGTACGCGAAGTACTTCCCGGAAGGCGCTCCGGCTCGTTCCTGCGTTGAAGTAGCTGCTCTGCCGCTCGGCGCTAAGGTTGAAGTTGAGGTTATCGCAGTTCAGGGCTAAAAGCTAACCCTAAAAGACTCGAAACGTATGTTTCGAGTCTTTTTTGTGCAGTAATGGAGAATTGAGAATGGAGAATGGAGAATGGAAAATGAACGTGGAATGAAACGTGTTATCGTATTTTTATCCGGAATAATCGTCATGTAACGCCAAATCGTAGGGTGCGGCACCTTCTCTTGCCCTTCGGGCAATTCACCTTGCCGCACCCTACGGTAAGGCTATCTGAAACGATGTTATTTTCTGCAAATGGCTTTATCTAACACTCATTTTCCATTTTCCATTCTCAATTTTCCATTACTTGATTTCCCACCAAAATGCTTGCTTTGCGGCCTTTGTATGCAAACGGCGAAAAATATTATGCGGTGAGAAGAAATTTATCGAAAAATGATAATGCAATTTGCGGCATACTGTTGTATAATAAAGCTATATCGGAAAATCTGGTCGTATGACCCTTGAGAAACGAAAGGATTTCTGCGATGAATAAAGTAAATGCCGTCATGGTTGGCGGCCTGTTTGACGAAAACGGCATTTCCGCTTTTGCGCGTCCGGTGTTGTTCGGCACTGCGGGCGATGCAATGCGGGATGCGTTGCCTGATGCGGTGGAGGCGTGCTTCTTTGCGCACGACGACAGAGAGCCTGCCGTTGCCGGCGCACAGGACATCGCGCTCGATGCCGCAAATCGTTTTGCCTCGCTGGCTGCGCTGCCGGAGAGCGAGCACGTTCTGGTGCTGGCGGCTCCGTTTGCACTGGCCGAGGAGGACGCTCTGTTCCATCTGGCGGAGACGCACCTGAACACCGGTTACGGCGTCAGCGTACTGTCTGCCGAGCAGCAGGGCTTTGATGCGGAAGGTCAGCCTCTGCCGAGAGACAGCCGCTGCTATGCCGCCATGTTCACCTGGGATATGCTGAAAAAGGCACTCGCGAGCGGCGCTGATACGCTCGACGGCCTGGTTGCGGCGGCTGTTGCAGCCGGTGCGCAGAAGGGCATTGCTATCACCAACAAGATTTACGTCATCTGCGACGGCACTGCCGCCTTTATGGCGCAGGTCGAGATGATGCAGCGTGTCAACTACGGCCTCATCAAGAAGGGCGTGCAGATCTTCGATCTGACCAGCACCTACATTGCGCCGGACGCTGATATTGCTCCGGGCGCGACCATTCTGCCCGGCTGTCACATCCGTCCCGGCTGCAAGGTCGGCGCGGGCGCGGTTATCGGCCCGAACACCATCCTCGAAAAGGCCGAGATCGGCGCAGGCACCACGGTAAACAATTCGCAGGTTTATGAATCCACCGTCGGCAGCAATACCACGGTCGGTCCGTTTGCCTATATCCGCCCGCAGAGCGTGGTCGGTGACGGCTGCCGCATCGGCGACTTCGTAGAGCTGAAGAAGTCCACCATCGGCAACGGCACCAAGGTTTCGCACCTGACCTATATCGGCGATGCGACCGTCGGCGAGCGCATCAACTTCGGCTGCGGCACGGTCGTTGTCAACTACGACGGCTATCACAAGTACCGCACCGAGATCGGTGACGACTGCTTCATCGGCTGCAATACCAACCTCGTTTCGCCTGTCAAGCTGGGCGACCGTGCGTTTACGGCTGCCGGTACGACTGTCACCAAGGACGTTCCTGCCGGTGCGCTGAGCGTTGCACGTTCCCGCCAGACCAATCTTGAGGGCTGGAACGACCGCCGCCGCGCCGCACACGAGAAGGACGAAAAGTAAATCCATAAAAACGTATATAAATCCACACGGAACAAAAAATATATTTATATGACGGAGGCAAATCAATGATTTCTCACGGAAAAAACATCAAAATTTTCTCCGGCAACTCCCATCCCGCACTGGCGATGCAGATCGCTTCTGCGCTCGGACTGCCGATCGGCAAGGCTGCCATCTCCACCTTCGCTGACGGCGAAATCTCGGTTTCCATTTCGGAATCCGTTCGCGGCTCGGACGTGTTCCTCGTACAGTCCACCTGCGGTCCGGTCAACAACAACCTGATGGAGCTGCTCATCATGATCGACGCCTGCCGCCGTGCCTCGGCCGGCCGCATCACCGCCGTCATCCCGTACTTCGGCTACGCCCGTCAGGACCGCAAGAGCAAGGCGCGTGACCCAATCTCCGCAAAGCTGGTCGCAAACCTCATTACTGCTGCAGGCGCTGACCGTGTGCTGACCATGGACCTGCAGCGCAGATCCAGGGCTTCTTTGACATTCCGGTGGATAACATGCTCGGTTCTTCCGTCCTGATCCCGTACATTGCGGGCAAGTTCGGCGTCGGCACCGATGATACCGTTATCGTTTCTCCCGATCTGGGTTCGGTTACCCGTGCCCGCAAGTTCACCCAGAAGCTGGATATGCCGCTTGCCATCATCGACAAGCGCCGTCCGAAGGCCAACGTGTCCGAGGTTATGAACATCATCGGCAACGTCGAGGGCAAGAAGTGCATTCTGGTTGACGACCTGATCGACACCGCAGGCACGCTCGTACACGCAGCGGACGCTCTGGTGGAGCGCGGCGGCGCGACCGAGGTTTACGCCTGCGCAAGCCACGGCGTACTGTCCGGACCGGCGATCGAGCGCATTCAGAACAGCCCGATCAAGGAGCTGACCATCCTCGATACCATCCCGCTGACCAACGACAAGAAGCTGGATAAGATCAACGTCCTGCCGGTTGCACCGGTGTTCACCGAGGCGATCGCGCGTATCTACGAGGAAACTTCGGTTTCGACCCTGTTCGATTAAGATTTTGCATGGAAAAGAGCTGCTGCATGGGTGCAGCAGCTCTTTTTGTATATATTTTCTGCACCGACCAGCTGGGGGACACGAACTGCGCAAGCGGGTTCGCTCCTGACGGGGCGGCAGCTTTTTCAGCACCGGCTGAGCGGGGGACACGAACGGCGTCAGCGGGTTCGCCCCTGACGGGCGGCTTCTTTTCTGCACCGGCTGAGCGGGGTACTCGAACTGCGTTAGCGTGTTCGCCCCTAACGGGCGGAAAGTTTTTCGCTGAACCTCAGCGAGGGGATTCGCCGTCTGCGGACGGCGGGAGCGTCGCGGCACCCGCCGCGGGGGCAAAAAGGAAGGACAACCTGCGGTTTCCCTTCCTCTTTGAACTCCTACCTTTCCCTTGTTTGTTAGCTCGGCGAAAATCGGAGAGCGGCGACCGCTTCGAAAAGGGGAACGACAGAGGATTTTTCCTACCGTGTCTTTCGAAACCTGTTCGCAGGGTCAGATAGCGTACTGCTACACAGATCGGAGAGTCTGCGCAGGTGCGGCATAACAGTGCCGCACAATTCTTTAGCGCGTTATTACTGACAGGGCCTGCGAAGATAAACTGTACCAAACGCCTAAATCGCAGGTGCCGTGCGGTACAACGTGTTAAAGAGTTGCGCGGCACTGTCATGCCGCGCCCTGCGTGGAGTAGCCGATATGTGTAGCAGTAATGTATCTGTGAACTGCGAATATGTTGCGAAACAAACGCAAGAGTAACCCGACTGTCGTTCCCCCTGTTTCGCAGCGGTCACATGTCGGTAATCTGCGCCAGACTCGGAAACAAAGGGAAACGGGAGTTAAGAGGGTAGAAACCGTAGGTGTCTACCCTCTTGCCCCCCGCCGCGGGGCGCGGCGCACTCCCCGCTGAATCCAGCGGAACCAATCAACGGCTTGCAGCAATGATAGAAAGAGGTAATCCATGAAACTATTAGTCATCGGCGATGTGGTCGGTGAGGCGGGTATCGACGCGCTTCACGGCCTGCTCCGCCGCATCAAGCGCGACACCGGCGCGGATTTCGTCATCGTAAACGGCGAAAATGCGGCCGGCAACGGCGTTCTCCCGCGTCAGGCGGATGATATTTTTGCCGCCGGCGCGGACGTGATCACGCTCGGCAACCATGTGTTCGGCAAGCAGCAGATCGTGCCGTATCTGGACAGCCGTTCGGATGTTCTCCGTCCGGCCAATCTTGCGCCGCAAAGCCCCGGCCGGGGCTGGGGCATTTATGACGGCCCGCAGGGCATGCGCCTGCTTGTCATGAACCTGATCGGCCGCTGCGACATGAAATACGGCCCGGACAATCCGTTCCTGTGTGCAGACCGCATCCTCAAGGAAAATGAGGGCATGTATGACGTGGCTCTTGCCGAAATCCACGCGAACGCCACGAGCGAAAAGCTCGCCATGGCCTATTACCTCGATGGCCGCGCGGCGGCTGTCTGGGGCACGCACACACATGTGCAGACCGCGGATGAGCGCGTCAATCCCAAGGGCACCGGTTATATCACGGATATCGGCATGACCGGCCCGATCGTGTCCGTGCTCGGCGTGCGCGTGGAGCAGTCTA
>VOFJ01001340.1_pt1 | contig 17835 bp, 31 predicted proteins | sample 5384081 | NCBI WGS metagenome assembly VOFJ01 (sample SAMN12384729, study PRJNA508395) | human gut metagenome | isolation source: healthy gut I | host: Homo sapiens
GATACCGTGCTGGGGGTTGATGGAGACGGCAAAGACAACCTTGATTTGCAGGTTATTCAGCAAGCAGAATATGAGAAGAAAGTTCAGGTTTTGCAGGATGCCAAACGGCAGCTTTATGAGCAGTTTGCCCTTGGTGAGATCGACCTGGGTACTTACAAAGAGCAGAAAGCCAGATATGACGCAGAGCTGTCCGAGTGAAGAATGTCTGCACAATGGCAGCGGCACAGACCAAACAGGCCCAGGCAGACTATGAGGCCAAAGTCAAGCGGCGGGAAATCATAAAGGGAAGTTTCCGGGGCCGACAGTCTGACACAATCACTGATTGATGCCTTAATTGACAAGGTGTATGTGTTTCCTGGAAACCGGATCGAGATAGTCTATAAAATGCAGGATGTCTTTAACATTTCAGCAAACAGGGGAACAGGCAATGAAAGCGGCGTTTTACTGTAGAATCGGCAACCAAGTGTTTGCATGTGTTTTTACCGGATGAAAGGCACAAGGTTGAGGCCTTCCTTAATGCCGAGCAAAAGCGCGAAGCACAGGAAAGCCCCTAAGAGAAATCGCCATTTCAAATTTGAAAAAAAGATAGAAATTTTTTTTGTCGTGGGCTTGACATACGGGTGGCGCAAATCGTGAAAGCGGATATGCGGCATATCAAATCTTCAAGCGCTTTCCAAACTGGGAAGATACCCACGACGCGGAGATAGGGAACCGTCCGGCTTCGCTACAACAAGGTCATTGTCATAGTAAAGGCTGCGGTCAAAACGTCCGCGTCGCGCCCCTTGAAAAACACAAGGTAGCGGGGCGGGCTTTCCGTCGCGTCCTTTTTCAGCGCAAAGTCGATACCGTACTTTTTCGCCGTACTCTCAAAGGCTTTGATATTGCCCTCGGTAATCTCAATGTTGGAAACGCCCGCGTTCTGCTTCATAAGCTGTTTTAGGGTCTGCTTGCCCTGCGGCGTTTTGTCTTTCTGCTTCTTCATCTGTGCAAGCAGCGTTTTTTCATAGCCTTTTTGAAGCGTCTGCGCGGTCAGCTTCCCGGTCTTGATGTAAGGGCTATGGTCTTTTTCGTTGATTTCATCTTGCATTTACCGTCCTCCTTTCGCGGTAGTCTGATAGTGTTAGGGTGGTACGCCGCTGCGGTAGCCGCCCATAGGCTTTAGATACGGACGCGCAAGCCGTTCAAATCCTCGGCGCGGATACCCACAAGGTACCATTCCTGCGCGCGCTCATTTCAATGCGGGTCGGCTTCCATTTGCCGCCTGTGAATACGTCGAAACACTCCTCCGCAATGCAAGCCGCCGTAATAGTCGGCAATGTCAAAACGAATGTCGTAGCGGTCGGTCTGTTCGTCAAAAATCAAAGCTCCTGTTTTCTGTGCCATGTGGTAATCCTCCTTTAGATTTTTGCCTGTCGCTATATCGTGAGCGACAAGGGCGGTATAGTAGCTGTCAATGGTATTCGGCGCATTGAACAGCACCGCTTTAAGGTACTGTTTGATATTGCGGATTTTGGTGGTATTCTCTTTTTCATGCAGTCAAAGACAAATTCAATGTGACTGCTGTTCAGCTTCATAAACTTTGCCTTGACAAGCTCTGCCGGGTAATCGTCCCCGGCGATACGGATTGTCTTTTCTTCTTCTTGCATACCGTTTCAAGGATAATCGAAACAATTTCGTCTAAGCGGTCTTTGTCTACCTGCCCGTAGCGTACAAAATGGTCGTACTCGATATTGTCCTTGATGATTTCCTCATAAACGCTGTATGCGTCTGTCCTTTCCTTTCGTTTCCGTTCCGGCGGCGTAGCCCTTCCCCGTAAGGCAAAGGATTTAGGGAAAGGATAGGAATGGAATGGGTATTTGATATATCCGTATTTGATTTTTTCTTTTTTGGGTAAGTCAGTCTTTTGTATATCTTTATTTAATTGCGTTGGATTTTCCAACGTAGGTTTTTCCAATGTTGGTTTTTCCTGCATTGGATTATCCAATGTTGGATTTTCCAATGTAGGTAAATCCGATACAGGCGGGGTCTGCGGCTGCTCAGAATATCACATAGTCCGCGCCCCGCAAGCGTCCTTTCTCGTCGCGCTCCCTTGACCGAACGATATACCCGGCGCGTTCAAGCTCCTTAATGGCTTCGCGGATAGCGTCTATCTTCTCCCGGTTGATAAAGGACAGCCCCTGCAAGGGTGTAGTCCCAATCCTCCGGCAAGGACAGCATTTGCGACAACAGCCCTTTTGCCTTTAAGGAAAGCTCCTTGTTGCGTAGGTGGTGGTTGCTCATTACGGTGTAGCCCTTGTTTCGTTCCACCCGGAAAACTGCCATAGTTCATAGCTCCTTTGCTGCATACCTGTTACGCAATAGAAACGCGATTTTGAGGGTTTAGGTATCAATCTCTTATCCGCTGAAAACCGCGCCCGCAAAGCCGCATAAATCAAGGGCTTTTTCCTGTCTACTGCGTAACACGGGCATGAAAAAAGCGGCGTTTCTGTTCTCCCGTGTAGGGAATGGGAAACGCCGCTTGTACGGTGCGTTATTCTGCTTCTTCGGCTATGAGGTCTTGTATGACTTCGCCAAAGTCTGCCGTAAAGGAAAAGATGAAGTATTCCAATACGTCAGGGGCGGCGTCCATCGGCTCGGCTTCCTCGGAAAACGGTAAGCCCATAAGCCCATACAGCATTTTTGATGATTTCGAACAGCTTCCCCCGGTCGGCGGGGGTGTTCATGGTAACAAGTACGTCGGTCAAGCGGTTTACGGTTTCCATGTCGCCGCCTGTTGTTACCCATACCATTTCTGCGAATGGCTGCGTGATTGCTCCGGTTACAAGGTTTACCTTATCCTTGCTGATTTCGCCGGACGGGGAGTATAATACCCTTGTCTAAAAGTACGTTTTTCATGTCGTCCTCCTATAATCTGTGGTGCCAAAATGGTGCCCGGTCTTACAAAATCATCTTATACGGAGATACGGCAAGATAAATGACGATATGCGGAAAACCTTGATTTTAAGCCATTTTCGCAAGGTTTTATAAACACTTGCGCGGGCTTATAAGAAGATTTCCGTCTATCAAATCAATAAAAAATAATGGAAATATTTCAAAAAAATAGGTGAAGAGGCATTGCTTGAATGGGGAAATACAGAATATTTTGAACCTTTGCAGGTATGACAACTAGAAATGTGGTAAATCGGTTGAGACAAGATGCATCTATGGGAACCTGGGCATTTGCAGGAAGATTGGGAACAAAATTGTATAAAAGTCATTATTATGCATTATCTTCTAATGGTGCTGCAAGTAAAGCATATCCAGCAGGGTTACTGAGCAAAGGAGATATAGACAAAGCAATTGAAAATACAGTAGAACTTACAATGGCTTCTCATGATGATCCCTTATAGTATTTCTGGCGCATGTGCAGTAGCATCGGCAGTAAGTGAGGCCATGAAAATGAAGACATCAATTCACCAAATAATTGAAGCTGCCTTAGAAGGAAGTATAAAGGGAAGGAAAAATTGGCTCGAGCTAGAAAAGATATATGGACATATCCAGGACCATCTGTAACAAAAGAATCCATATGGCAGTTCAGATTGCCCTTCGTAGTGGAGAAAAAGATGAGGTAATCAATGAGTTGCGTGAAAGAATCGGGAGTGGACCGGCAATTTCGAATCTGTTCCGATTGCCCTGGGAATCATTATAGCAAATCAGGGAAGTACGATGGAAAGCATTTACGATGCAGTGAATATAGGAGATGAAACAAGCTCAATCGCATGTATAGTAGGAGCCATAGTAGGAACTTATAATGGATCGCGAAGTATCACAGACGGGTATTTGGATATTATTGAAAAAGAAAAATAATATTAATATAAAAGAAACAGGCAGAAGAATTGGAAAAATTATAAAAAAATGTTGTCTGTGCAATGAAGATGAGACATAAAAAACGTGCTAGTTCATACTGGCACGTTTTCGCACTTACTATTTATTAATAAAATGCTTTGAAAAGCAGTAGAAGTCGTAGTGTAATATAAGAGAGCATGCATCAATCTGACTACTGTGCAATGAAGATGAGACATAAAAAACGTGCTAGTTCATACTGGCACGTTTTTCGTATTCAATGGCTCATCGGAATGGTTTTGCACAGGGAAGGAAGAGGCATGCTCTCTTATTTATACACGAAAACTATACTTTTACAAACATTTTACAATCCCGCCGTTTTGATTTTACATTCTCCTTTTATGATAATAACTGTCGACGAGGTAAATAATAAAAAAGAATTATTGTACAAGACAAAAGGAGATTACGAAAATGAAATTAAAAAAAGTTTATTGCAATAATGGCAGTAACAGCAATGGTTGCAGGAATGGCAACAGGATGTGGCGGATCAAAATCAGATGCAGGATCTGATTCAACAGGAAGTGATACAAAGACAGAAAGCTTAAGCGGAACAATTACAGCAGCTGGTTCTTCAGCATTAAAACCGCTGGCAGATGATGCAGCAGATTCATTCTTAAATGAGAACCCGGACGTATCTATTACAATTGATGCAGGAGGATCAGGAGAAGGACTGAAGCAGGTATCCGAAGGAACAGTTGATATCGGAAACTCTGATGTAGCCGCTGAGGATAAGTTGGATGCAGATAAAGCAAAAGAACTTGTAGATCATCAGGTATGTGTTATTACAATGGCACCAATCGTAAATGAGGATGTTGCAAAGGCAGGAGTTAAGAGTCTTACAAAAGATCAGCTCATCAGCATTTTCACAGGAAAGACAACAAACTGGAAAGAAGTTGGTGCACCAGATGAGGACATCGTACTCGTAACAAGACCAGGATCTTCAGGAACAAGAGCTACTTTCCAGAAATATGCATTAGATGGAAATGAAGAAGCTTCCAATGCATCTATGGAGACAGATGATTCAGAGTACTTCTTACAAATGTAAAAAAGATACAAAGGGTGCAATTGGTTATGTTGCTCTTTCTTATCTGACTGGTGATGCAGGAGTTGAGACAGTTGCAATTGACGGAGTAGAGCCTACACTTGAGAACACATACAGTGGAGAGTACCCAGTATGGACATTTGAGCATATGTATACAAAGGTGAGCCAAACGAAGTTGTAAGTGCATTCCTTGATTACATCACAGGTGACAAATATGGAAGCCAGATGGAGAAACTTGGATATGGCGTTTCTTCTAAGATGACAAAGACAGAGCACTAATCAGGAAAAACGAGAAGTGGCAGGGCAGACGAAAATATAGCAATGTCTGCCATGCCATTTCTTATGAAAATCAGGTGAATGATATGAATAAAAAACAAAGTATGTTTGCAAAAAGAATATGCCTGAGAGGACTTATGACAGCCGGAGGCCTTCTGGTTATCGTAATCACGATCTGTATCGGAGCCTTCCTTGTATATAAAGGTTCTGGCACATTTACCATATTCCACCATTCCCTTTCAGACTTTCTGTTCTCAGCAGATTGGGTAACCGGCAGATAATGCCGAAGGCGGTGGTACGGTCGGAGCATTGATCTTTATCGTAGGTTCTCTTTGTACATGCGGACTTGCACTTCTGATCGCAACACCATTTGCACTGGGATCAGCAATCTTTATGATTGAAATTGCACCGAAATTCGGTGAAAAGTTTTATCGTCCGATTGTAGAAATATTTGCAGGTATTCCATCGGTTGTATACGGATGGGTCGGATTGACAGTACTGATCCCGGCAATTAAAAAATTATTTGGACTGCAGGTCGGACATTCTATACTGGCAGCGGGAATCGTACTCGCACTTATGATATTTCCAACGATCAGTAATGTGGCAGCAGATTCTATAAGTTCTGTTCCGAAAGATTATCGTATGGCGGCTTATGGACTGGGATCGACCAGATGGCAGTCAATCTATAAAGTTGTACTTCCGGCAGCAGGCTCAGGAATTCTTTCCGGTATTATCCTTGGACTTGCAAGAGCATTTGGTGAGGCGCTTGCAGTTGCAATGGTTATCGGACAGACGACAGCACTTCCAACTGGCATTTTCTCTACGACAAAGAGTCTGACAACGGAGATTGCGGCACAGATGGGAAATGCGACAGAAGGTGGAGAGATGAAGACAGCACTTTGGACAATGGCATTACTGTTATTCGTATTGTCCCTTGTATTTATTCTGCTGATTCATTATTTCTCCAGACCGAAGAAAGATAAAGTGTAAGGAGGAGACGAGAAGATGAACAGAATAAAACGTGCGCGTGGAACCAATAGCGTAATGACAGGCGTATTCTATCTGATCGCAGTTTTCTTTTTTTGCACTTTTGATTTCATTTGCATCTTATGTGATTATAAAAGGATTCAGCGGTGCGACTCCGGAAATGTTCCGCTTTCTGAGAAAAAGGAAGTATTGGAAACCAGTTATTTAATACGATTTATCTTGTATTCATATCACTGGTATTTTCCGTACCGCTTGGAGTAACTGCAGGAATTTATCTGTCTATGTATGCAAAAAAAAGGATTTTTGGACCAAGTTTCTTCGCATCTGCATCGAGACACTTTCCTCATTACCATCTATCGTAGTTGGTTTGTTTGGATATCTGGTATTCCTTGTGTTTTTCGGACTTGGAAAAAGTCTTCTTGCCGGAGCACTTTCCATTTCCATACTGGCAATTCCAGTTATTACAACGACGACAGAGGATGCGATCAATGGACTGCCAGATGATTATCTTCAGGCAAGTTTGGGACTTGGTGCAACGAGGTGGCAATCCATCTATCACGTACTTCTTCCGGCCTGTATTCCACGAATTATGACGGGTGTAATACTGGCAGCAGGAAGAGGATTTGGTGAGGCGGCAGCGCTTCTTTATACAACTGGTTCCGGAACAGATATCCGTTGGGGTAATTGGAACCTGGCAGCACCGACCTGTCCGTTAAATATATTCCGTCCGGCAGAGACGTTATCATTACAGATTTGGGGCTTACAGATCAATGGACAAGATCCGAATCTTGCCAATCTGTCAGCGGCAGTTTTGATGATCCTCGTTCTGTTATTTAGTATCGGGGCAAATGCCTTGAGCCGACATATCAATAAAAAGACGTCAGGTGAAAGTGTGTAGAAAGGATAAAAAAAAATTATGGCAGATCAATCAAAAAATATAAATTTGATATCAGTAATCTGAATCTGCATTATGGTGGTTTCATGCATTAAAAGATGTAAATATGCAGATTGAAGCAAATAAGATTACTGCTTTTATAAGGCCGATCCGGATGTGGAAAGTCTACATTTTTAAAGACTTTGAACCGCATGAATGACTTGGTAGAGAATTGTAAGATCGATGGAAAGGTGCTGCTTGATGGCACAGATATTTATAAGGATATGGATGAAATTACTCTGCGTTACCGTGTCGGAATGGTATTTCAGCAGCCAAATCCTTTTCCGAAGAGCGTATACGACAATGTGGCATATCCCAAGAATGGCCGGAATCAAGAAAAAAATCGCAGTTGGATGAGATTGTGGAGCGAAGAGCTTAAGACAGGCAGCTATCTGGGATGAATTAAAAGACAGGCTTCATAAAAGTGCGCTTGGACTTTCCGGTGGACAGCAGACAGAGACTTTGTATCGCAAGAACACTTGCGGTAGAGCCGGAAGTCATATTGATGGACGAACCAACTTCTGCACTGGATCCGATTTCAACATCTAAGATTGAAGACCTTGCGATGGAACTGAAAAAAAAGATTATACTATTGTCATGGTGACTCACAATATGCAGCAGGCTGTCCGTGTATCTGACAATACTGCATTCTTCCTGTTGGGCGAAGTGATCGAGTATAACGATACAGAAAAATTATTCTCTATTCCTTCTGACAAGCGTACAGAAGACTATATTACAGGGAGGTTCGGTTAAGATATGAGTAATAAGTTTGATATGCAGCTGGAACGTCTCAACAGCCAGCTGACCCATATGGGAGAGATGTGTGAGATTGCAATTACCAGAGCAACGAAGGCTTTGGAAGATGGTAAGATTGGATGAGGCGAAATCTGTCCAGGAGGCAGATGAAGAGATTGACCAGTTAGAAAAAGACATCGAACGTCTTTGTCTGAAGCTTCTGTTACAGCAGCAGCCGGTAGCAAGAGATCTTCGCCAGATTTCAGCGGCACTTAAGATGATCACAGACATGGAACGAATCGGAGATCAGGCATCTGATATTGCGGAGATTATTATTTCTGAAAAGAAGGATGAGGCAGCAGATATTCCGGTTATTGTGAAGATGTCTGAAGCAAGCAGCAAAGATGGTTCGGGACAGTGTGAATGCTTATGTGGAAAAAGACCTGGAGTTGTCACGTGCTGTTATCGAATACGATGATGTTGTAGATGAGATGTTCGAGGAAAATAAAAAACAGCTGATAGATTACATTTCCAAGAATAGCGGAGAAGGTGGAAAGGAAGCCATTGATCTGATCATGGTCGCAAAATACCTGGAGAGAATTGCAGATCATGCGACCAATATTGCAGAGTGGGTAGAAATTTTCAATTACAGGAATCCACAAGGAGAGCAAAGTATGATATTTTGTGTAGAAGACGATAGTAACATTCGAGAATTAGTCATATATACACTTGAGACCACGGGCTTTAAAGCGCGTGGTTTTGAGGATGGAAAGGAATTTTTAGAAGCGCTGGCACTGGAGACACCGGAATTGATCTTATTAGATATCATGCTTCCGGGAATGGATGGGCTGGAGCTGTTAAGCAAATTAAAAGCGGCACCGAAGAACCGTAATATTCCGATAATTGTGTTGACAGCAAAAGGTGCAGAATACGATAAAGTAAAAAGCACTGGATGCCGGGGCAGACGATTACGTGACCAAACCATTTGGAATGATGGAGCTTGTATCCAGAATCAAAGCAGTCCTTCGAAGAACACAGAAAGATACACAGGATCCACAGGACGCCATTGTTCTTGGTGACATTGAGATGAATACGAAAAAACATGAAGTAACTGCAGATGGAGAAGTTGTGACATTGACGCCTCAAAGAGTATGAACTTTTTGAAGCGCCTTATGAAGAACCCGAACATTGTCATGACACGAGACTGTCTGCTGGAAGACATCTGGGGATACGATTTCGACGGTGAGACAAGAACTGTCGATGTACATGTAAGAACACTCAGACAAAAACTTGGCAAAAGCGGAGAGAAGATTGAAACAGTCCGCGGCGTCGGATACCGCATGTCAGAATAAGATAAAGTAGTAGAACACAGGAGACAGGAAGGGGACGGGAGCAACGGAGCCAAGGCGAGTATGCCCCGTCCCCAAAAGCGAGGCGTAAGCCCGCTCAAGAGGCTCACCCGTCCCCAAAGCGAGGCGTAAGCCGCTGGAAAGGTACGCATATGAAACTTAGAAGCAAAATTCAACATAGTATGATCATGGTCATCACAGTGACGCTTCTGGCGGCATATGCGCTGACCACACTGGTTATCTACAGACAGAATGTAGGTTTAATGGAGCGGAGACGCGTCAGGAAGCGGATTTATATTGTAAAGGCAATCGAGATATCCGGAACAGATTACTTAAAGCAGATGGACGAGGTAGAAAAGAATACAAGAATTACCTTGATTGATCCGGCAGGCGATGTTCTGTACGATTCTACGGAAGACGCGGTGACTTTACAGAACCACAAGAATCGTCCGGAAATCAAGGCTGCCCATAAGAATGGTACTGGTCAGGAAGTCAGAAGATCCATGACGATGAGCAAGGAAATGTTCTATTATGCAAAGCTTCTTCCGGATGGAAATGTACTTCGTGTATCCAAGACTATGAACACAGCGCTTCACACAGCAATTTCAATCCTGCCGATTATGGGATTGATAGCAGTTGTGGCTCTAGCATTTGCATATCTGCTTTCCAGACAGCAGGTGGCAAAGCTGATTCGACCAATTAATGAACTGGATCTGGAGGAACCTCTGGAAAACGAAGTTTATGAAGAGCTGACACCGCTTCTTGAGAGCATTGATAAGCAGAACAAAGAAAAAAGAAGCCATTGCCAATATGCGAAAAAGAATTTTCAGCAAATGTATCTCATGAATTGAAAACGCCACTTACCTCAATTTCAGGTTATGCCGAGATCATGAAGAGCGGAATTGTGAAACCCGAAGATATGCCACGCTTCTCAGAGAAAATTTACAATGAGGCAAGGCGATTGATTACATTAGTAGAAGATATCATCAAGTTATCACATCTGGACGAAGGAAAAGTCGAACTAGAGAGACAAGATGTAGATCTTTATGAACTAACGAGAGAAATTATAAGCCGTCTGGCACCACAGGCTTCGGCGAAGAAAGTCCACATGGAGTTGACCGGAGAATCTGTTATTTACAATGGAGTCCGGCAGATTCTGGATGAGATGGTCTACAATATTTGCGAAAAATGCTATCAAATATAACAAAGAAGGCGGAGAAATCCGTGTCTGGGTCGGAAACACACTGAATGGAAAGAAGATTATCGTGACAGATACAGGAATCGGAATTCCTAAAAAAATCAACAAGATCGGATCTTCGAGCGGTTTTATCGCGTAGATAAGAGCCACTCAAAAAAAAGAAATTGGCGGAACCGGACTGGGACTATCTATCGTAAAACATGGCGCAATATTGCACAATGCAAAGATCCATGTAGATAGCGAGTTGGGAAAAGGAACGAGGATGGAATTGACATTTTAACAACAGGGGATGTAGTCAACTGGCGATTGACTATGTCCCTAATTGCGTTCTTGGGGATAAAGAATAGGCCACTGTGAGAATGCAAAGGAATTCTTGAATTGACATATATTATATTTAATGTTAATATAGATATATCAAAAGAATAAGAAAGGTGCTACCGCTGACGGTTCGCCTGATATTAATGGGTTATGAATAACCGCTCATGTTTGCAGGACGATGGGCGGTTATTCTTCTGTCTTGGAGTTATGCTTTCCATGCATATACCCAAGACTATAAAAAAGTCGCACACAGTGAGATTACTGTAATAAGGTCATTTATGGTTAGCATAATCTTATCTCCTTTCCAAAGATTTTAGTAAATGAATCTATGTAATCGGAGCTATAACTCTCTATTGCGGAAGATACACTAAAGGAAAGAACATGTGAATTGTTTGGTAGACATGCTGTTTTCCTAAATAATCCACGATTATGTCGGTTCGAGTCTGGTCTCGAGTCTGCGCTTCTATATAATAATTTCCTGTACCATTGATGCTTGTATATCCATTCTTATCTCTTAGTATAAAAAAAATGTTGAACGACAACTGAAACTGTCATTCAACATTTTTTTAAGGAGTTTTATTTATTTACATAATTCTTCTGCCAGTTTTTCGAGTTGTGTTGTACTTTCTTCGTTGAGCGCTGACATAATCTTTACAGTAGTTTCTGTAAATGTGATTTCTCTTTGCTCTTTTCAAATAACTGACGCATCACTTTGGCAGCGGTTGCAGCCCAGGAACCATTTTCAATCAGTCCGATGGTACGTTTCTGGTAATTGCGTTCGGTTCAGTGATTCAATGAACTCGCATAAATGGGAAGACATCCCCATTGTAGGTTGTTGTTGCCAGTACGAGGCGGTCATAGCGGAATGCATCTTCCACAGCCTCGGCAATGTCGTCTCTTGCAAGATCTGTGATCGCAACTTTCTCACAGCCTTTGTCTACTAACATCTGAGCCAGTAATTCAGCAGCTTTCTTTTTGTATTTCCATAGACGGAAGTATAGGCAATGAGCACGCCTTTATCTTCCGGCTCATAAGGCAGACCATGTCTGATACAGGTTCAGATAGAAGTCCAGATTTTCGTTCAGTACTGGTCCGTGGAGTGGGCAGATGGTCTGGATATCAAGACCGGCAGCCTTCTTAAGAAGTGCCTGTACCTGAGCGCCGTATTTTCCAACAATTCCGAAATAATAACGTCTTGCTTCGCAAGCCCAGTCTTCCTCAACATCCAATGCACCGAATTTTCCAAATGCATCTGCGCTGAAGAATACTTTTTGCATAGGAATCGTAAGTCATAATGACTTCTGGCCAGTGAACCATAGGTGCTGCAACAAATGTAAGTGTATGTTTTCCAAGTTCCAGTGTGTCTTTTTCTTTGACTACAAGCTGGTGCTCTGCATAATCACATCCAAAGAATTGCTTCATGATGGTAAATGCTTTCGCGCTTGCCACAATTGTGGTATCTGGATAATTCTCCATAAATATGCCAATACTTGCGGAGTGATCAGGTTCCATATGTTGAATGATCAGATAGTCTGGTTTTGCATCACCGAGCACATTTTTTATATTTGCAAGCCATTCTTCTGAAAAATGTGCATCAACGGTATCAAAAATGGCAATTTTATCATCCGTGATCACATAAGAATTGTATGCCATACCATTCTCTACCTGATACTGTCCTTCAAAAAAAGATCAATGTCATGGTCGTTCACGCCAACATATTTGATATCTTCTGTAATAGTCATATTGATTAATATCTCCTGTATTTTGAATTTGTCATTAAAATTAAAAAGTACATCCGCAATTTTTGTAAGAACAAAAAGCTGCCTCGTACAAAGCTCAAATTCACCAGGATTATTATAACGCCATCGAAGGAAAAAAAGATAGTATTTTACAAAGTGTATTTAGAAAAATACAAAAAAAGAGATTTTTAGAATATGTTGACAATAAAAGACGAGGCAGTTGACGCATTTGAATATTTATCCAGAATCGAAGGCATCATTCCGGCAATCGAGAGCGCTCACGCAGTAGAATATGCAAAGAAAATCGTACCACAGATGGACAAAGATGAGATTGTAGTCATTACAATTTCCGGACGTGGAGATAAGGACTGTGCAGCAATCGCGCGTTACAGGGGGAGGATATCCATGAATAAAAACATAAAAAAGCATTTGGAAAAGGGAAAGCATTTATTCCATTCGTCACCTGCGGTGATCCGTCACTGGAAATCACAGAACAGCTCGTTTACGCCATGGAAGAGGCAGGCGCAGACCTCATTGAACTTGGAATTCCATTTTCAAATCCGACAGCAGAATACTCGGTCATTCAGGCGGCAAATGTACGGGCGCTCTCAGGCGGCGTGACAACCGACAAAATATTTGACATGGTAAAGGCGTATTCGTCAGAAAACTTCTATACCAATGGTTTTCATGACCTATGCAAATGTGGTATACTCTTATGGTACAGAGCGCTTTGCGAAGGCGGCAGCAGAAATCGGGATGGACGGACTTATTTTGCCGGACGTACCATTTGAAGAGAAAGAAGAATTTGCCATACCATTTAAAAAGAGCATGGACTGGATCTCATTTCCTTGATTGCACCGACTTCCCACGAGAGAATTGCCATGATCGCAAAAGAAGCAGAAGGATTCGGAATCTCGGAACCCAAGCAGGCGGAGAAAAAAATGGCAGCCCAGTCAGATGGAGTTATTGTAGGTTCAGCAATTGTGAAGCTCTGTGAAAAATATGGAGCAGATTGTGTCCCACATTTCCACGTTCGTGAAAGAGATGAAGGACGCAATCCGGTAGAAAGGACATGCGTAGAAAATGGCAAGATATGTGAAAGACCTGTTGCTGAACAAACCAGAAGATTTTGTAACATTTATTATGAACGACTATTTACAGAAAAAATCAGTTCGTTGTATCAGAGTGGAAAGGCGAGCCGGCTTACCGGACAGGAGATGCGCTGATCGAAGGATACAAGTATCTGAAATGAATTCTATGAAAATGGAACACTTCATTTGGAAGCATGGATGAAAAGCACATTTGGAAAAGAAATGGGACTGGACGGATTCGTAGGAGCTTTGCAGAAAAAGCCATATAGAGAAGGCATTGAGCAGCTTTTCCATGTGTTAGAGCAGGCGATTCCTGAGGCCGGTATGAATGAGATGACAGGACAGCAGGGCATGAATGGTGCAAATGGACAGCCAAAACCACATCCGGTTCCGGTGAAGACCGTGGATAATTCCAGCGCAGCAACGATGGCACTTGTGTTCGGAATTCTGGGGCATTTGGTATCAGCTTTTTATCACCATTGATTTCTATTATCCTTGCAATACTTGGCTACAGTAGAGCACGCATAGGCATGCAGTCCGCATTAAAAGGACGGGCAAAAGCCGGGCGCAACTTCTGTATAGTTGCAATTGTACTTTCTATAATTCTATGGGTAACGAACCTTGTGCTGACAATTATGGTCCGGTAAATGTTATGAAGCTTAGAGAGCGGATCTTTCAGGAGACAGAACGAGAAAAAGCGCAGGATTATCTATGGAACGAATTAGTCCTGCTACAGAGTCAGATCTTTCGTACCGTGAAGGGACTGGAGTATACATATCAAATCCGTGGAAATGAAATGTTTGTGTCAAGAAAGACGAAATCCATAACGAAAGCTTCCGTGGATCTGGCACTTGAAAAAATCATAGAATTAAGTGGAGAGGTGGCAGGACCTAAAAAACTGAAATGCTTCGGCGCAAGCTACCTGTATCCGATATTTATAGAAATGGGACTTGTATTAAGAGCAGCTAGTTTATGAGAAAACAGCTGATATAGCCTCCGGCAGGGCGCACATTGTCCGGTGGACAATGGTTTTGCGCCGACCGAAACGGAGTGTAGACTTGCAGAGGCATTCTTGAATGAAATATGAAATAAAATTATGAGAGGCAGACTTAAGGAAAACATAAGAAAACATTCCTTGAGACTGCCCTTTGCTGTCGCAGGAAGGAAGATATGTTATGGAGATACAAATATTGAATTGGCTGCAGAGCTTACATACGCCAATTTTGGACAAGATCATGCAGTTGATCACACATCTGGGAGATATGGGAATTATATGGATAATTCTTACGATAGTTATGCTCCTGATTCCAAAGACAAAAAAAAAGCGGTGTGATCATGGCAGCAGCACTGATTGTAGATGTGATTTTATGCAATGTAATTTTAAAAAATCTGATTGCGAGAGTGCGGCCATACGATGTCAACACAGCAGTACAGGTATTAGTTGCAAAACCGAAAGATTTTTTCTTTTTCCGTCCGGACACACAGCAGCGTCGTTTGCCAGTGTGACAGCCCTTTATCTGGCAGGAGAGAAAAAAACTGTGGAAACCAGCCCCTTGCGCTGGCAATTTAATCGCATTTTCCAGAATGTACCTGTATGTACATTATCCGACAGACATTCTCGGTGGAGTTATCTTTGGAAGTTTAAGTGCATGGATTGGATACCAGTGTAGCAAAAAAAAATGTTCAACATTTTTCAAGTCGAACGTCCGTGAGACTTGGCGCGTGATTCTGGTCAGAGAAGCTGACATATGCCTATCAGAATCACTGCGCATCCTCGCGGGAGCGTTTATCTCAATCGGAGACCAACTCCCACTGAGACAAATTTGTTATTACTCACCACCTGAAGAGGTGGGAGTCTTCTCGACTGAGATAAACATTGGAATATAAAGTAATAGAAGTTTCTAATTCAAATTTAACTCGACGATTGAATTAAAACGAGTTATATTAAAAACACAAGAATCAACTATTTAGTAGAAATGAGGGATTTTAGGTGGGAACGACATCTGAAACTAAACCAAAACGATATATCAGCGTGGGGCTTCTGGCACATGTGGATTCTGGAAAGACAACGCTTTCAGAAGGAATCCTTTATCTGACAGGACAGATCCGTAAGCCGGGGCGTGTAGATCATGGGGATGCGTTCCTTGACAACTACGCGCTGGAACGACAGAGGGGGATTACGATTTTTTCCAAGCAGGCAGTGTTTCAGCTTGGTGACAGCCAGGTGACACTTCTGGATACGCCGGGCCATGTGGATTTTTCCGCTGAAATGGAGAGAACGCTTCAGGTGCTGGATTATGCGGTTTTGGTAGTCAGCGGAGCTGATGGCGTGCAGGGACACACCCGCACGCTCTGGAATCTGCTTGCGCGCTACCGGATTCCGACATTTTTATTTGTCAATAAAATGGATCAGCCAGGGACGGACAAGGCGCTGATTCTAAAAGAGCTGAAGAAAAAAACTGGATGCTTCCTGTGTGGATATGGAAGATCCGGAAGATATTGCCACGGGGACGAACGTGCACTGGAAGAGTATCTGGAAGCGGGAGAAGTTTCTATAGATACCATAAGCCAGATGATTGCAGATCGTCAGATTTTCCCTTGTTATTTTGGTGCTGCGCTGAAATTACAAGGTGTACAGGAATTACTGGACGGGATTGGAAAATATGTGGGGAGATAATGTTTCGGCCAATTATGATCAGGCAGATAATAGATTACAGAACAGTGGAGATGCTCAGCAGTTTGGTGCGCGTGTCTATAAGATTTCCCGTGACCCTCAGGGAAATCGACTGACTCACATGAAGATTACTTCCGGTGAATTAAAAGTTAAATCTTTGCTGAAAGGTGGACAAGTCTCTGAGCCGTGGGAAGAGAAGGCAGACCAGATCCGAATTTATTCCGGAGAAAAATTCGAGACAGTACAACAGGCGAAAGCAGGCATGATCTGTGCTGTGACAGGATTAAAGCATACATTTCCAGGGGAGGGACTTGGAATTGAAGCCGGTAAACAGGCAGTAACACCGATGTTAGAACCAGTTCTGAATTATCAGGTTTATTTCCCTGATCAGGTGGATGCACACACCATGCTCGGCTATATGCGTCAGATCGAGGAAGAAGATCCCATGCTTCGGGTCATTTGGAATGAAGAACTGGGCGAAATCCATGTTCAGCTTATGGGCGAGGTGCAGACAGAGATTCTGAAAAGTCTGGTAAGCGAACGATTCGGAGTAGATGTGACATTTGGCACTGGAAATATTGTATATAAGGAAACAATAAAAAATGTCGTAGAAGGTGTAGGGCATTATGAGCCGCTCCGCCATTATGCGGAGGTGCATCTGATTCTGGAGCCGGGACTTCCGGGCAGCGGGCTTGAGTTCTCAACCGACTGCAGTACGGATGATCTGGATCTGAACTGGCAGCGGCTGATTCTCACACATCTTTTGGAGCGGGAGCATAGAGGTGTGCTTCTTGGAGCGGCAATTACTGATATGAAGATCACACTGGTAGCAGGAAGAGCACATTTGAAACACACGGAGGGCGGTGACTTTCGACAGTCTACTTTACCGGGCCGTGCGGCATGGGCTGATGCAGGCGGAAAGTGTACTGTTAGAGCCATATTATGAATTTCGTCTGGAAGTGCCGTCAGAAATGATCGGGCGTGCACTAACGGATGTTCAGCGTATGTACGGTGAGTTTGCGCCACCGGAGACAGACGGGGATCAGAGTGTGCTTACAGGAAGCGCGCCGGTTGCCTGTATGCGTGATTACCAGAAAGAAGTGGTGAGCTACACAAGAGGACGGGGACGGCTGACACTTGTATTTCAGGGCTATGCACCATGCCATAATACAGAAGAGATTCTGGAAAATGCAGGCTATGACCCGGAAGCGGACAACGAGAATCCGACCGGTTCTATATTTTGCAGTCACGGAGCCGGATATTATGTACCATGGCAGGAAGTGCCGGAGCATATGCACATTTCCTCTAAGTTGGAGGAGTATCTCAGAAAAAGACAAAGATGGGGGAAATGCACGAAGAAGTTGATGGCAATGGCAGAGGTGTATTAAGAAATGGTGCTGCCGGTGGAAGTCCTTCAAAATCAGGCAGAAGTCGTGATTTTGGCGCGGAAGACCGGGAATTGAAGAGATTTTCATGCGGACTTACGGAAAGATTGAACGCAAGAAACCAGGCAACAGACCGCGTACGATCATTGCCCAGTCCCAATATAAAGAAGAAAAACCACAGGAGAAGGTTGCAGAATATCTTTTTAGTAGATGGGTACAACGTCA
>VOFJ01001349.1_pt1 | contig 17834 bp, 27 predicted proteins | sample 5384081 | NCBI WGS metagenome assembly VOFJ01 (sample SAMN12384729, study PRJNA508395) | human gut metagenome | isolation source: healthy gut I | host: Homo sapiens
CGGTAATACTTCGTTCAGTTACGTATTGCATTCCACGCTGACCACGCAGGAGGAGATCCTGAACGAGCTGGTGGAGCTGCAGGCCACCCATGGCAACATCACGGACAAGGATGCCTACAAAAAAGGCCCTTTATGCCCGTGAGGCGGAGGGCTCCACCTACGTGGACAACGGCATCACGGTGCCCCACGCCCAAGACCAATGTAGTCACCCGCCCCAGCCTGGCGGCGCTGCGGCTGAGCACTCCGGTCCAGTACAACGCCGATGACGACGGCAAAACCGACCTGCTGTTTGCGATTGCCGCGCCGGAGAATGGCAGCCTGCACATTGACATGCTGGCCCGCATGATGCAGATGCTGATGAACGACGACTTCGTCGAAAAGCTGCGCGCCGCCAGGACCGCCCGCCGAATTTCTCGACGCCATCGACGCCCAGGAGGATGCCCAATTTGGCGCGGAGAGCTTCACCCAGCAGGAGATCCCCAGCAGGGCTACCGCGTGTTGGCCGTCACGGCCTGCCCCAACGGCATCGCCCACACCTACATGGCCGCTGAGGCGCTGGCCAAGATGGGCGACAAGCTCGGTCTGCCAACAAAGGTCGAGACGAACGGCTCCGACGGAGCCAAGAATGTGCTGACCCCCGAGGAGATCGCCGCCTGTGACGGCATCATCATTGCGGCGGACAAGAACGTCGAGACCGCCCGCTTCGACGGCAAGCCGGTGCTGTTTGCCCGCGTGGACGATGGCATCCACAAGCCGGAGGAGCTGATCAAAAGATCGTGCACGGCGAAGTGCCTGTTTATCATGCCGAGGGCGGTGCACCGCTGCCGAGGATGAGACTTCCGGCGACAGCTTTGGCCACAGCCTGTACAAGCACCTGATGAACGGTGTATCGCACATGCTGCCCTTCGTCGTAGGCGGCGGCATCATGATCGCGCTGGCGTTCCTGCTGGACGATTACACGATTGATCCGTCCAACTTCGGCATGAACACGCATGGCGGCGTTCTTCAAGACCGTCGGCAGTGCGGCGTTTGGCTATATGCTTCCGATCCTTGCAGGCTTTATCGCCATGTCTATTGCGGACCGTCCGGGCCTGGCCGTCGGCTTTGCGGGCGGCGTGCTGGCCATGAACGGTACGAACTTTGCCGCCCTTGCCCACGGTGAGACCACCGGCATCTCCGGCGGCTTCCTGGCCGCGCTGCTGGCGGGCTTTGTCGCGGGCTACATCGTGCAGTTCCTCAAGAAGATCACCGAGAAGCTGCCCGCCAGCCTCAACGGCATCCGCCCGATGCTGATCTATCCGCTGGGCGGCATGCTGGCTATTGGTGCGGTCATGTGCGGCATCAATCCGGTTATGGGCGTCATCAACACGGCAATGACCGATTGGCTGAACGCCATGGGCGGCACGTCCAAGGTGCTGCTGGGCGCAATCGTGGCCGGTATGATGAGCATTGATATGGGCGGCCCCTTCAACAAGGCGGCTACGTCTTTGGCACTGCGGCGCTTGCCTCCGGCAACTATGGGGTTATGGCCGCGGTCATGGTCGGCGGCATGGTGCCCCCGATTGCGATTGCCCTCTCTACGACCTTTTGCCCCAGAAAGTGGAGTGCCGACGAGCGCCGCAACGGCATCGTGAACTACGTCATGGGCCTCTGCTTTGTGTCTGAGGGCGCGATCCCTTATGCAGCCGTAGATCCGCTGCGCGTTCTGCCCAGCTGCGTTGTCGGCGCGGTCGCCGGTGCGCTCTCCATGACCTTCGGCTGTGCACTGCGTGCACCCCACGGCGGCATCTTCGTATTCCCGGTGGTGGATCACGCGCTGATGTATGTCGTGGCGCTGGCCGCCGGCAGCATCGTGGGTGCCGTGATCCTGAGCCTGCTCAAGAAGGACCAGCCCCAAAGCTGAATTTCTCCCAACCATAGGAAAAGCCACCCCTTCGGGTGGCTTTTCTTCGTTGTATCACGCTTTCGGCCCACAGAGACATGTTTTTTCTTCCAATTCCAACCCAAGGTCGCCCTCGATCTCCATAAAGCATTCCAGCAGGATGGGGTTGAAGGCACCGCACTCGCCGTTCAGGATCATGTCCACAGCCTTCCGGTGGGGTACGCCTTTTTGTAGCAGCGCTCACTGGTCAGCGCGTCGTAGACGTCCGCCAGCGCAACGACCTGCGCGGCGATGGGGATCTGCTCACCTTTAAGCCCGTCCGGGTAGCCGCGCCCGTCCCAGCGCTCATGATGCCAGCGGGCAATGCTGTAAGCCGTCTGGAGCAGAGGCTCAGTGCTGAAGTTCTCCAGCTTGCTCAGCATCTCCGCGCCGATGGTGGTGTGGGTCTTGATGACCTCGAACTCCTCCTTGGTCAGGCGGCCGGGTTTGTTCAGGATCTTCTCGTCGATGGCGATCTTGCCGATGTCGTGCAGGGCTGCAGCCAGCGGGATATTATCCTGCATTTCGGAGGTGATGTGGTAGCGGTTGGGCCGTTCCAGCAGCTTTTCCAGCACCCGTTCGGTCAGGCGCTGGATGTGCTGGACATGCAGCCCGCTCTCGCCGTTGCGGAACTCGACCATCTGGCTCAGAACGCCCACCAGCATGGTGGTGTTCTTCTCCCGCTCACGGATCTGCTCCGACAGCAAAGTGGTCAGCCGCCGCTGTTTTGCGTACAATTTAATGGTATTGAACACCCGGCGGTAGACCACGCGGGAGTCGAACGGGCGGGAGACGTAATCCGAAACGCCCATTTCGTAGGCACGGCGGACGGAGGCTTCGCTGTCCTCGCTGGATATCATGATAACCGGCAGGTCCTCAATGGTGTGGTTGCGGTTCATGAAGTCCAGCACCTCGAAGCCGTCCATCTTGGGCATCACGAGATCCAGCAGCACCAAGGCGATATCCCCCCATGTGCTGATGCAGCTTTTTCAAGGCACTCCTCGCCGTCGGCAGCTTCCAGAATGCGGTAGTCCCCCGCAGGATCTCCGAAAGGGATGGCGCGGTTCATCTCGGAGTCGTCCACGATGAGCACCTGCTGCTTTTGTTCCCGCTTGGAGTTTGCTTCATCGGGCAGGTCCTCCGCACCGGCCATCACGACGCTGTTCTTGCGGAGCTTGGCCTGATACATCAGCCGGTCGGCCTGACGCACCACGGCATCCATGGAGCCGCCGGGCATCTGGACGATGCCGCCTATGCTGGCCGAAAGCCGCATGTGGCTGTAGCCGGGCACGATGGCATCGTGGATCTTTTCGCGGATCAGCTCCAGCTTGACTTTGAAGTAATCCTCCGGGATGCCGGGCAGCACCAGCAGAAATTCGTCGCCGCCGAAGCGCACCAGTGCATCGGTCTGGCGGATGCAGCTCCGCACGATGTTGACGGCGGTCTTCAGCGCCATATCACCGGCGTGGTGGCCGTAGGTATCGTTGTAGACCTTGAAGTCGTCGAGATCCATCAGCGCCACGCCGGTGGGGCCCTTCATCCCCGGACGATCTCCTCTCATAGTAGCGGCGATTGTACACATCGGTCAGGACATCGTGGTAAAGCTTGGTGTTGTAGCCGGAGATCGCGCTGAACAGGGCCTCGGTGTCGTCCGGGTCAAGGATGGTATCGCTATGCATCCGCTGCAGCAGTTCCAGCACAAAGGGATCCCCGTCCACTTCCAGATATCTGGCCGTCACCTGTACGATATCCGGTGCAAAGTATTCCAGTTTTACACGCTGATCGTGGTTCTCATAGGCGCTTTTCACGGCACAGTGGCGGCAGCGGCGGCTCTTGTGGCGGCAGGCATAGCACAGATCTTCGCCGTTGGGGTCGGAGCGCACTCCCTCCTCGATCCGTGCAATGGCGTCCCTGTCCAGCAGCCGCACATCGGTGTACAATTGCTGTAAGTCGCGGAGCATTGCCTGAACTTCCTGCATCGTCTTCATCTTTGCCGCTCCCCATGCCTTTCTATGCTGCTTTGCCAAAAACGCAAAGCAAATCTCTGGTATTTTTAGGATATATACTCATTATAAACGGTTTTCCGGCAAATGGAAGGGCTTTCTTGAAACTTTTCTGCAAAAGAGAGGATTTCGTTGGGTTTTTCGGAAAAAGGCCAGTTTTTTCGGCGCAAACAGTAGCCCCGCAGAGGAAAAAGTGCTATAATGGTTTATATATCACCGTTGACGATACAGGGGATTTTTTGTACATGACGCTCGAAGAATGCTACACCGCCATGGGCGCGAATTATCAGGATGTGCTCAAGCGGTTCTATAAGTCGGATATGATCCGCCGCTTTGGCAAAATGTTTTTGCAGGACGACAGTTTCCGTCCCCTGACCGACGCCATGGCCAAGCAGGACGTGAAAGAGGCGTTCCGTGCCGCGCACACCCTGAAGGGCGTCTGCCTCAACCTCGGCTTCGACAACCTCAGCTCCCCCGGCGGTAGCCCTGACGGAGATCCTCCGCGCAGGAACGTTTGAGGGCGCTGCGGAGCAGTATGCCATCGTGAAAAACCCGAATACGACCGCACCATCAAGGCCATCAAGGCCCTTGATTGGTGCGCATTCTGAGCCGCGGGGTCACCGGGGCTCTTTACGGGGTCCGGGCCGGAGATGCCCGCCCCGCGCAGGAGAAGGAAACCGTATGAAGCTTCATTTTCGTTCTTTTGGTCAGCATCGCACTGAGTGCTGCGCTCTTGCTGGGCTGTGTGGGTTGCGGCGGCGCCCCAAGGCAGCCACCACCATCACCGTCTGGACCTACTACAGCGGCGACCAGCTCACCAGCTTCAATGAGCTGGTGGACGAATTCAATTCCACCGTCGGGCAGGAAAAGCACATCGTGGTCAAAAGCTCCAGCCAAGGTAGCGTGACCGACCTTGAGACCAATGTGCTGGCCGCTGCCAAGGGCGAAGTGGGCGCTGCCGCCCTGCCCAACATCTACCCGGCTATGCGGATATGGCCTTTTACGACCTCGACCAGCTCGGCGAGGTCGTGGATCTGGCCCCCCTACCTGACGGATAAAGGAAAAGGCCGCCTACGTGGACGGCTTTTTAAAAAGAAGGCGACCTGATGAACAACGGCGAGCTGAAGGTCTTCCCTGTGGCGAAATCCACCGAGCTGTTCTACCTGAACACCACCGATTTTGCCCCTTTGCCGAGGCCACAGGCGTGACCTATGCGGATCTTTCCACCGTGGAGGGGCTGAACGAGGCCGCACACAAATACTACGACTGGACCGATGCCCAGACGGCTGTGCCCAACGACGGCAAGGCCCTGTATGGCCGCGACGCGCTGACCAATTACCTGCTCTGCGGCGCACAGGAACTGGGTACGACCATCTTTGATGCCGAGAACGGCGTGATGACCCTGCACCTTGACAAGCCGACCCTCCGCAAGCTGTGGGATAACTACTATGTCCCCTACATCAAGGGCTGGGCCGCCGCCAGCGGCCACTTCCGCAGCGACGATATCAAGACGGGCAACCTGCTGTGCTACGTCGGCTCGTCCTCCAGCGGCTACTTTCTTCCCCCACCCGTGTCATGACCAGCGACACCGAGAGCCACGGCATCGAGATGGCCGCGCTGCCCTGCCCCGGCTGTCCAGGCTGTGAGCCGGTGGCCGTCCAGCAGGGGGCCGGCATGGTAGTCATCCCGGGCACCGAGGACGAGATCAGCGCCTGCGTTGCCTTCCTGAAATGGTTCACCCAGCCGGAAAACAACCTGCAGTTCTCGGTGCAGTCCGGCTATATGCCCGTGACCTATGCCGCCAACAGCATGTCCGCTCTTGAGAACAGCGACCTGACGGTCTCCGACAGGATCCACAAGGTGCTGAGCCTGTCCATTGATGCCATCGATCGCAGCAAGCTCTACACCACCCATGCCTTCCCGGATGCCCTGCGCGCCCGCAATACCCTGCAGTACGCGCTGGAGGACCGTGTCACTGCTGACCGTGCCACGGTGCTGGAGCGGCTGGCTGCCGGGCAGACCCCCCGAGGAAGCCGAAGCCGAGTTCCTGACCGATGCCTATTTTGATGCCTGGTACGACCAGACTCTGGCCGCTCTCAGCGCCTTTGCGGGCTGAGATGCCCTTGGAACAACCACAAAAAGGAGAGACTCTCAGATGCAGAACCGCAAGTCGCACAGTCAGAAGGCCCCTCAGACGGGCCATTCTATCTTCGGCACCATCCTTTTCTCCCTGCTGGCTGTGCTGGCGGTGGAGTTCCTGCTGCTGACCTTTGCCGTCCACGTCACCCGGCTTGGCCCCCAGCTGAACCAGAACGCCGAGGATATCCTTGCCATGCAGGTGGACAACCGCAGCCGGTACCTTCAGTCCATCTTCCACGATGCACAGGAGCTGACCAGCCTTTCCGATGCCATCAATGGCCTGACCCAGCAGCTTCTGGACGAGGGAGAGATCAGCCTGAGCACGCTGGACAGCAGCAGCGACGCGGCCTATCCTCTGCTGGAAGCCGCCGCGCCGGAGCTCATCAGCACCCTGCGCATCAAGTCGGTGACCGGCGTGTTCCTTATCCTGAACACCCATGATCTGGACAAGCGGAAGCAGGACAGCCTCATGCCCGCCATCTACCTGCGGGATCTTGACCCGGATGCCGCTCCCTCCCAGCGCAACGCCGACCTGACCTTTGTGCGGGCACCGGCCCAGCTGGTGCAGTCCCTCTCCATTGCCACGGACAACAGCTGGTCCCCCACCATCCGTTACCGGGCACTGGGAAACCGGGGCTTCCTTTATCCCCCTTTCCAGGCCGCCTATCAAGACGGAGCCAGCCTTGCCGCCTCCGATTATGGCCACTGGACCTCACAATCCTATCTGGTGCCCGGGGACACCCACGAGGCCATCGCCTACAGCCACCCCCTCGATCCTGCCGGACGGCACCGTTTACGGCGTGATCGGCGTGGAACTGCTGGCCGACTACCTGTGGGAGAACCTGCCCTGCTCTGAGCTGCAGAACAACGGCACCTATTTTCTTGCCGTGACCGATACGGAGGAGCTCTCTCTGCCTCTGAGCTGCAGCTGCGTCCGGTGCTCCGTTCCCACTGCGACGGGCAGCCGGGTTCTGCGGACGAAAGCCTTACGCTGCGCCTCCACAGTGCCCATACCCACCGCTACCTCTTCAGCAATGCCCTCTACATTGCTTCGGTCTCCCCCTTGAACCTCTACAGCCGGAACGCCCCTTTCTCGGGCAAGCACTGGCTTCTCGTGGGTTCCGTTCCCGCGGTGCAGCTCTTTGCTTTCGCCCAGCGGCTGAAGCAGCTGTTCTCCTTCATCATGCTGATCACGCTGGCCGTTGGCTTTGTTTGCAGCTGGCTGATCAGCAGGCGGCTGGCCCGGCCCGTTGCCAAGCTCTCGGCTGAGGTAGCCGCTGCCGAAGCGGATTCCTCCGCCATCCCGCATCTGTCCACCACCGGCATCCGGGAGCTGGATCAGTTCTCCTCTGCCTTCACCCAGCTGAGCAAGGACGTGCTGGACTCCTCCACCCGCTTTTTGCGCATTATGAAATTGGCCAGCGCGGAGCTGGGTGGCTATGAGCTGCGCAGCGACAGCGTTTATGTCACCGACAACTTCTTCTCCATGCTGGGCCTTGCACAGGAGCAGCCAGATCCGCTCACGCCAAAGGCTTTCCGCGCTCTGATGGGCACACTGGAGCAGCGGTGGTTCTACCGCCTGTCCCCGGCCAACAACAAGGTCTTTGCCATCCCCCAGCCCGACGGCAGCACCCACTACATCACCCTGCGTATCACCCATATCCTGGGCGAAAGCGCCTCCGAGGTGGGTCTTGCTGAGGATATGACCACCACGGTGCTGGAGCAGCAGCGCATTGAGCACGAGCGCGATTACGACACCCTGACCGGCCTGTACCGCCGCCGTGCCTTTGACCGCGCCTGTGACGCGCTGTTCCAGCAGCCCGAAAAGCTGGGCTGTGCCGCCCTGCTGATGATGGACCTCGACAACCTCAAGGAGATCAACGACACCTACGGCCACGACTGTGGCGACCAGTACATACATCCACCAGACCGGCCAGTGCTTTGCGGCCAACACGCCCGCCAACACCATCTGCTCCCGCCTTTCGGGCGATGAATTCCCTGATCTTCTTCTATGGCTACCAGGATCAGGCACAGCTCCGCGCCCAGCTGGAGCTGCTGAGTGCCGCCCTGCAGCGCAGTGTGTCCATCCTGCCCAACGGCAAGCAGCTGCACATCAGCATCTCGGGCGGCATTGCCTGGTACCCCACGGACGGCCACGACCTGCTCACCCTGAAAGAATATGCCGACTTTGCCATGTATCAGGTCAAGCATTCCCACAAGGGCCGCATGTGTGATTTTGATATCGGCAGCTACCATCAGGAGGCATACGCCGCCCAGACCCAGCAGGACTTTGAGCGCCTGCTGCAGGAGGAGCTGGTGTCCTACCACTTCCAGCCCATCTACTCTGCCCGCAGCGGCCGGGTCGCAGCCTACGAGGCCCTCATGCGGGTCGATCTGCCCACCCTGCACTCCCCCCGCTCAGGTCATGCAGCTGGCCCATGAGACAGGCCGCCTGTATGAGATCGAACGGATCACTGTGTTCCATTCCAGCGAGATCTTCCAGCGCCTGCAGGCACAGGGCCTGCTCCAGAGCGATGCCCTGCTCTTCATCAACTCCATCGCCAATGTCAGCCTGACGGTTGAGGATGTGGAGGAATATGCTTAGCGCTACCCCGAGCTGCTCAAGCGGCTGGTGGTGGAGATCACCGAACAGGAAGATCTGGACCGTGCATGCATGTCTGGAACGGAAGCGGAACGTTCCGGGCTTCTCCGGCTCCTTTGCGCTGGATGACTACGGCAGCGGCTACAGCAACGAGCTGAACCTGCTGGAGCTGTCGCCCCGGTATATCAAGATCGACATTTCCATTGTGCGCGGGATCGACACCGACCGTGATAAGCAGCAGATCGTCTCCAACATTGTGACTTACGCCCACGCCCGCAGTATGCAGCTGATTGCGGAGGGCATTGAGAACGACGATGCTGAACTGCGCAAGGTCATCGACCTCGGCGTGGACCTGCTGCAGGGCTTCTACCTCAGCCGCCCCGCTGCAGTGCCTGCCCCCTCGCGCAGCCCGCACTGGATACCATCCGCAGGATCCACACCCGGAATTCCAGTGCCGGGTGATCGGCAGCAGCTTCCTCAGTGCTTCCCCAGCTGCCAGAACGCAACGGCGCTGGCGGCGGCGACATTCAGCGAATCGACGCCGTGGGACATGGGGATCTTGACCGTGTAATCACAGGCGGCAATGGTGGAGTGGGCCAGCCCGTCGCCCTCGGTGCCCAGCACGATGGCAAGCTTCGGCTCGGCGGCAAGAGCCTCGTCGTCGATGCTCACCGAGCGGTCGCTCAGGGCCATGGCCGCAGTCTTAAAGCCGAGGGCATGGAGCTGCGCCAGCCCCTTTTCGGGCCAGTCGGCGGGCGTTTCGCCAAGCTGCGCCCACGGCACCTGAAACACCGTGCCCATGCTCACCCGCACCGCGCGACGGCAGAGCGGGTCGCAGCAGGAAGGGTTGATGAGGACAGCGTCCATGTTCAGTGCCGCCGCACTGCGGAAGATCGCCCCCACGTTGGTGGAATCCACAATGCCCTCCAGCACCGCCACCCGCTTAGCGTCCCGGCAAAGCTCCTCCACGCTGCGGGGAGCCGGGCGGCGGAAGGCGCAGAGCACGCCCCGCGTCAGCTCAAAGCCGGTCAGCGCGGCCAGCGTGCCCCGGTCGGCGGTGTACACCGGCGCATCGCCGCAGCGGGTCAGGATCTCTGCCGCAGGGCCGATGATCTGTCGGCGCTCCATGAGCAGCGAAACGGGCCGGTATCCGGCATCCAGCGCACGGGAGATCACCTTGGGGCTCTCGGCGATGAAGATGCCTTTTTCCGGCTCCAGCCGGTTGCGGAGCTGGTTCTGCGTCAGGCGGGCGTAGACGTCCAGCTCCGGCGCGTGAAAATCGGTGATCTCGACGATGTTCGGCATAAAAAATTTCTCCTTCGGTTCCTTGATGGCTCTATTTAGCACAACCGGCGCTCCATTGCAAAAGCATGGCCGCCATGTGAGATTTACATGGTCGTTCTTGCCAAAAATCGCGCTCAGATTTTGACAAATCCGACAAATTGCGTTATCATAGACTGGAACTTGTGAAGAGGGGGAAATTTTTCGTGTCCATCAGCAAAAAACTGTCCCACAACGGGCAGATGTCCGAAGCGTTCTGCACCGCGATCTTCCTGTCGCTTTCCGGCGGATTGCAGGATGTTTACACCTATTTGTATCGCGGCAAAGTTTTCGCCAACGCTCAGACCGGCAACATCGTGCTGTGCGGCGTGAAGCTGGTCGAAGGCGACTGGGGGCCGTGTTGCACTATCTGGTGCCGCTCTGCTTCTTCGCGCTGGGCGTTTTTGCGGCGGAACTGCTGCGCCAGAAATTCCGGCAGATGCAGCGGCTCCACTGGCGGCAGTTGGTGGTGCTGTGCGAAAATTTTGATGCTCTTCGTGGTGGGCTTCTTCCCCGCAGGAATGGAATCTGGTGGCCAACGCCCTCGTCTCCTTCGCCTGTGCGATGCAGGTACAGACCTTCCGTAAGGTAAACGGCTATGGCTATGCCACCACGATGTGTATCGGTAACCTGCGCAGCGGCATGGACTCTCTGTGCAGTTGGCTCGTGGCGGGCAACCGCGCCGCCAAGGACAAGGCGCTCCACTACTTCGCCATCATCTTCCTGTTCGCGCTGGGCGCAGCCCCTCGGCAGCGTGGCGCTGAATTTCTGCGGGGCCAAGGCCATCTGGTTCTCCTGCCTTCTGCTGACCGTCAGCTTCGGGCTGATGTTCCTGAAAGAAGATGTGGAAGAGATCAAAGAGGATCTTGAAAAGCTGGAAGCAAAGCATTGACCGCTCCATCTCCCCACCGGGCTGCATCTAGCCTTATACTGCCTATTCCGCACGGTGCGGGCTGATTTTCCGTTTTGGCACTGATTTTTCATATGCGCTGCTCGGCTTGATATGGTATACTAACCCTATGTGTTGAAACTTCCGGCGGCGGCCCACGGTGTAACAGCCGCCGCCGGGTTTGTTACAAAGAATAGGAGCAACGAATGAAAAAAGGATTTGACAACGACAAATACCTTCAGATGCAGTCGGAGCACATCCGGGAGCGGATCGCGCAGTTCGACAACAAGCTGTACCTGGAATTCGGCGGTAAGCTCTTTGATGATTACCACGCTTCCCGCGTGCTGCCCGGCTTTCAGCCGGATTCCAAGCTGCAGATGCTTTTGCAGCTCTGAAGGATCAGGCCGAGATCGTCATCGTCATCAGCGCCGAGGACATCATCAGCAACAAAATGCGCGGCGATTACGGCATCACCTACGATCTGGATGTCCTGCGCCTCATCGACGCGTTTCAGGAGTGGGGCCTGTATGTGGGCAGCGTGTGCGTGACCAAGTACGCCGCTGCACCGGAGGTGGAGGAGGCCTTTGAAAAGCGGCTGAACAGTCTGGGCATCCGCACCTTCCGCCACTACAAGATTCCCGGCTATCCCAACGACGTGGCCCGCATCGTCAGCGACGAGGGCTACGGCCGGAACGACTACATCGAGACCCAGCGCCCGCTGGTGGTCGTCACGGCGCCCGGCCCCGGAAGCGGCAAAATGGCCACCTGCCTGTCCCAGCTCTACCATGAGCACAAGCGCGGCGTGAAGGCCGGATATGCCAAGTTTGAGACCTTCCCCATCTGGAACCTGCCGCTCAAGCATCCGGTGAACCTGGCCTATGAGGCGGCGACGGCGGACCTGAACGACGTGAACATGATCGATCCCTTCCATCTGGAGGCCTACGGCGTCACGACGGTGAACTACAACCGCGACATCGAGATTTTCCCGGTGGTCAACGCGATGTTCGAGAACATCCAAGGCAAGTGCCCCTACCAGTCCCCCACCGACATGGGCGTCAACATGGCGGGCAACTGCATCATCGACGATGAGGTCTGCCGCGAAGCCTCCCGCAACGAGATCCTGCGCCGCTACTTCAAGTGCCTGTGCGAGCTGAAGATCACAGGCACGGTCAAGGAGACCGAGCGCTACAAGCTGGAACTGCTGATGAATCAGGCCGGGCTTGTGCTGGGCCCGCCCGGTGGAACAGGCCGCTCGCCGCCCGCAGAAGACCGGCGGAGCCCCCGCTGCCGCCATCGAGCTGCCGGACGGCACCGTGGTCACCGGCAAGACCGGCCCCCTGCTGGGTGCGGCGTCCTCGGCCCTGCTCAACGCGCTGAAGAAGCTGGCCGGCATTGATCAGGAAGTCGATCTGGTCTCCGCCGCCGCCATCGAGCCCATCCAGACCCTGAAAACCAACTATCTGGGTAGCAAGAACCCCCGGCTGCACACCGATGAGATTCTCATTGCGCTGTCCAGCTCTGCTGCGGCCAACCCCCACCGCCGCCCTTGCGCTGCGCCAGCTCTCCGCCCTGAAGGGCTGCGACATGCACTCCACGGTCATCCTGTCCAGCGTGGATACGGACACCGTGAAGAAGCTCGGCATGTACCTGACTTGTGAGCCCGCCTACGAGGAAGAGGACCGCAAGTACCACAAAAAGTAAGCGTTCCGTATATAAAAAGCGCCCTCCGCATCGTTTGGTGCGGAGGGCGCTTTGTTGTTGATCTCGGTGATCAGACGTGCATCATGCTGCGCTGCTGGACGGTGCGGAACTTGAGCGCAGCAGCGATAAAGGCCTTGAACAGCGGGTGAGCGCGGTTGGGACGGCTCTTGAATTCCGGATGGAACTGTGCGCCCAAGTGGAAGTCACGGCCCGGGAGCTCCACAGCCTCTACCAGACGACCGTCCGGGCTGGTGCCGGAAATGACCAGACCGGCATCCTGCATTTCCTGACGGAATTCGTTGTTGAACTCGTAGCGGTGGCGGTGCCGCTCCCAGATCTCCGCCTGGCCGTAGCATTCGGCCATCTTGGTGCCGGGCACGGTGCAGGGGTACTTGCCCAGACGCATGGTGCCGCCCTTGGGGATGTTGCCCTGCTGGTCGGCCATCAGGTCGATGACGTTGTGATGACCCTCGGGGGTGAACTCGCTGGAGTTGGCGTCGGCGTAGCCCAAAACGCCCCGGGCAAACTCCACCACCGCCATCTGCATGCCCAGGCAGATCCCCAGGAAGGGAACGTTGTTCTCGCGGGCGTACTGGGCGGCCTGGATCATACCCTCGATGCCGCGGTCGCCGAAGCCCCCGGGGACGATGATGCCGTCCACATCCGCAAAGGCTTCCCTTGCAGGCTGCCTGGTCGGGCAGGTCTTCGCTCTCGACCCACTTGATCTCCACCTGACTGTCGTTCTCGAAGCCGGCGTGGTAGAGGCTTTCCATCACACTCAGGTAAGCATCATGCAGCTGAACGTATTTGCCCACCAGGGCAATCCTGCAGTTGCGGCTGCGGGTGGCAATGCGGCTGACCACCTGCTTCCACTCGGTCAGGTCGGCAGGAGGAACGTCCAGCTTGAGCTTTTCTTCACCACGACGTCGTCCAGACCACCGGTGTGCAGCATCAGCGGGCACTGGTACAGGCTGGGCATGGTCAGGTTCTCGATCACACACTCAGGCTTCACATTGCAGAAGGTGCTGATCTTGCGGCGGATGTCGCCGCCCACACTGCCGTCGGCGCGCAGGATGATGATGTCCGGGTTCACGCCCATGCCCTGCAGCTCTTTCACAGAGTGCTGTGCAGGCTTTGGATTTGTACTCGTCCGAGCCGGAAATGTAGGGCACCAGCACCACATGGATGTAGCAGCAGTTGTCACGGCCCTGCTCCAGACCCACCTGACGGATGGCCTCGAGGAAGGGCTGGCTTTCAATATCACCGGTCGTGCCGCCAATCTCGGTAATGACCACGTCAGCCTCGGTGGAAGAGGCCAGATTGTAGATGTAGCTCTTGATCTCGTTAGTAATGTGGGGAATGATCTGCACGGTCTGGCCCCAGATATGCACCCTGACGTTCTTTGTTCAGTACGTTCCAGTACACCTTGCCGGTGGTCAGGTTGGAGTATTTGTTCAGATTCTCGTCGATAAAGCGCGCTCGTAGTGGCCCAGATCCAGGTCGGTCTCAGCTCCATCGTCGGTGACGAACACTTCGCCGTGCTGCAGCGGGCTCATCGTGCCGGGATCCACATTCACATAGGGGTCCAGCTTCTGGCTGGCCACCTTTCAGACCGCGGCACTTGAGCAGACGGCCCAGCGATGCGGCTGTGATGCCCTTGCCAAGGCCGGAGACGACACCGCCGGTCACGAAAATAAACTTGGTCTGTTTTTCTGCCATAAAATATCCTCCTCTAATGGACGTTTGATATGGTTCACTTTAAACCCGGTAAAGAGGTGCGCGTTGCGTAAAGCCCCAAAAATGAGCCTGAACTCAAAACATACAACACAGAATTATACACCCGATGGTCATAGGAATCAAGGATTTCCTGCGCGATCTCGGCCCGGTCCCGCCGGGTATCCATGGCCTTCTTTTCTATGTAGCGGTGTGCCTCGGCTTCCTCGCTCATTCCACGCTCCGCGATGAGGCAGCACTTGGCCCGGCTGACCAGACGCACCTGCTGCAGCTTTTCCTGCATCCGGGCATTCTCCTGCCGCAGCACCTGCAGCCGGTGGTTGCTGGCCGCGGCCATGTGGATGGCCTGCAGAAACAGGGTGTTGGAAAACGGTTTGCACACCAGCAGCACGCCCTGCTCGCTCATGGGGGTCAGCAGCTGCTCGGCAGCCGCCGCTTTGACGAGGAATACCACGCCTGCGTCGGTTTTTCCACCGCGGTGATGCACACCTCATGGCCAAACTCATCGGGCAGGGGGCGCGTTGACGACGATCAGCTCAAAGTCCGATTCCAGCATCCGCCGTCGAGCTTCCGCCCCGCTGGGCACGATGACGGGGCCGGGTATATCCCAACTCCGTCAGGCGGGCGCACAGATACTCGTTGGAGCTTGCGCCGGCGCTGACGATCAGAGCACGTCCCATCCTGCTTGCTCTTTCTTACACGCTTGTGCATGGTATTATATCGCGTTGAAGTAGTGGATGCGTTCGTATTCCGCCGGGTCGGCCGCGTTTTTCAGGGCGGCGCAGCGCTTGAGCGACTCTGCATAATACCGCTTGGCCAGCTCTTCCGGCAGGAACTCTGTGCAGGAAACTCGCTGTTCCTTGCCAGCTTCCACGGCCTCTTCCAGAGAGGCGGGCAGAGTCTCAAGCGCTGAGGCCCTCAGCCATCGGAGAGGGGTCGAACAGATTCTTGTTCACGGGGGCGCAGCACCATGCGGTTCTCGATGCCGTCCAATCCGGCAGCCAGCACCAGACCAATGGCCAGATAGGGGTTGCAGGCAGGGATCCGGGCTGCGCAGCTCCATGCGGCAGTTGTCGCCCCGCACCTGCGGGATGCGCACCAGCTGACTGCGGTTCTGGCGGCTCCAGCTCACATAGCGGGGAGCCTCGTCGCAGCCAAAAGCGCTGATAGCTGTTGGGCAGGGGGTTGGTAAAGGCGGTCAGCTCCCGGCTGTGGGCCAGCACGCCCGCCATAAAACTGCCCGGGATACTGTCCGGGGCAATGTCGCCCTCAAACAGGTTGCGGCCATCCATGTAAAGGGACAGGTTGATGTGCAGGCCGCTGCCTGCCTGATCCGGCAGGGGCTTGGGTAGGAAGCTTGCATGGATGCCGCTGCGGGTGGCAATGGCGCGCACGATCTGCTTGAACATCATCACGTTGTCGGCGGTCTTGAGGGGGCCTGCGTGGTGGCAGTCGATCTCGTTCTGGCCGTTGCCGCTTTCGTGATGGCTGTGCTGAGGGCTCATGCCCATCTGCTCCATAGTCAGGCAGATGTCCCGGCGGATGTTCTCGCCGGCGTCCAGCGGCGCTACGTCGAAATAGCCGCCTGCGTCGATGGGGATGCGGGTGGGACGGCCCCGGTCGTCGTTCTCGAACAGGTAGAACTCACACTCTGCGCCCACGTTGCAGGTGATGCCCAGCTTTTTGAATTTTCGGTTCACGCTGCGCAGAAAGCCGCGGCAGTTGCCGCCAAAGGGCTGGCCGTCCGGCTTTTCCACATCACAGAAGAACTGCATCACCCGGCCCTCGGTAGGCCGCCAGGGGAGAATGGTCACGGTGGAAAGATCCGGCCGCAGCACAAGGTCGCTTTCCTCCACCTTCATAAAGCAGGCAATGGAGCTGCCGTCGAAGCAGACACCGTCTTCCAGAGCTTTGGGCAGATCGTTTGCCAGCACGGCAATGTTCTTCTGAGTGCCAAAGATATCGCAGAAGGCAAAGCGCACAAATTTGACGTTGTTGTCCTCCACAAAATCAAGGATGTCCTGTTGGGTCGAATAGCTCATAATGGTTTCCCTTTCAAATAAAACGCCTAAAGGCCTGCCCTCAGAATGGGAGCAGGTCTTTAGGCTGGTGTAAGAAATAGGAAAAGGAGAATGGCAATTTTAAATTCCGCAAGCCTACGGATGCTATTCTGCTGTTACGCTGATGAAAGATCAGACGTAGTAGAGCATCTTGCTGTAGCTGGGCAGCGGCCAGTAGTCCTCGCCGCACAGGGTCTCAGCGTCGTCGGCGGCGGCACGCAGGGTGTCCATGGCGGGCAGCACGTTGTCGTGGAAAGCAACGGCCTTTTCTGCCTCGGTGGGCAATGCCTTGGAAGCATCCACTGCATCCTGCAGGGTATCGACGGCGTCGCTCATAGCATCGGCATCGGCAGAGAGCTTGGTTAGGGTCTTGGTCTCGCTGCGGACGCTCAGATTTTCGCTGACGGCCAGCTTGGAAGCGGCGGTGTTGGCGACCTCACTCATGTAGGCGTTGACGGCGGGCAGCAGCTGCTTGCGGGCCATTTCCAGCATGGTCAGAGCCTCGATGTTGGTGATCTTGGAATAGTGCTCCATCTCAACTTCGTAGCGGCTCTCCATCTCGACCTTGGTCAGGACGCCGAAGTCCTCCATGAGGGCGATGTTCTTCGGCTCGATGAGGGCGGGCAGGGCAGCGGGGGCGTTCTTCTTGTTGGGCAGGCCGCGGCTGGGCTGCTTCTTCTTCCCACTCGGCAGAGTAGCCGTTGCCGTTGAAGATGACGCGGCGGTGGTCGCGGATGGTGCGCTTGACCAAAGCGATGGCGGCACTGGTAAAGTCCTCAGCACCTTCCAGCTCGTCGGCGTAGCCCTTCAGCTCCTTGGCCACAGCGGTGTTCAGGATGGTATCGCAGTCGCTGAGGTTCTGAGAAGAACCGGGCATCCGGAACTCGAACTTGTTGCCGGTGAACGCGAAGGGCGAGGTGCGGTTGCGGTCGGTGTTGTCCTTGAGGAAGTTCGGCAGCACGTCCACGCCCAGGTCCATCTTCATCTTGGTGGGGCCGGCGTAGGGAGAATCGGATGCAATGGCGTCAATGACAGCCTCCAGCTCCTCGCCCACAAAGATGGAAATGATAGCCGGAGGTGCCTCGTTTGGCACCCAGACGGTGATCGTTGCCGGGAGTGGCCACAGAGGTCCGCAGCAGGTCGGCGTACTCGTCCACAGCCTTGATGACGGCGGCCAGGAACACCAGGAACTGCAGGTTCTCCATGGGGGTGTCACCGGGATCCAGCAGGTTCTCCTCGGTGGTGGACAGGGACCAGTTGTTGTGTTTGCCGCTGCCGTTGACCCCCGCAAAGGGTTTTTCATGCAGCAGGCATACCAGACCGTACTTGGGAGCGACCTTCTTCATGATCTCCATGGTCAGCAGGTTGAAGTCGATGGCCTTGTTGGTGGTATCAAAGATGGGGGCCAGCTCATGCTGGCAGGGAGCAACCTCGTTGATAGCAGTGCCAGCGAGCAATACATCAG
>VOFJ01000476.1_pt1 | contig 17833 bp, 32 predicted proteins | sample 5384081 | NCBI WGS metagenome assembly VOFJ01 (sample SAMN12384729, study PRJNA508395) | human gut metagenome | isolation source: healthy gut I | host: Homo sapiens
TTACCGGCTGTACCGAATTTCTTATCCAGCATGATCGTCTTCACGCCTTCTTCTGCCTCTTCCAGATCCTTACAGATCAGCACACCTTTTTCCAAGTGCCAGACCGTCTGCTTTTAATACGATCGGGAATTTGGCTTCTGTCTTCAGATATTCGATTGCCTTGGCAGGATCTGTGAAAATTCTCATACGCCGCAGTCGGAATGTTGTATTTCTTCATAAGATCCTTGAAAATGCTTTTGATCCCTCAAGGATGGCTGCATTTTTCTAGGTCCGAAGGTGCGGATGCCTGCCGCCCAGTTCGTCTACCAGACCGCCTACCAACGGATCATCCATACCGACGATCACAAGATCGATCTCTTTTTCTTTTGCAAATGCTACGATCTTGTCAAATTCCATGGTCTGATCGGTGCGCATTCTGCAAATTCCGCAATTCCTGCATTACCCGGAGTGCAGTAAATCTTGTCACCTTATCGCTTTTTTGCAACGCTGTATGCGATTGCATGTTCTCTTCCGCCACTTCCAACGATTAATACTTTCATCTTACACTGCTCCTTTATCCTCTATGACTCGATCGTCACATGATGTCCTTCTTTTTTACTTTGCCGTTTGCAATCAGATCAATGGCTCTTGGCAGGATCTTCCACTCTGCCTGCTCCATCACACGTCTCTGCAGAACTTCCGGGGTGTCTCCCTGTTCTACTTCAACTGCTTTCTGTAAAATGATCGGGCCTGTATCGGTCCCTTCATCCACAAAATGCACTGTTGCACCTACCACTTTCACGCCGCGTTCCAGTGCTTTTTTCATGCACCTTCAATCCATAAACCCGGTTCCGCAGAATGCCGGGATCAGGGATGGATGGATATTGATCATACGGTTTCTGTATTTTGCGATCATTTCTACAGGAATCACTACAAGGAATCCGGCCAGTACGATCAGATCCGGCTGCAGACATCTACAGCCTTCATAAATTCCTGATTGAAAATCTCACTGTTTTCATAATCTTTTTTGGAGAAATGCACTGATTCGGAATGCCATGTTTTTAGCACGCTCCAGTGCATATGCATTTTTATTATTACTGATCACGCCGGCAATCTTCGTATTCGTGATCACGCCCATTTTCCACCGCATCTATGATTGCCTGCAGATTCGTTCCGCCGCCGGATACCAGAACTACGACATTTAGCATAATGTCACTCCTTTTTTCTCCGTCTTCGATATGACCGATCACATACGGAGTATCACCTGTCGCTTTGATTGCTTCCATTGTCTTTATCCACATCAGCAGGATCTACGGCAACGATCATACCGATACCCATGTTGTAAGTGTTGTACATCATGCTCGTCAACGTTACCCCATTTTTTGCAATTTTGTGAAAATTGGAGGAATCGGATAGCTGTCTTTTTTCTACAACGGCTTTGAACTCCGTCTTTTAACATACGCGGAATATTTTCATAGAAACCACCACCGGTGATATGGCTGCATGCTTTCACTTTCACGCCTGCGTTTTTATGCTCTTTAATGCTTTTACATAAATTCTTGTCGGAGCAAGCAGTGCCTCACCAAGAGTTGTTCCAAGTTCTTCATAATAAGTATCAAGAGATTCCTTTGTCATATCAAAAACTTTACGGACAAGAGAAAATCCGTTACTGTGAACACCTGTGGATGCCATACCGATCAAAACATCTCCGGCTTGCAAATTCTCTCCTGTGATCATATCTTTCTTATCGATCACACCAACTGCAAACCCAGCAAGATCATATTCATCTTCCGGCATCAGTCCCGGATGTTCCGCAGTCTCCACCGATCAGTGCTGCTTCTGACTGGATACATCCTTCTGCCAACACCTTTTACGATTGCAGCGATCTTTTCCGGAACATTCTTGCCGCAGGCAATATAATCAAGGAAGAATAATGGTTCTCCGCCTGCACATGCGATATCATTTACACACATTGCAACTGCATCAATTCCGATGGTATCATGCTTGTCCATGATCATAGCCAGTTTTACCTTTGTTCCACATCCGTCTGTTCCGGATAGCAGTACCGGCTCTTCCATCTCTTTGATCTTCGCAAGAGAGAATGCACCGGAAAATCCACCAAGACCGCCAAGAACTTCTTCGCGCATAGTTTTCTTTACATGCTCTTTCATAAGTTCTACTGACTTGTAACCTGCTTCAATATCCACACCAGCTTTTTTGTAATCCATAACTCGTCTCCTTATGTACGTTTATTTATTTTTATTTACTGATCTTTTTACTTAGATGCCAGATATGCCTCATATCCAACTTCATCTAATTTTGCTGCTTTTGCTTTCACTGCCTCTTTCTGTCTCGGTTGTATAATCTTTTTAATTTTTGAAGTAATGCGTCATCTGAAGCTGCAAGAATCTTTGCCGCAAGAATCGCTGCATTCTTTGCTCCGTCAATTGCAACTGTTGCAACCGGAACTCCCGGTGGCATCTGCATAATAGAAAAGACTGCGTCCATTCCGTCCAGATTCTTTCCCTGAAAGCGGAACCCCGATAACCGGAAGGGCAAACAATGCTGCACACATTCCCGGAAGGGCTGCTGCCATTCCAGCTCCCGTGATCATAACTTTCATTCCGCGTCCTTCTGCACTGCGTGTCCACTCGATCAGTTCATCCGGCTCACGGTGTGCGGAGATGATTGTCATCTCATAATCAATTCCTAATTCTTCCAGCATGACTGCTGCTTTGCTCATAACCTTAAGGTCTGAGTCACTGCCCATTATAATTCCTACTTTTGGCATAATTTTCATCCTTTCTTATAAGTTTGACAAATAAATCATACCCTATTTATTAGAATTTTTCAATGGTTCATTTAAAATCTCTGTGCCAGGAAGTACAAATTTTCCATTTTTCAGTAATGTGATCTCTTTTTTTATCCTTTGTAATAACTGTAATACTGCCCAGTTCTTCATACGGGATCGTAATATCTGTATGGCAATGGAAATATGCTTTTGACACATCTTCTTTTTCTGCGGATCGATACCGAATTGTCTCTGGCAATGATCTCTTTTTCCGTTCGGGTTATAGACTTTGATATCCTCACACCAGCTGTAACAGGTATCTCCCACTGCAAAATGTGGTCCCATTTTCTCCGCGATCAGGATCGGCATCTTATCTTCGATTCCGTACTTCTTCGCAGTTACGTATGCGGTTGTATTCGTTCCGATTGCAAACTCACCGAGCGGCAGTGTCGGATGCTTTGTACAGCACGTTATCATGAATATATGCTTTATTCTCCAGTTCACGTTCAAAATTCGCACAGTTGTATTCTGATACCATACCGTTCGAGAATGTGATTTCCAGATCACGGTACTGCAGTTCATTCAGATAGACTTTGCTAACATGCAGGACTCCGTTCGTTCCTTCCAGTACCGGTGAGGTAAATACTTCCCCAACCGGAATATTTACGTCTGCCACGCAGTTCTCAAAAATTGTCTCTTTTTTTCGGATCATTCAAGTGGATGAAGCTGTACATTCAGGTCCGTACGGTTGCCATTTGTCCCGAGAATGTGTACGTATTCTCCCTGATCCAGGGCATCGATCAACGTCTGCTGTACTTTCTCATATCATTTGGCATCCAGCGTATTGATACGTATGATCTCGTCGAAGATTTCTTCGTACTTCTCTCCGATCTCCGGTACCGGATAGGCAATGATCGTAAAGCTTCTTTCTTCTCCCTTGATATACTGGTTCACCATCTGGCTCTGGCGGCTGTCATACTGAAGGATCATCTCTTCCTGACTCTTTGAAAGCTTTGCGACTGTCTCTTTTGCTTCCGGTTCAAACGGCTCTTCTCCGAACATATCGATGCATGCCGGTCCTGCGAATCCGGCGGCTTCTTTCTTATGATGCTCGTAAGTCGTCTGCATCACTTCCAGTTTACGCTCCAGATATTTCTTATCCATGAAGAGTGCCTGGTCATCTTTGTGATCATATTCATACTGCTTGTTCGCCACTGCTCCATAATATCCGATCTTAATATGCTGTCTCTTTGTCAGCACACTGACCTGCCGCACGGTAGATGACCGGTTTTAAGCCCATTTTTTCGAAATTCTCGATTGCTTTTTTTACCACGCGCTCGAATCCAAGAATGTAACGGATGTTTACCACTGATTTCTTCGAAAGGTCTTTTCCCGTATTCACGAATCCGATGCGGTATCCTTCTGTATAGACATCTGCCATCTTCCGGATCGTCTCTTCCGGAAGACTGTTCAGATGCTCTTGCCGTCTTCCATTCATTTTCACTGATGTACTCTCCAAACTGATACAGATATCTGAGATCTGTAAGATCACTGTTCATGATCAGATCTGTTGCAAATGACTCCTCCGGCAAAAACCTGCTCCCGGATGCGGTCCGCAAGGAATACATCACAGTAATCACTGGCATACCAGTAGAACGTATCCCGGACAGCCTTCGGATCCGGTTCTTCTTCGAACTGGTTGTATACCTCGATCAGACAATTCATACAGGATTGCCAGATATTCTGTCTTTCCTTCAAAAACATAAACGACTGCCCCACGAAGTTCCGCATATAACATTCCCAGAATCTGTCCGATTCTTTTTCCTAGCATCTTACACGCATAATCCGGATTCGCATAACTTTTTCTCATACTGCCCCGGCAAAACATCCTGATACAGCCGTCTGTTCCATTTTCTTAATTCATCTAATTCAAGCTTCTGGTATCTGCCATCCAGAAGTTCTTTTGTTCTCAGTTCGTCCAGCATAAGCACGAACTCTGCCATCTTCTTAAAATAGTCTCTGTAAGGCTCCCCCAACCGTATCTTCTGTCTGCATCAGACGGATACGGTCAAGTGCCAGCTCATATCTTTTCTTCTATCATCTACATAAGCCCCCTGACAAATAATGCAACCATAGCAACAAGGAATACCGCATTTACTGTGATTCCAACCTTGCAGGTCGTATAGATCTTTTCGCGTTCTCTGAATCCCTTGATGCCAAGCCAGATTCCGATCACTGCCATCGCACAGGTTCCGAGTCCGAAAAATCCCATTAATATATTCACATTTCCTTTATTCATAAACGAAAAGAGGATCATGACGATCACCAGGAAGGCAATCACTACTGCATAAGTACAGGAATAGACACCCCTTTTGGAGTGTCTGACTGCTTTCTGTCCATATTTCGTTTTGATCATTTTTTACGCTTTTTTCTTGCGTGCTTTGCCGCCGCTTTGATTCTGTCATCTTCTGTTCTTAGTTTTTTTCCCAGCATGTCTTCTCCTTATTGCCGCACATATTACAAATAGTATATATCCACAGATTCCTCCGATCGTATTCAGTAACAGGTCATCTACATCAAAACTTCCGACTTTTGTGATAAACTGGAACACTTCCACACAAAGGCTCAGTCCAAAACTGTAAAATGCTGTACCGAAAAAGCTTCTTTGCCTGCTTCCCATCGGAAGGAAAAATCCAAATGGAACAAATATGAGTACCATTTCCAAATAAATTAGTGAACATTGCAAAGAATCCCACCTGCTCACGGTACTGCCAGAACCTTTTGATTTCTTTAAACAATACCAGATTGTAGTGGTATTCCCGCATCTCCCCTGTACGTCCATACCAGTCAGAGAACAGAAGGAAATATATAATAAATATTACATATAATATAAATAATATCTTTCCCAGTATCCGGATTCTTTTTCGCTTCTTTGAATCCAATGTCCTACAACCTCCCGTATCTCTTCGGTATTAAAAAAGTATTCCTTTTTTCTCTTTCAGTAAACGGGCACCGCTGATAATAGAGATCACACCTGCCTGCTGCGATTCCTACTACTGTAACAACAATACCCACTGCAATTCCCTGCAGCACCGGCTAATCCCATTGCTTTATATGCTTTTTTCATTCATACTCGTGTTCTCCCCCCGTTCCTATTTTGCTCCGTACTGTTCATAATATGCGTCGATTGCTGCTTTTAATGTATCATCGATCACAACTTTTCCATTGCATTCTTTGTTATACAGGCATTCTACAACTTCTTCCATCGTTACGATTCTTTGCTGTATCGAATCCGTACAGATCTTTGATCTCATCTAACGCACACTTCTCCGCCTTTTCCGACTTCCATACGGTTCAGAGATACCATCAGACCTACGATTGTTACATCTGCTGCGCCTTTTTACTTTCGGAACAGTCTCTTCCATGGATTTACCTGATGTTGTCACATCTTCGATCATGATCACACGATCTCCATCTTTTAATTTGCTTCCCAAGAAAGCTTCCCTTATCTGCACCGTGGTCTTTCTCTTCTTTACGATCAGAACAGTAACGTACTTCTTTTCCATACAGATCACTGTAAGCGATCGCTGTTACAACTCCAAGCGGAATTCCCTTATAGGCCGGTCCGAATAATACATCAAAGTCATCTCCGTATGTATCATGGATTGCTTTTGCATAATACTGACCTAATTTTTAAGCTGTGATCCTGTTACCGTAGGCTCCGGCATTCATAAAAAACGGGGATTTTCTTCCACTCTTTAATGTAAATTCTCCAAATTTGAGCACGTCGCTCTCTACCATAAATTCAATAAACTCCTGCTTATAACTTTCCATTTTGATTACCTCCATATATTTCAGACGCTGTGTGTCTTATTATTGCATCATAATTCCATTTAATTTTATCATAAGAAAATCACTTTTTTCAATTCACGCATACAGAAAAACTGTCACTGCCGGTATTTCTTATATACCAAAGTATGCAAGAGAAGCTGCCAGTGGCAACTTCTCTGTACTTTCGCTTTTACATGATCTTCGTCTCTTCCAGTTTTTCTGCAAATGCCTCATTCATCCGGATCACCGGTTTACGAAGGAGCAATCAAGGATCAGGGACAGAATCAAAAAGATTCCAAGCTTTCCAAGTTCTGTCCAGTAGGTCATACCATACATACCGCCAATTGTCTCCCCTAAGCGCCGCCATGCTGTGAACGAATGGCAGTAACGGATATACGGCTTTGAAGAAGGCCGGTGCGACTTCAATTGGGAAGGTTCCTCCGGAACCTGCCACTTGCATAACCAGAAGTACAACGCTGACCGCTTTTTCCGATATCTCCAAATGATACTGTCAGTGTATAGATGATATTCACATATACAATGCTCGAGAACCATCCTGCCAGCATGAAGAGGAACGGATGCTTACACTGAATTCCCAGGTATAACAGATCCCCCAGACAGATCAGGGTACTCTGCAGGAGACCTACGATCAGGAAGAGGAGATATCGTCCCAGGTATTCCTGATGCGGTTTTTACTTTCTTAAGACCTTCGGTGCATTTTGACGAAACGCCTGTCTTTAACATGGCAACCAGCACAATTCCACCGATCCAGATCGACAGTGTGGAATAGAACGGTGCCATCGAAGAACCATAATTTTCAATCTTATAGACCTGATTTGTCTTCAGACTTACCGGTGCGCCAGGAACTCTCCGATCACATTAGAATCCCCGGAGATCAGTTCTTCTAATTGTGAGAAATCACCGCTTTGCTTTGCATTTCTCCGATTTTTCCTGTCGTATTGCTGATTTTTTCTTTGCTGTATTGAGCAGATTGCAAGAATGATTCAGCGTGCGTTAATCTGTGTCAGATCAGCCGACGCTGAAGTTGACAAATCATATACCCCGTCTACCCCTTCATCCAGGCGATCCATCAGAAGGTTCAGATTACTGCTTGTGTCTCCCATCGAATCTCCCAGTTCATCCAGACTGCTCTTTTTACATTCTTCTCAAAGTCTGTCTTGATTCCGGCAAGGCTGTCTGCACTTGATTTCACCAGTTTATCTAATTCTGCTTTTATCCGTTACTGCTGTATCTGCCGCTCCCTGAAGCGAAGATGCTGTGGACTTAAGCTTATCCCGAAGCTCTGTCTGTGTCGCAATCGTCTCTCCCAATTTTCCGGAAATACTTCCCTTTAATGCATTCAACTGCGCATTATTTCCAACAACGTTTATTTCATCTATTGCCGATTTCAGCGAAGTATAGGAATCAATCACTTTCTGAACTCTGGATGCCAGGGCATTCAATGTTCCCGCCACATCGTCCGCGCTCTGAGAGTTTGATGAAAATGCTGAATCAATAATTTCCGACATCTGATCATAGAATTCTTTTCCGGAATTAATTGCCGCATTTACTCCGTCTGTCGCACCGCTGACTGTCTCATCAATTCCACTGAACGATTTTTTTCACCTTTTTTCAGTGAATCTGTCGTGTTCTTGGAATGCTCCTGTGTTTCCTTCAGGAAACTTCCTGTTGTATCCAGAAGGCGCTGTGCAGAAGTTGTCATTCCCGAAAAAGAGCTTAATGTAGACGATGCCGCACTCAAATCCGAGCCGATCTGATTTAAATTATCCGCAAGATTTTGTGCGATTCTTCGCCACTCCGTCCTGATCCGCTACATTCGTAACTGCCTTAAACGCAGTGATCACAGTATCGCTGATCGTCTCTTTTACAAATACCTCATTAACCTGTCTCTGGATCGCACTTGCTCCTTTATCCGTTACTTTTGGTGCGATTGCATTTTCCTTGGCATTCGAATAGTATGTGATACTTGGTTTCTGGATATTTTCAGAAAAAATACTCATCATATTTGAGCTGAAGTCCTTCGGTATCACAATTCTTTGCATAATATTTTCCGGACTTTACACCGTCTATGGCTTTTTTCTTCCGGTAAAAACCCAGTCAAAAGGCGCGAATTGCTTCGAAGCGATGTCAGTACCTGATCTCCCATATTGATCTGTAACGGAATCAGGCTTCCCTCATATCCTTCATCAACACTTGCGACTGCAACCTTCAGATTACCGGTATTGCCATACGGATCCCAGCTTCTTTGCTATATTGAACCACGCATAAAGGCAGGGTACAACTGTAATTCCCATGATAACAATCATTGCGATTACATTATTTTTTAATACGCTTTATATCTCTTCGGAAGATTTCCCATATATTTTTTTCATTCGCCTCTTTCCTCCTTTATCTCATGGATCAGATCTTCTGTTGTCATACCTGTCATAGCAAGCTGTCTTTGCATCTTGTCATGCAGATATTCTACAACGATCAGATATACTGCAAGTCCGATCAGCGATACGATCCACAATATCAGGAAGACCAGTTTTGACTCCAGACTGAACATCAGTATCAGGAAAACCAGTGGTATGATGATCATTCCAAGGAATCCCCATCGGATCATCTTTGGATAACGTTTTTCAAATTTTTCGGATTTCACAAGAAATTCCTGTTTCCATTCAGCATCTTCCATAAGTGTCTTCATCATCATTGTCAGTTCGGACGTTTCCGTTCGGCCGACTCCGTCTCCCCAAGCATTAACTCTGTCTCAGACAGACGTTTATCGAACAAGTGATTCAGGTTCATAAGCAACGGACGTAATACCAGACCGATGAAAAGAGATTGGGAAAAATATCGCAAGAATCCCCAGATACTTCCAGATATTTGCTCCATACATTCCCGCAATAGCTTCACGCATTGCACTGATTCCATATGTGAATGGAAGAAGCGGATGCAGTCTCTGGAAAAATGCCGGTGTCATCTCGATCGGATACGTTCCTGCCGATCCAGGAATCTGAAGGATAACAAAGTACAACTCCCAGTGCCTTTCCAATGTGTTTAAAGGTCAATGCCAGTGCGTAGATCAGATTAACATAAACAAACGAACAGAATACACCCACACATACAAACGCTACCGGATGTACACACTGTACTTTCAATAATAAAATATCACCGACACATACGATCAGTCCCTGTACAAGACCTACTGCAACAAATAACAGCCATCTTCCAAAGTAGGCCTGTCCGGCTGTAAACTTCCGTACCTTTTCATCTTTATCAACTTCCTGTTTCAGAATTGATACCAGAATCAGTCCACCTACCCAAAGAGCCAGATTTGTGTAAAATGGTGTCATTCCCGATCCATAATTTTCTACATCATATAACACACATTTGATTTGATGCTCACCGGAGAAGACATAAAATCTGCAATTGAATCCGCATCAAGTCCTTCCAGTGAAGTCAGTTTCTGATACATCTCTGAACTCTGTAATGCATTTAAATCCGTCTGAACAGATGCCAGTGACTCATCAACCTGTGTTAACACATCTCCTGTCTGTCCCAATGCAGACGCACTGCTTTTTCAGGCTGTCATTTAACTGATTTAAAATCGTCTTTAATTGTTCTACTGTCGGCTCAACTCCGGTCAAAGCCGCAGAAAGATTTCCGCTCAGTGAAGCCAGACTGTCCAGTGACTGATTCAGCTGTGGCAGAATCTTCTGATCCAGATTGGTACGGTAATTTTGCAGACTGTCTTTACTTTCTTTTCGCAAGTTTTTCCAGTGAAGTACGTGTATTCTTTGCTGTTGTCACTGCGTTTTGAATCCCTTGATTCCCTGTTTTCAGTGAAGATACCAGCTCCTGTAACGATGCATTCTGGTTCTCCAATTCTGTAATTTTCTGTCCGATCACAGCAGATATCTGTTGTCCCAGTTCTGTATGCCCCTGAATCTTATCATTCAATTCTTTCAGCTGTTCCAGAAGTTCCTGATTTTTTATCCAGCAGAGACGAAGCCGTTGAAAGGCTGTTGTCTACTGCTGTCAGTGCCTGTCCGGCTTTCGTCTCAAACACGCCCAGTTTTGCCGATGCCGAGACATACGTGTCATTTAAAAAGTGTCTCTCCGTTCGATAACCCATTGGAGAATTCTGTTGAAAACTGTCCAACCGCTGTTCTGGTATCTGCAAGCACATTTCCACTGTCTTCGATTGCTTTTTGCTCCTGACTCTGCAGTAACCGTAACCTGATCCAGCATACTTACCGCACTCGCCATGATCTCATCTGACTTATCCACTGTCTTCTGGAAGTTTTCCAATACCTTATTATATTCGTCCAGATTCTTTCTGGTATCTGCGATAGCTTTGATCAGACTTGAATTTTCTTCACTTACTTTTCCGGATAATTCTCCGGCCTCTTTACTCAATAATTCAGAAATGCTCTCTGCGGCTACGGATGTGAATGTATCATTGATTTCCTGCTGAATCGTGCTCGCACCTGTATCCGTGATCTTTGGTGCTATTGCATTTTTCTTTTTCATTAATATAATAATCCAGCTTCGGCTGTTTGATATCTCCTGATAAAATACTCAGAAGTGATTCACTGAAATTATCCGGTATTACGATCGCTGCGTAATATTTTCCGGATCTCACTCCCTTTTTTCGCTTCTTTTGCATCTACAAACTTCCAGCCAAGCTGGTCATTTTTCTTCAGATTGTCTACAATATTTTGTCCTGCGTCCAGTGACATCTGCTCACTGTCGGCACCTTTATCCTCATTGGCAATCGCAACCTGGATTCCCTTGGTATTTCCATACGGATCCATATTGGCAGCGATGTTGAACCATGCATAAAGAGACGGCAAAGTACACTGATTCCAACCAGGATCAGTACCGCTGCACGGTTACGGAATAACCGACCGAGATCTCTTTTGAAAATCTGAAATGATTTCTTCATCCACACATCCTCCTTTGGTATTGTCATATAGACATTAGTATAACAAAAACACTTCTGAAAATCTACCCAAAAACTGACGAACGGTCATATTTTTATTGTGCTATTTGCACTTCTGAGATGAAGCGCAAAAATGCATCAGTACAGGTCAATTCCCTATATTGATGCATTTTTATCATTTATTTATTTTACAATACCAACCATATCTTTCACGGATTCAAATCCATTTTTCTTCATATATGCTTCTATTCCGTCAATAATCTCGATCGTTGCATTCGGATTATAGAAATTCGCAGTTCCTACAGATACTGCAGACGCTCCCGCAAGGATCATCTCAATGGCATCTTCCGGTGTCGCAATACCGCCCATTCCAATAATCGGAATGTTCACTGCCTGTGCCGTCTGATATACCATACGGACTGCAATCGGATGTACAACTGGTCCCCGACACACCGCCGGTCTTATTTGCTACCGCAAATGTTCTGCGGTTGATATCAATCTTCATACCCGTCAGTGTATTGATCAATGACAGGGCATCTGCTCCCGCCGGCTTCTCTTTGCCTTTCGCGATCTCCGTAATATCCGTAACATTTGGCGTCAGTTTCATGATGATCGGCTTTGCTTTGCAATCTTTTAATCTGAGCCGTCAGCTCCTCTACATGCTTTGCATCCTGCCCAAACGCCAGAAAGCCTGCATTAACATTCGGGCACGAAATATTGATCTCCATCATATCAATCGGCTCATCAGCCAGTCTTTCCACCACTGCCAGATATTCTTCCGGTGCATGACCACAGACATTGACGATGATCTTCGTATCATATTTCTTCAGAAATGGAATATCTCTTTTGCAGAACAAATCGATTCCCGGATTCTGGAGTCCGATCGCATTCATCATTCCTCCGTAAACTTCAGCTACGTGGTGTCGGATTACCCGGCCACGGGAACATTTGCCACGCCCTTGGTCGTTACCGCTCCAAGACGGTTCAGATCGACAAACTCACCGAATTCTTCTCCCGAACCAAATGTACCGGAAGCCACTGTAACCGGATTCTTCCACTCTACGCCGGCAATATTTACTTTCATATCCATTATAAATCCACCTCCGTAGATAAGAATACTGGTCCGTCTTTACAGATTCTCTTATTGTTCACATTACTGTGTGCATCTTTTTTCTTTTGTCTTGCAGACACATGCCAGACAGGCTCCGATACCGCATGCCATTCTCTCTTCCAGAGAAATATAACATTCGATTCCCCTTCTCTTCTGCATAAGTCTTGATCGCCCGCAGCATTGGTGTCGGTCCGCATGCAAATATAATATCTGCATCCAGACTCTGCTCACGGATAGCATCCATGACATTTTCCTTTTGTTCCCACGCTTCCATCCTCTGTGGAAATATATAAGGTTCCGTTCTGTTCAAACTCCTCTTTCAGGAACGTATGCGCATCTCTATAGCCGACAACAATCTGCTTTTCTTCACACTGCATCTGCTTTGCAAGTTCCAGAATCGGCGGAACACCAATCCCGCCGCCCATCAGGAATACTTTCTTTCCTTCTGCCTTTTCATATGGAAATCCATTTCCCAAAGGTCCGATCACTGGTACAAAATCTCCGGCCTTTAATTCTGAAAACTGTTTTGTTCCGGTCTTTTCTCCTGTCACACGATATACCAGTCTTAATCTTTTTTTTTGCTTCTTTATCAATTTCACAGATACTGATCGGGCGTGGAAGTAATTTGCTTGCATCTGTCGTGTATACAGACACAAACTGTCCCGGTCTGGCAGTCAGCGCTGTTTCTGTCTCAATCCACAGACTATAGATTCCATCTGCCAGCATCTCCTGTGACAGAACTTTCGCCTGTTCTTTTTTTTTCTCTCCATCTTCCTTTATCTCCTGTCAAGATTACTCTGTCTTTTTTTTTCGTTATCAGTCTTTTTTCGTTTTCGTCTGTTCAGACATTATCTGTTCTCAAGTGCTCCCTTGATGTCTGCGATCATCGTCTCAACTGCTGCTCTGGATGCATCACCAAAATTCTCAGCTCCAAATTTTGCATACTGCTCCTGCTTATATGCCGCAATGATTCCTCTGGAAGAGTTTACGATTGCTCCAAGGCCATCTTCATTGAAGAAATGTACCAGGTCTTTTTCCTTTTCCTCCCCTGTGCACCGTAACCAGGAACCAGAATGTAAGCTTTTGGCATCACTTTTCTTAATACTTTTCCCATCTCCGGATAAGTTGCTCCGACTACTGCTCCGACATAGCTGTACTCATCGCCCATGACTTCAGATCCCCCATGCGGCAACTTTTTTCTCCAACCAGTTCATATAACGGACGGCCGTTGATCTTCTGATCCTGGAATTCACCGCTTGACGGATTTGATGTCTTAACAAGTACGAAGATTCCCTTCTTTTTTTTCTTCTTTACATACGTCCAGGAATGGATTCACTCCGTCTGAACCAAGGTATGGATTCACTGTTACAAAGTCTTCGTCAAATGGTGCATATGTCTTGTCGCTGCCTACTTTCACTTTTCCAATATGACCAACCGCATAAGCTGCTGATGTAGAACCAATGTCTCCTCTTTTTATATCACCGATGACAACCAGTCCTTTTTTTCCTTACAGTAATCTACCGTCTTCTTAAATGCTGCAAGTCCCGGAAGACCGAATTGTTCATACATCGCGATCTGTGGTTTTACTGCAGGAATCAGATCATAAGTCTTGTCCACGATTTCTTTATTGAACTGCCAGATTGCTTCTTGCTCCTTCCAGTGTCTCACCATATTCTGCGAACGCTTTTTTCTGTACCTGCTCCGAATATAGTTCAACATCGGATCTAATCCTACTACAATCGGTGCTCCTGTCTTCTTTTATGTTGGCTACTAACTGATTAATCAATGTTTTTTCCTCCTACCTTATATACATAATCTAAATTTCATATTGTTTATATTTTACCATAAGGCATAATAAAAGGGAATGCCAAACTGCATTCCCTTCAAAACTCTTATTTTGCTGTGTCACCATCCACAAACGATTACTTCATCTGTGCTTTTTACTTCCTCCACAGCTTTATCAAGCTGATTGTCTGCATCCGGATTTTCTTCATTATTTTCGTATTCGACCTTTACATCCGGTGTCATTCCTTTTCCGTTGATGCTTCTTCCATTTGGAGTGAAATATTCTGCAATCGTAAGTTTTACGGCTGTTCCGTCATCCAGATCAAAAATCTGCTGTACGACACCCTTTCCATATGTCTGGGTTCCGACAATCTTACCGATTCCGTAATCCTGGATTGCCCCGGAGTAAATCTCTGATGCACTGGCACTGTTGCCATTTACCAGAACTGCCAGCGGTTTTGTAAACTGATGTTCTTCGTCAGATTTCATCTCTGTCTTTTTGCCATTTTTATCTTCCGTATACACGATCAGGCCCCTTTGGCAAAGCATCAGATCCAGCATATCACATACTGTACTGAGCGAACCTCCAGGATTATTACGCAGATCCACAACCAGCCCTGTCATTCCCTGTTTTTCAAGATCATCCAATGCTTCTTTGTACTGATCATACGTCACAGTATCAAATTCAGACACTCTGATGTAACCAATCTTATCATCCATCATCTTATACTCAATTGTCTGTGCCTGTACGGTATCTCTTGTTGCAGTCACAGTTACTTCTTTGGCATCTTCACCTCTTAATACGGTGAGTTCTACCGTTGTTCCTTTTCACCCCTTTTTACCTTACTTACAACTTTAGAGAGATCTTTTTCCTGTGACTTCTTTTTTCCTTCAACCTTATAAAAGGATATCATTCGCCTTAAGTCCTGCTTTCTCAGCCGGAGAATCCTTATATATCTGGACCAGAGTGATCACTCCTGTCTCTGTATTCTGAGACATCACAGCACCGATTCCGGAATATTCACCACCAGTTGATTCGTATAATTCTTTTGTTTCTTTTTTGTTATAATATACCGAATACGGATCATTCAGGCCATTGATATAACCTTTATAGACCCCATCTTCCAGATTCTTTTTCTTTTACATCCCCCATATAATGCTTCTCGATCAGGTTCTGCAGTTCTGATATCTTATCTTCTGTTTTTGATGTGATATCACTGTTTCCATTATTCACTTTTTAATCCACAGGACACGAGTCCTGCCACTAATAACATAGCAAGGGCGCCACAAAGCGCCCCTTTCAAAAAACTTTTTCTGTTTTTCATTTATCTTGCCTCATACTATGATCTGTTCGTTTCTTTACAGATAGTTTGCCGGATTTACCGGTGTTCCATTCAACATTACCTGAAAATGCAGATGTGGTCCGGTTGAATTTCCTGTAGTTCCAACCGCTGCAACATTCTGACCTCTGCTGACTTTCTGTCCCGCACTCACATAAATCGCATTGCAATGCATATAATATGTAAGCAATCCGTTTCCATGACTGATTACTAACAGGTTTCCCGCATTTCCGGCATATCCGGCTGAAATAACTGTTCCTGCCGCAGCCGCATAGATTGGCGTTCCTGTTGCTTTGCTGCAAAGTCAATCCCTTTATGATTCGTACTTGCACCTGCAATCGGCTGTGTTCTGTAACCAAATCCACTCGAAATATATCCACCCGGACAAGGATGTGTAAATGTTCCATTTCCCGACACCACCGATGCCCCGGCGGAACCGGCCGAAGACTTCCCTGATGAGCCTATTTTTTTGGCCGCCTGAGCCTTCGCCGGCTGCTTTTTCTGTTTACGTTCGGCTTCGGCTGCCGCTTCCAGCTGTGCAAGCTTATTCTTTGTATCTCCCAGTTCGCTGGTCAAACTCTGAATCTCACTTTGCTTATTCTTTATCAGTTCATTTACGCTGTCCTGCTTTGTGATCAGATCATCCTGCATCGTCTGCAGTTCTTTATATTCTTTCTTGAGTTCTGCTTCCTGATTCTCGACATTGGTTACAACCTTCTGGAATTCTACCAGCATGTTTCTGTCGTATCCTGATATTCTGCTGATATATTCAGCATTATTCAGCAATTCTCCAATTGACTTTGAAGAGCAAAGGATTTCTACAAATCCTGTATTTCCATTTTCATACATATAACGGATTCTCTTCTTCATACTTTCATACTGTTCATTCTCATCCGCTTTTTTTGCAAGAATCAATTCTTCTTCTTTATTTGTGATTTCGTCTTCTTTTTTGCAGAAATCTTTTTTCTTAGTTTCTTCCATCTCACCCGTCAGCTTTTTTCAGCTGATCTGCCAGAGATGTTTTTCTCATTTTCAGCAGCTTTTTCTTCTTGCTTTCCAGTTCTTCTGCTTTTTCTTTGTATCATCAATTTCTGTTGCATATGTCTGCACAAACATTCCGCTTACAAGCGTAAGCACCAGCAGAAGGCTTATCATCTTCTTTCTTTTTATCATATGACGCTCCTTTCCGAGCCAGAACTTTTATACCTTCAGATGTTTGCGGATTGTAAAGAAACTTCCCACAAAACCGATTCCAACACCCAAAGCAATTCCGATTGGAAGTAATGTTCTGTAAACAGTTGCTACCGGAAGGAAATCTACAATATTATTCAGAAGGCTGAATTTTGTCATAATGTATGTAATTGCCTTATCATACATAAAATAAAGCAATACGAGCGGGATTACAGCTCCGACAGCTCCGATGATCAGACCCTCTATTACAAACGGCGCACGGACAAATCCGTCTTTTGCTCCGATATATTTCATAATTGCAATTTCTTCACGTCTTACCGTAATACCCATAGTGACCGTATTACTGATCAGGAAAATTGACACTGCCAGAAGAATTGCAATAATTGCTACCGATACATATCCCACCAACTTGTTCACACTGGTAAGAGTCTTGGCTACTACGTCTGATTTATTAACTTTACGCACCCCATCCAGCGACTTTGCATAAGACACTACATCTTTCTGTATTATTATAGTAATAGAAAGAAGGAAATAATATAATGAAAAATAAAAAAATTTTTTAATTTTAGCACTTTTAATAATATTAATAACACCAGGATGTAGTATAACTAAAGATTCAATGGAGGATATAACTATTTATACTACTATCTACCCTATTAAGTATTTACTGGATAGTTTGTATGGTGATAATGCTACAATAAATAGTATTTATCCATCAGAGTAGATACTAATGATTATGAATTATCTGATAAAAACTGGAAGAATATTCTAAAGACTGATTTGTTTTGTATTTAATAGTTTAGATAAAGATAGAGATTATGCTGTTAAGATGATAAATAAGAATAAAAAAACTTAAA
>VOFJ01003382.1_pt1 | contig 17830 bp, 31 predicted proteins | sample 5384081 | NCBI WGS metagenome assembly VOFJ01 (sample SAMN12384729, study PRJNA508395) | human gut metagenome | isolation source: healthy gut I | host: Homo sapiens
CTCAGCTGGATTGCTGCCCGCGCTACTTCTCCCAGCAGGACAGATGCGCATCGGTTCCAGCCGATACCACATCGACGGGATTCTGGAAAACCAAGCGCCTGGGGTATGCAAGCACCGCACCCGGGCAGGGCGACGTGCGCCTCATCTGCAGAGCAGGCTGAGCACCGACCAGGCTGGCGATGTGCTGGACGATGCGCTTTACCACGCACCGGTTACGGAGCTGTCCGGCAGCAGCGTGACGGCACAGCTTCCGGTGGTGGGCGGGCGGCGGCGGCACGCTGGGGCACGGTCACGGTGGCCGACCCCGGCGACTGCTGCTGGCCGACGGCTGACCGCAAGGACGTGGAGGTGATGACAACCGAAATGATGGAACTGCTTTTCTGGCTGGATGAATTTAACCCATCTTCCCTGCATCTGTTTCTCCCTCGGAAATTTCCCGGTGAAAAATGCAATGAAGTAGCCGACACTTCCGTTTACTACCATGACAATGATAGCTGGCCTTCTGCCCATGCTCCTGTCTGTATGTGGTTTGACTATGGAGTTCTGAATGATTTTTTTGAAAGAATGGGTGGTTCGAATGGATGAACTGAAATCCGGTGAGATTACCAGAGATGAGTATTTTGAATGGAAAATTAACTGGCCACAGACTTGTGATGGATGTGGAAAATATGAGCCAAAGAAACAATGGCGTTTGTCTTTTTTAACACGACCAGGCTCATAATCTTTATTTTTTATACAGACTATGAGCCTTTTATTTTATACATATTTTCTTGTTGTTCTTTGATATTTCTTCTTACTCGATATTCTTTTTTTTAATATACTGACTATAAGTATAATAATTTTCTTCTCCAACGAGTTCCATCAAAAATTCTTTGAAAGTTCGATCTATAGGAACTGTTACAAAAAAGAACAACCGTTTTCTTGGTCTTGAACAACAAACATAAAATAAATTACGATTTCGTTCAAAAGAAATCTGCTTTCCACTCGGAATAGAAGCCTTTCCAGTTATCATAGGTGCATATGTTTCAAACTGGTACATATTCCAGCCCTTGCTAATGACAAAAATAACATTGTCATATTCTTCTCCTTTGACTCCATGTTCTGTGGAAAATAACGCTTCAGGATATAAAAATTCTATTGCCGAAATGAATTGCGTATAATCCAACTCCAAAAAATGCTTGAATTGACGCATTAGATGAATATATTGTTCCCGGTGCATTACGATACAAATGATACCATCCATCCAATTTAGGTGGAAAAGGAATTAATTTTGTTTCATTTATAACCTCAATAACATCAATTGCTCTTTTTTCTCTCTTGCTTCTCGTAATTTCTCTTGAAAAATTTTCCACTTCTCTTTCTCCGATTTCTTAGTAATCGGATATCTCTTAATTCCTAAAGTATCAAAAAGCAACTGCATATTTAACGTTTCTAATGCATGGTAGATTGGTTCAACGGTATCCATAAAAACAAAAAGAAAAGGATCTTCCTTGTCACGTAAACCATCGTTAATGATATTTAAAAGTCGTTCATATCCCTGTTGTGCAGCCAATACTTTTATGTGTAATCATTAAAATTTTTAATGTATCAGAATCCGCTGTGTATTTTGTTTTATTTCTTCGGAGATTTTATTTAAACGTATTTTTAGCTCTTCGGAGGCAATTCACCTTGAAAATTACGATCAGTACGACGTTCTCCGTCATAATCCTCACATGTGATTACAACTACTTCCCCTGAAAGTTATCTATCGCAGATGTTTGTGGCAAATCTGGTCGTATATCATTCAAAAGTTGAACAATTCTTGGAGAAGATCTAAAATTTGCACCTTTTTTTTATCACTTCTAAATTTTTATGTTCTATAATCCCACAAGCTTTATTTGACTGATAAATAGTTTGCCACGCATCTCCGAAAAAAGCGAATTGTGGCGATTTCTTTTCTGCAATAAAATATTTAACAAAGCGTTCGATAATTGGTTTATAGGAGTCTTGATATTCATCAATCAAAAATCAAAGGATATTTATCAGAAAATACACGTCGAAATTTTGCATTATCCAAGAGTTTACAAAACAGCTTAAGAACATCATCATGATAAAGGTACTGAACTCCATTTTCCTTATATCGATGTCCTAAAGTATATGTAACTTCATTAACCTTAAAAAGTCACCTTCATCCGGTAAAAATCAGGGTCTGTTGTTACAACATCCACAAGATAGCTTTGATATTGTTTGATTGCATTCCAAGCAAACGAATGAATTGTAGCAGGAATAATAAATGAATCTTTTTGATAATCTTTCTGTAATTACCTCTACAGCAGCGTTCGTATATGTAATACAAGCTACATTTTGCTTTTTTCGACTATATTTAGACCACATATTTTCTTGTATCCATTCAATGACTCTATTAAGCGAATAAGTCTTTCCCGAACCCGCACCTGCTTCAACGCGAAAACTATGCCCCTCCCGTAATGCTTCGATAATTTGCTTATCTACTTTATCAGCTTCAGCTTTTGCTAATTCATAATTTGCACCATGATAATTTTCACACATAATCCATCATCCCTTTTTATTCAAGTACCTTTTTGGTTATTAAGCCATATTAATCCAGATCTAATGTATGTCGGAATGTTATAATCAGTACACTCATAAATAAGTTTAAGTGCAAAATCTGTTTTACATTTTCCAGAAAACTCCAGATCATCTTCAGTCGGGCTATCACTTAATCCATAATGTGAACGATTGACATTCCGAATAGCTTCTTCTAAAGAATGTCCACATAATTCATTCTCTTTTGTTTGGAATTCAATATGACATTTTCCTCTGGTTTTTTATCGTCAGAAGACATTGATATTATATCTGCCAAATTAATTTGGGCTTTATCATTATACGATAATCCTTTATTTTTTCTAACCCACCATTTTAAAGTTTCATTAGATGTTGTTTCACCACACGAAACCGGAACAGATTTATAATATATTTGTCCATTTTTACCTTTTTTGCCCCGATACACAGAATCTATATCCGTAAGTATAAGACATGGAATACCTAAAAACTCAATAAATGGAATAAACTTATAAGCATACGCACCACCGATTTCAATTAAAGTATAATATTGAGCTGGTAATTTATATTTCTGTGAACTAAAATCTCCTGACTTATCGCACTTATCTATCATATCAGGTATTAATAACCGTTCTGATGCTCCTTCAACCAAAATTGCTTTATCCGCAAAGAACAAATCACATTTGGTTAATGTAAGATATTTTCTAATAAAATCACTATTATCCGGATTCTCCTGTTCAAACGAATTTAAATTTCTATAAATAACTCCTTCTTTTTTGTTTTTTGTGCATATCGAATTTTTGAGAAAGCCATAGTATTAGCAACATGAGCAGAATGTGAAGTTAAAAGAGTCTGAATTCCTACAGAAGTAATTTTTCCAAGGAACGCTTCTAAATATTCCGCAAAAAGCATGTTGCATCTGTGGATGCATATGAGATTCCGGTTCCCTCAATAAAAAAGTAATGGTATACAAGCATTTCCGCACTTTTCTATCTTCTTCGCAAATGCTGCAAGAAGAAACTCCATTTTAATTAGATTTTTTTATATCCCAATCCATTATATGTACTAGGAAGACATTCATTACTTGTACCTGCTGTGTATGAAAGCTGGGTTTGATTTTTTATCTGATCATCAATACTTAATTGAGTAGTAACTCCTAGTTGAAGTTCTTCTCCATTTGGATACCCAAACCCAACCGAATCATTTACAAGTGAACTTAAAATGCTATCACTTTGTTTCTGAACATTTTTATTTGCGTTCTCTACAATAGCACGCAACTCCTTGACTTTTTCTGCAACATTTGGATCCAGTTCTTCTTCATTCATTTCAAAAAATTCTGAAATAAGCGAAGAAAGAGAACTATTCTGTGTTCCGTCCTCTCCAAGGAGACGTTCTGCCGGAATAATATGAAATGGGAAAAGTTCTTCCAATTCTTTATGTTTCTTTATCTGTGTTTCCTTTGGATTTTTTTAGGATTCACTGCATAAATTACTAATTCAAAAAGTTTTGAAAAATTAGTACTGATAACATCCCGGGCCTCATCTGATGGTGCAAAAACACCATTTTGGTAATAGCTTTCTTCAAAGTTTTCCATAACACTTTTTCATCTGGCTTTAAGCGAAATTCCACACGAATTAATGCAGTGGTAGTATCTATATCCACATCTATAATAAAAGGCGACAGTGCCCCTAAATTATCCTCTGAATCTTCTAAAGAATAATCTACAAGGAACTCTATAGATATTGGTTCTAATTGCTCGCATAACGATTCAAAAGAAATTTCTTTTTTGACATAAATGAAGCTATTATTTCATACAATGTTTTTTCTTTTGACCAACGGATAGTCATCAAAGGAAAATGGACGTCCATTCAATACATTTTCTATACATGCCAAACATGATGTCTTAGCTGTATTATTTCGACCAACAATTAACGTAGTCTTAGCACTCAACTTCTAATTCAGCATCTATAAGCAATCTGTAGTTTTTAATTTTTATTTTCGATATATACATATTTACATCCTTTCCACTGATACACACCGAATTAATTTGTGTACTATCTTTGTCTTAAAATACTTTTTTATCAGAAGTATCCTGCCTCATATTTTTTTAATAACTTTCCCTCATAATATGTGGGAAATCACAAAAAGAACATATTTCCATTGTGACTTTCCAGTATTACAGATCAATTTTGATATTCAATCAACTTCACTTTTCCAGCTAGAACCGAGAGCAATCTCCTCATCCAATTTTTTGACCATTTTCTCATGAGTTGCAATTGTATTAAGGAAATTTAAAAGTTTCTTCATATCATCCCGATTAAATTCACAATGAGTAAAATCATAAGAATTAAATTTTAACCATACTGACTTTATAACATCATATCCTGATATATTTAACCTCTGTAATGATAAGGGACATTTAATTCTTATTGTTTCTTTCCCATCCGTGAGCAATAATTGTTCATTTTCGGCATCAAATGGATGTGCAACATTCTTTAATTCAAATCCCACCGGCACTTCTTCCATAATTTGGTCATAATCATAGTTCAAAATATTCTCCGGAACATAGTCTACTTTTTTCTAATTCGGCAATTTTTTTCTCCAATTCGAGCAATTTTAAGAAAAATATCCTTATCAGCTACAACAGGGACTCTTGCTCGCTTATCTGACTGGTTTACAGTAAAAAGTGCCCCTTCAAATTCATCGAGATAAACTTGCGAACATAATACTGCGTAGATAAAAAACACCGGATCTCTAGCACTTTCATGCTCATTCTTTCCAAGCATCATCATAACCCTATGAAGAATATCAGCAGATATATTGGATAACATTTTTCCACTTTTTTTATCGGATATTGATTCACATAAATGTGAGAGTTGCCACGCGTACACATATCATTATCGGATAATACCAACAAAATGAAACAAACTGTGACAATGTAGGATTCAAATCTTTGGGAGCATGTGCCATAGCAAATCCAATTGTATCTTTATGATTATATGCACTTATTATTTCCGGTCTAAGACGTGTTCCTCCACCTCCGATATGGCTATATTTAACCAATAATTCTTTCCATAACAACACATTAGATGTAAAAAATGGCCGGAATGAATATGGCTTTATATTATCAGCAAGAGTCTGATCCATCACACTTCTGTTCTCGCATTCATTCAATGCATTTTCAAATGCCATTATTTTTTTTCAATTTTAGGTGGTTTATCCTGCTTTGCAAACCATGCACTTGCCTCTGTTGCTCCATTTATAGCTATATCGCGACTCCGTCTTTTTTAACATAGGAGCCTTAACATGCGTAAACATTGCGGTTGGTGCAAGCTTTATTCCGAACAGTGATTAATAAAAATTGCTCCTTGTTTTTTTTCTCCACTAACAGGCCAAAATTTTTTTATACATTTCCGTATTAAATGGCTTTGCTGGAGAAAATGCGAATGTATCATTAGCAATATCATATGTGTCAAATCTCGATACAATTTTCTTAATACTCTCATTTAATAATTGTTCTTTATTTATTCGCATGCAATGTGAATAATCGCAATAATGAAGCTTTGTTATTGATGTATCATCTCCATATTTTCTCGTCAAAACAATAACTGCACGCCCTTGAAGTGTGTGAAATAGACTATCACTTCGGCTCCTGTTCTTGCATCTGCATCTACAGATACAATCCATGCATCAGAAAAATTTTCACACAAATATTTTCTAGCATATTTATATGATTCTGCTTCCAAAAAAGACAATGGCACCACTAATGAAAGTACTGAATGATTCGGTGAATCCAACAGTTTTTTACAACTCCATCTTAAAAATTGCATAAATGGATTATTAATCTGTTTCTGAATATTTTGTCTACCTCTTTCTCAATTCTTTTTGGTGGTCTAAAGTCCTCCATAAGATGATTTATAATAGAAAAGTCTTTATCTGTATTATCTCTTATCGTATCCGAACATGGTGGATTTCCTATAACTAATTTCAATGGCATATTAGAGATACGACTTGCTTCCAATAATTCTCTGCCTTCAATAGAATCTTTATTTGCATCTCCGTTAAATACACTATTACTCAATGTATTTGCCAGTAAAATATGCACGCTGTTTCTTTTCGTTTCATCTTGCTTTTTCAAAACAGCCATTCTATAATTCGCCAACATATACGGTGCTGGAAGAATTTCTATTCCGCAAAGTGTATATGCACCATTTCCTGGGTCATGGTTAATCACTTCTTCCATAAATGATCCTGTTCCACAACAAGGATCTATAATGGTATTTCCATCATCATAAATACTTTTTTTTCCCGAAAAATTCTTTGACACAACATAATTTGTCAATTTCACCACGAAATCCGCAAGTGCTTTTTAGGTGTATAATAAGCACCAAAATCGAATCTTGATTTTGCATCGTATTTTGACAAAAACAGCTCAAACAATTGATGATAATCTGGATTAACTAATTGCTGATCTGTCATTTTTATAAAAGACAAAAACTTAATACATTCATCTATCCGTTGATTAATAAAAAAAATTCTTGTCTGAATGATCTCTTAAATAAAGCATAAGATTTCTAAATGGTGTTAATGCTTCACCCTCTGATAAATCTTCCTTAATATAGGCTATAATTTTTCTTTCTTTTTCAGTTGGAGTATCTTCTGGTAAACACAAAAACTCTATGAGCATATAAAAGACAGAACATAATAACTTGTGCTGTAAAATCAGCAAATACGTCTGCCGTTCTCAACTTCGAGTCATTATGGTTATAAAACCAATTTTCGCATTTGTTGAAGCAAGATAATAACTTCTCTTTCATTATCATTCATTGCTTCCTCAACTGGAATATTTGCCAATTCTAAAATATCATCTGCCAACATTCTTGTTCTCACAGCAACTAGTTCTACCAATTTTGCTTCATTCATCTGCTGTGCTGATGGGTTTTTTGAAAATTCTCTCATATAAACTTCAAAACGTGGATTAAGCGTTTGAGCAGACCAATCTTTCGTATGCATTTTTCTCTTTTTCTATAACAGATATAACAGCTGGTTCACTGTCCTTACTCATACAAAATACAAATTCCAACCCATCAGTAATAATAAGCTTTATGCCCCAGTGTAAGGTATTTTTTCTATTTGTGTTGCATAAGGTTTTGTATCAAATTCTTCCTCTGAAAGTCCTTTTCCCTCAATGTATCCATATATCCCCATAGTCTGTTTATTATGGATTCGCCAACTGGACGGCCAACTCTCCCCTGTGTTGTAGGTTCAAGAATAACATCTATCTCCTCATTTGGATTGAATTCTTTAGCTAGTGCTTTTTCCATTGCATCCAGTGGCATTCTATAGGATAATTCTGCAGTGTACTGGCCACTGTTCATAGCATTTTTATATTGATTCTGAAGTGCTTTCAAATACGCCTTCATAATAGCATTGTATGACATTTAGATTTTACCACTCCTTTTATAACAATCAATAATACTAGTTCCAATCTGTTTAGCAAGCAATGGCGGCACTGCATTACCTATTTGTCTTGCCATATCAACTTTACTTCCAGTAAAAAAAAAAGTCTTTAGGAAAAGTTTGTAGCATTGCACCTTCTCTAAGAGAAATACTTCTGTCCTGTTCCTCGGATGACCAAACTTTCCTCTTGTAAAGCTATCAAATCTTTGCTGTAATGGTTGGCGAAACCTCATCCCACGCCATCCTTCCATAAACATTTCTGTATCCAATCACAGAACTATCTATTTTATGGCAATCAGCTAAAAGCTCTTTAGGAAGATACTCTCGTCCTTGTCCCGGTTTTAAAGCTCTAATCCTTTTTGAGGTTAATTTCCGACAACCTATCACGCCTATGCAACGAAATACCGGGATAATCACTTCCATCTTCAGGCGGCTCGGCAAACTTCCTATAACATCTCTAACCGTGTAATGTTTCTCCACCATTTCTTTCGGATATTCGTAATTTACTCCCATATCACTTCGTTCACCAATAATAATATATCTTTTTTCTTCTTTGTGCAACTCCATAATTACGGGCATCCAAAAGCTTAATATGAACTGTATATCCAATGTTTTTTAGTTTATCAAGAAGTTCCTCCAATTTTTCCCTCTTTTCCCGCAATTCCTGAAACATTTTCCATAACAAAATATCGAGGATATAATTCATCTACCAATTTGTGCATACTTAAAAACAAGCTGGTTTCTCGGATCCTCATCTGCACCTCGTCTCTGCACCGAAAATCCTTGGCAAGGTGGCCCTCCTGCAAGAAGAAACAATTCTCCTCGTTGCATTTTACAAATATTCAAAGCTCTTCCATCCAACATATCATTTATATCTGCAGTAAATGCTGGATGACTAAAAATTTTTTTATTTGCTTCTATTGTTTTTAATACACCGATTATCAATATCAAAGCTCAAACGAATATCAAATCCCGCTTGCTGTAACCCAAGCCCCCCAAACCACCAGCTCCGCAAAAAAGCTATCTATACATGTATATTTAACCATATAGTTCCTCTTTTCGTTTTGTTTTTTATTCCGCAATAACACTTGAGTAAGAACTACTGACAGGTTTCTCTATTGATTGTGGACCTTCTTTCAATTGTTGCTTTGTTGGCTCTACTGACAATATTTCTATTAACATGTCTATCGCTATCCCGGCTGAAAAAAGCGGGGAACTGCTTCTCTATCGGCGATATATACATCATCTGATTTCCCCTAAAAATTCAAATCCAATTGGAAAACTCTGAAGCAATGCCGGCTTCCCCTAGCAGTAAGTCCTCTATCCTGTTACGGATGTGTATATCTTCCACTTGCAGGATTACGAGCATAATGTGTTATAGTAATTGATGGTCGATCCCAATACAATCTCCCATAGGTATCCGAAAATCCCTTTGTGCGATCAAGGCACGCTGGACCAACACCTGCTGGTCTGTTTCCTCCAATCATGAGGTACCTGTTTTTAAAACAGCAATGGTACTTTTTTTATGTGCTGCACTTTTTATGCATAGGATCCGATGGATCTACAACTCCCGCAGCAACAGGTTTTAATGCTCCCTATCGCCTCTCTAACAGTTTTATAATTTTTAGGTTCCAAATATCCTTCGGTAATATAAATTCTTTTTTTCATTCCTATTACAACAGATCGGAATCTTTCTTGTGGAACCCCAAAAGATGCAGCATTGTATATATTTTCTTTAACAATGTATCCTTCCTGTTCATATCTATTTTTTTGCTGCATAAAAAATATTTCCAATATCTATTTGATAAGAACTCTGGTACATTTTCCATTACAAAAGCTATGGGCTGAATAAAACTCACAATATCAGCAAACACATTCACAAGATTGTTTCTATGATCATCTTCTTCATTCCAATGCTTTTTTTTCTATGAGACGTAAATCCTTGACATGGTGCACAACCAATTAAAATTGTTGGTTTCATTTTATCATATCCTATAGTATCAAGTACTTTGATTAATTCTTCCTTATCTTCTGCCAATTCAATAATATCTCTATTTATAACAGGTGTATCAAAATTATGTGCATAACTTTCTGCCGAAAACTTATTTATATCACAGCCTCCCAAAAAATCAAATATGGGGATAATGTCATTAACCGCAGCAAATCCAAGTGAAGTTCCTCCTGCCCCACTAAAAAAATCTATAATCTGTATCTTGTTACCCGAATACATTTTCTTTTTCAAAGGTTTAAATTTCTTTTTTGTTCTTGCTGTGCCATAAGTAAAAGATCTGTCTTATATGATCTAAGATCTTCCGTTTCCCATATTCCAGTCATCGCATACTTTTGGAGAAACTCAATGTTCATTATGATGTCCTCCATTCATATTTTCTTCACCCTCAACGATCTCCATCATATCTCCAACATCACAATTAAGTGCACAGCATATTTTATCAATTACATCTGTTGTTACTCTTTCATTTTTTTTTCCTAATTTAGCTAATGCATTTGTACTAATTCCAGAAGATAAACGAAGATCTTTTTTCTTCATATCTTTATCTATAAGAAGTTTCCAAAGTTTTCTATAGCTAACAGCCATCGATTAATCCTCCATTTCAAAATGCGAAAATCGCCTTAGTATAACCTATAAAAAGTATATCTCAATTTTATCGTTCCGTCAATTTTAAATTGTAATCTACAATTTTTTGTCTATTTTTTCAATTCCAACAGCTATTAGTCACTTAATTCTTTCACCTCAATTTTATTTTATAGCAATATATATTAACTGGTTATATAAAAAAGACAGGAAATATAAACACATCCTATTCCCTGTCTATACCTGCAAATTTTTTAGGAATATTTATTTTCTAAATACTTCCTAATCAAACAGTCCCAATATTAATAAAGCAAACAATAACTAATAAATTAATGGGAATAACTTCACGAATCATATTTCCCAAAACTGCAATAAACGAAACACTCAAGATAAGAACTGTTTTATACATACTATCCCATATTTTTTGTACTGTATAGTTGCTTTCCAGACAAGAAAAACACTTCCCATAATTCCCAAAATAATAAGAATCATTGTAAAACTACGTTCAAATAACACTTCTCCTGCTGAATATCCGAGATACTCCAAGTTCTCAAACCACTCTGCATATTCCAGCCACCATTCAATTGTTTTTTTTCCTAGTTGAAGAATATCCCTTTGAAATGCCCCATTCTGAACAAGTGAACAAACAATAATCATAATATATCCCCAACTCCAAACGTACATATTTTCTTTCATATCATTAATTTCTCCTTTTGCTTTCTTTCGGCTTTACGGTTTCCAGCTCTGCCCGTTTCTTTTTCATTGCGTGCTTTGGCTTCTGCCTGCTCTGTCTTTTTCTCCGCTTCTTTTTGTTTCTTCTGTGCATCATCCACTGCTTCAACAGATGATTTGTTCACCTGTATCTGCAATTTAGAGTTCTGGTCCCGAACGTCTTTCTTATTTCTTCTTCGAGCTGCTCTTGCTCGCTCCTGCTCTTCAAACCATTCCTGTTCCTCAGATCGTCGTTGCTCTGCTGAAGCGATTGATTCAGCTTCTGCGTTTCGGACAGTTCGGTTGTCAGACGCTGAATTTCTACGGTTGATTTCCGAATTTCTTCTCGCAATCTCTGCCTGTCGGATAAGAGATTGTCTGTTTCTCTTCTTCCAGTGTCTGTATCTGCTTTTTCTGTGTTCGCATGAACTCTTTCGCTTTTTCGAAACTTTGTACGAGAATATCCCTCTCCACTTTGAGCTTGATCGGTGATTCCTCTGGCGTCTGCGATGGCTGCGTCAAGCTCTCTGTAATAGTTTCTGAGTTCTTCGTCTGATCTGCTGTTCCTGTCGGATGCATCTCTGGCTTTTTGCCTATTTCCATTAAATTCATTCTCTAAGCCCTCCTTGCTGATGTCCAGATGGAATGTTTTGGACAGATTACTGTCACGTACTTTTTCTTTCCCATCCTGATTCTGAAATGTGATGTGTTTCCGTTTCTCTGTCCAGTTTACGTTCCACCCGAACTGCTTCATTTTTTCTATAAATTTTTTTCTTTACTGATACAATTTTCCAGTGTTTTTTAACACCGCCATTGCACAGTCCGCTACAAAGCTATCCTTTACCTGCTGACGGAACAAATTATATTTGTCTTTGCTCCATGCAATGACTTCCCCTTTTTCAATCTGACTTCCATCAAAGTGTTTTTCCTTTTTCGGCAACGGTCAGTCCTCGCTCCCGGCACATCTGATTGGTAAGCTGTTTCATACGTTCCAGATCTTTTTGGTGTTATGCAGCTTTCTCCCATCTTCATAACTCACTGAATTTGTAACCAGATGGCAGTGGATATGGTCTTTATCCTTATGCACAGCCACTAAGGTCTGGAATCCACTGAACCATTTTTTCTGCAAACTCTTTTCCAAATTCAAATGCCTGCTCCGGGGTGATCTGCTCGTCCTTATGCCAGGAAATAATGTTGTGGGCGTACATTCTCCCGGTGTCTTTATTCCACATCTTCTTTTCTTCCAAAAAGGTTCTGTACACCAGATCATAATAATCTCATCATGGCGGTACGGGCCTGTTACATAGGTAAGCGGTTCGCTGGTCTTATCCTGTCGTAACACATATTCGATACAGTTTCTCATTGCTCCATGTGTATTTGTCCGCTTATTAATCGTCTTATTAACTGCCATATCCTCTCACTCTCCTTTCGATACTTGAGAATATTTTTATTGAGGAAATACAACATACTGTCATTTGGGATTTCTCCATCTGTATGCAGTTTTCTTGCAATCTGATTGATATTTGTAGTTGCTCCCCGGAGCTGGCAAAAGAATATCTGCAAACATCTGGTTCAATCTTTTTCAGTTCTTCCACTTCCTCTGCCGATGCTATCTTCAAGTCTGCGATTGCTTTTTTATCACAACTTCCTGCTGTGTTCTTCCGATTCTTTTAACCTTGTCTCTGAAGCAGATCGTATTCCTCTTTTATTCATCCGTATGGTTACTGTATGATTTCGTTTTCTCATAGGCTTTTTGTCTCCTTTCATTGCTTGATTTTTTCATTCTTTGTTAACAGCCACAGCGTTCTGGCGGCATATTGGTAGGAGATTTATAACAGAGTGCAACGCTCTCTTATACAGGTCCAGGACAGCGTCCTAGTCAATCAGTAAGTGTTCCGTAGGAATGTCCGGTGGACATTTTGCAGGAATACTTACTAATTAACGTGCCGGGGTTCAGGGGGGGCAGAGCCCTCTGGCAAGTTTAGGAACAACCCAAAGGCTGGTTCCGGTGCAGAGTGGCTTGCCACTCTGCGAAACTTGCCTGTCATCTCCCCACCACTGAATCGACACCCGCCAGGCAATATTTTCCACCCTACATTATCAAATCCAAATGGAGATGACGGTGGGTTTGTGGTGCAGGAGCTGACTGCGGAAGAAAAGAAAAAGCTCCACCTTTCATAGATTTTTTTTCCCTTTCTGAAACAGGCTGGTCATGCACCACTCCGATGCGAAGTATCGGACAATCATGCCGTATCCGGCACCCTATATCTTTTCTTTGCCTGTTTGTACACCCCTCTCATCTGCAAACACCTTTCTGCCATATTTCCCTGTTATTTCTGTCTTTCTTTTTTTCTGAACTGCTTTCTATTTCTGCTGAAAGGCATAAAAATAGCAGTCATGAACATTTCTCCAACTCATAATGTCTGAAATGCTATCACTGCTATTGTCTTTTTTCTGCTATTCTGTTTTCGTAAAACTATTCTTTACTGTCAGTCCTTTTTTCCTGCTACTGCTATTTTATTTTGTCGCAAATTTCAAGCAGGTCATGTAATAAATTCTCCAGTTTCATAAGTCTACGATGTTGATACCAGATCAATCCTGGCAATCCCGCTGCAAGAAAGAACGAAGCACACAAAATCTTTATTGCCTGTCCTCTGCTGCTTATCCCTCCATATCCAAATCCACCATACCAGATTCACGAATAAAACATAGAAATATCCACAAAATAAGACAAACTCAAAAATCCACGCCAGCACCTTTTTCACTTTCTCTTTCACTCTGTACTTCTCCCTCCTACATTTTTTAAATTCAGTGTAGCGAATTTCTCGCTATATTTCAATAGTGAATATCTCGCTAAGTTATTATTATGCCAGAGGTGAAACACATGTATCAGAGAATACGGGATCTGCGTGAAGATCGTGACCTTACGCAGAAGAATATGGGTGAAATCCTGAATTGCAGTCAGCGTATTTACAGTAATTATGAACGTGGTGATGTAGATATTCCCCACTCACATTCTGATCAAACTGGCTGAATTTCATAACACCAGCGTTGATTATCTACTGAACCTGACAGATGATAAACGTCCTTACCCAAGAAAAAAAGAATAGCTCCACTTAAAGCAGTCTGATTTATTTTATGTAAGCCAGACTGCTTTTTTTTTTTATAATCAGCTAAAAACTGTCTGCAAAATCCAACGCTGCAAAATCCAACGCTGCATCCATATCAGCTTCTTTCTCCCAGTCCGGATTATCCTCTGCGATCTCTCCATCCGTTTTCTCCATTGTTAGTGTTCTTTCCGGCAGATTAATTTCCCCTACCGATTCTTTTTTACAAACGGTACAAGCATTTCCAGCAGGTTCTTCGCCATAGCCATCGGGACGGATTCTTTTACTCCATCCCGGATAGCTGTTTCCACTCTTTCCAGAAAAGCATCTTCCTTTTCTCTGGTTTCCAGATACGGATCTGCTTCATTCCGGTATTCTCTGGAAAAATAATCGTTTAAAGCAACTACAACTGCTCTGGTGTACGATTTATATTTTTCCCTGTCCATCGTCTGCAAATATTCCCATGCCTGCCTGTCCTGTTCATCACAAAGATTCAAACGGATATTTGTGTTGATGATTTTCCGTTCTTTTCTCATACAAGCATCCCTCCGTTTCTCTGGATTTTCCTTACGGTCATTGCTTCATAGCCTTTTATTCGCTGTGTTCCCATTAAAATTCCCTGACGCTGTGGCACAGATGTCCCGTACAATTGTCACCCGGCTCTTGTCATATTCTCCAAAATTCTGGATCATACAACCGCCACCGCCGACCACATACAGACGCATCAGTTCTGGATTATATTCCCGTTCTCTCAGCTTATGAAAGATTTCTTTCGTATAATCTCCGGCAGCTTTACGAATGACTGTCAGATATTTCTCACCAATATCTGCTGTCCCGGTACGGATCACCTGCTCAATCACCAGATCATCCACCACTGTTCCCAGTTCTTTCAACAAAAGATTCCCTGACTCATAATTGCAGAACGAACAGAATCAATCCCATCTCTGCTTAATGTTGCCAGTCCTTGCATATTGTAATTCCAGTCATCGGCAAACTTAACATCAGCGATAATAGACCTTTCGCTTTCAATGTCAGATTCTTATTCTTGAAATGATGATTACTCATTACCGTAAAATTCTTAGTTCTCTCTACACGAAAAATCTGTGCCATGCTCCCATCCTCCTTTCCAGTTCAAAAGAAAAAGACGCAAGCCATATCTTATGACTCACGCCTTACTTCGCTCACAATATTCTATTTTTATCAGTTACCTGCCAGATTAGTTACTGGCAATCCTTATACATAAATCAATTCTTTCAGAATAATCTCTTCCGCAATCGCTCTGTGCTGATTAGCAGCTCTTACCCATGACATCTGATCTTTCTCCTTATCCGGCAGTGGTTCTTTTTCTTCCAGCTGCTTCAGGATCACTTCTTCCCGTTCTCTTGCTGCCTTATCTACTTCCAGAAGGTGTTTTCCAAGTATATCCTGTAAAAGCATCACTTGATACGTTGAATTTCGATGATTCTTCAGATAATCTCTGCGAAGAAAACCATACTTGCCAAGTTGCTCCATCTGTTCTCCGGATTTATAGGTGAGATTCGGAATCAGATATCCATTTACATTTGTATACGTTAATTTCATTTTATTAGCACTCTCCATTTCTCATCATTTTTTTGACCACAAATTTACGACATTTGCGACAAATCTGACACTGCTTTTACAATACCAGACAAAATGACTGATGCCCTAGAAAGCCTGTAAAACAGGCCACTTTCAGGATACACAAAACAGGGCAAAAATCGACTTCCATTATCAAGAGGTGAGTGCTAATTTTTAAGATTTTTTGCAATCCAACGGTTTTCAGTGCTTTTTTCATATTACATTATTGAATATCCCTCATTCTGCCTATATAAGTGAAACTTAGCGAAACTTAAATTAAATCTCTTTCAGACAATTCAATTTGGATATTCCCCAACTGTGTATTATTTCTCAGCGCGCCAGTTTCCAGCTTACCGCCTGCTGCCTTGCATCCACAAATCTCTTATAGATACCTTCCTGCTTCATTAGCTGCTCATGTGTTCCCTGCTGCACAATTTTTCCTTTGTCAACAACCACAATCTGATCTGCATGTCTGACCGTTTTTAATCTGTGGGCAATCATAATAATCGTTTTTTCCCTTGTAAGTGCATCTACTGCATCCATCAGCTCCTTTTCATTCTCCGGGTCAACATTTGCCGTTGCTTCATCCAATATGACGATTGGCGCATCATAACCTTCATGATCGCTCTGGCTATGGAAATACGCTGTTTCTCGCCGCCGGAAATTGTGGCTCCACCTTCTCCAATCACTGTGTTGTACCCATCAGGAAGTTTGCTAATAAAATCGTGACAGCACGCTTTCTTCGCCGCTTCCACCACTTCCTCATGACTTGCATCCTGACGTCCGAATTTAATATTATTCTCAATGGTGTCTGCGAACAAATACACCGACTGAAATACAAATGAAAAATTACGCATCAGACTGTTCATGCTGTAGTCTTTTACATTCACACCTCCAAGTGTCACTTCCCCGGAATCCACATCCCAGAACCTGGCAATCAGATTGCAAAGTGTTGATTTTCCTCCACCAGACGGTCCAACGATTGCTGTCGTCGTTTTCTGTGCGGGATAGAAAGTGATACATCATCAATGATCTTCCGTTTGTCATAGGAAAACGAAACATTAGAAAGTCTGATATCGTAATTTTCCGGCTGGATCTCTTTGCCGTCGATATCCCATGGTGTCCAGTTCCAGTATTGCATTTGCTTTATCTACACATACGCTTACCACATGTAAAAGGGATGAATAATTTCCTGCACATTCCAGACTGGCATAAAGCATAAATGCTGAAATTGTCATACCGATCGCATAGACCGCACTCATAGTTCCATTAATATAAAAATATGCACTGCATGCTACAATCACTGCACCTGTGATTTTTGTTATCACACTTTGCAGAAAATGATAGGGAACAAACAGCATTTCCATCTTTGTATTGATCTTTTCACATGCTTCATTTGCATCATTTAATCTTTTCGCCTGTTTTCCCAAGCAAGTTATATGATTTAACTTCTGATATTCCCTGCAGATACTCCATGATCTGGTTTACAAGCTCCGTATCGCATACCACTTTTTGCTCTGAATCTTTTTTTACCCGCATTCTGCATCACAGAATTGACCTCAAAGAAAATAAGTACTCCTGCTGCAGCTATCAGTCCGATTCTCCAGTCAAAAATAAACAGCATAAGAATGATCATGGATGTTTCCAGAATTCCCTGCATGGTCAGCATAACCACTCTCGCAGCCACATCGCCAAGTATTTCCATTGTATTGGTTGTAATGGAAGAAATTTCCCCGATACTATTGGAATTGAAATACCCCATCGGCAGATATCGCAGATGTTCTGCAATCTTGATTCTCAT
>VOFJ01003086.1_pt1 | contig 17829 bp, 31 predicted proteins | sample 5384081 | NCBI WGS metagenome assembly VOFJ01 (sample SAMN12384729, study PRJNA508395) | human gut metagenome | isolation source: healthy gut I | host: Homo sapiens
CTCGGTATACTTCGTTCAGTTACGTATTGCTAGCTGTCCAGGCGACAATAGATCGGATGCCCATCCATCCTGGCATACCCGCCATCCGTCGCTGTCTTCATAAACCTCGCATACCAGCTGCAGCTTGTCTAAATGATCCGAAACCTCTTCATATGCCCATAACTGGTCTGCTATGACGTTGGGGCAGATCTGCTTAGCTGCGCAGACGCTGTGCGTTTCCCAGCCCCGATCCGAGTGATCGTTTCCCACGGTCAGATAGGTTTTCCCCTTTACTGCGGATAAACACATATTCAATTTTCCGCTGAAGTCTTTTTCATGTCCGACCTGAATGCGCGGACCCTGGCTCAGCTGCTGCACAGGGACGGGATAAAAAGGTCGGAACCTGTTTCGGCACATTGACGCCAATTGCCGCAAGCTCTTCGGATATGCGCTTTTACTACATCCTGATTGCAGCCTGCGTATCCTGCATTGACCATATAACGATTCCCAACCTCTATCTGCTGGTCGTTTAAATAAAACTGCATCATTTACCTCCACTTCTCAATTGACTTTGTCACACAGTGATACGGATTCACCGAATCGTAAATCTGATAGAACGGACTATTTCGCCGCCGACGACGACGACCTGTACATTCTTTTTGGACTTGCCAGCTTAGGGATTTTTCCGTATCATCTGGAAGTTCCAGATATTCTGCCGGATACAAAATTTCCCACGCACGTCTGAGGAATAGCTCAGGCAATTCTTCCATTCTCCTATGGTTCTCGTCAGATTTTTTCCACATGTATTCCTGTACATCCTGTTTTGAAATCCCCTTGCGCCGAAAGCTGTTTTTGCGAGAAGCGGATCCAGCATGATCATAATACCACGCTCTTTTTCCCAGACCGAATGCGCTTTCCACATTCTTGGCGCTCCAGAGTATGTTTTCCAGCCCCATAACCTTGCCATAACTGGTCAGTCCTGCGTTCTAAATCCCCAGCTTTCACAGACCGTAACACAGCTTTTCTGTCTGCGTGGAAACCTTTTATCCACGTGGTAGGATGTCCAAGGACTTTCCTCCTCGTTTTCTGCAAAAGGCAAACCCATATTTCAAAGGATTCCCCATCGTTGCCATCTCATTGACGCCAACCCTTGCACCGCCCAGATTATTGATAAACATCCGGATTGCACGCCCTATGGTCGCATTGGAAGAATTTCCCGGTCCAAGGGGCGTTGGTTGATGCGTTCATGCCGATTTCCTTTCCGACAGGTCCATTAACAAATCCCCCAATAAGCGAATCCCGTTGTACTACGTGCGCTTACATTGACATCCAGCTGCTTATCTGCCAGAATCTCGCAAATTGTCAGCAGAATCGGCATATGCTCCGGCAGACAGCCGCTCATAACGCCGTTAATAGCAACCTTTTCTACCGTAGCATTTAAATATTCTGGTGGAATTCTGCCAACCAACTCATCTCTGCTGTGGCTGGTTCCCTTCAGCATCGCATCCACCGCTTCTTCCGTCGGCGGAATGATCGGAAGACCATCGGTCAGTTCATGATCTGCAAAAAACGCTGCACTTCTGAATAGTTCTCTACCAGATATTTCGGCCTTTCTTCTGCACAAATGACGCCTGCGAACAGTTCTTCCTCTATCAGCGGTCTGATAAGATCTTCTGCGAACGCCTCAGCCTTCGGCGCAAGATTCGCTTCCAGCTGCGCATCTGCAATGTCTGTAATCGGATAAGGAATTTCCACCCATCGCAGATTTCTGCCTAAGGTATGAGAAACAGCATGGGCATCATTTATAAAAAGGCGTGCATACGATGGATACTGTCGGAACATCGTGATCCTCCAGCTGGTTCTGCAGTTCCAGCATGCGCATAGTTCCCGAACCGCAGTCGCCTACCAGCAGAATTACGCCTGCTGCCTCCGTATACAGCGGCTCCCACCACTCAGGCGATTCATCATAGCGATAGCCGTTTTCTTTGCCGTAATAGATCAGCTGGCTGTCCGGCAAAACTCCTTCCAGATGTTTCTTCACAAACTGACCTACTGTATCAGAATTAGGTCTGCAGATATCCAGCAGAAAGATTTTCCCTGTTCTTCAATTCTTTTCTCTGTGCCAGCGCTCTGTGCTCTATGTCCGACTTACCGCCTGCGGATCTAAACATTTGTACTTATGTGCTGTCATTTTATTCCCCCTACTTTGCATACGGGCAGGCCCATAGTGTTCCGGACGAATTTCTCTCAGCATCAGCTCCTGACCGGTACATCCTTCCTGCGCATAAGGACACCGCGCAGCAAATCGCATCCCGGCACCGGATTAATCGGGCTGACAACTCCCCTTTGATCGGCTCCAATTCATTGAATCCTTCATCATCAATTGTTGGTGTTGGAATTGCCGCCAGCAAGTGCCTGCGTGTAAGGATGCAGCGGGTTTTCAAAGAGCTCATCGGAAGAAGCCCGCTCACGCACTGTCCCATATACATCACTGCAATCTCATCAAGAAATATGCTTTACTACCGACAAATCGTGGGTGATAAACATATAGGTCAAGCCCATTTCATCCTGCAGATCCATCAGCAGGTTCAATATCTGTGCCTGAATGGAAACATCCAGCGCGCTGACAGGCTCATCGCACACGATAAAAAGATGGTCCAACCGAAAGCGCTCTGGCAATACCGATTCTCTGTCTGCGTCCTCCATCCAGTTCATGAGGATAGGCCCCTGCCAGACGTTTTGCAAGACCAACGATTTCCATTAATTTTGCAACTGCCGCATAAACCTGTTCTTTTCGTATCATAGATGTGATTTACCAGCATCGGTTCTGCAATGAGTTCCTGAATGCTCATTCTCGGATTCAGGCTGGAAAACGGATCCTGAAAAATCATCTGCATTTCCGTGCGCAGCGCTTTGACTTCCTTTCGTTTCAGCTGAGAAATATCTCTTCCGTTAAAGAGTATCTTTCCTTCTGTAGGATCATATAAGTGCATGATCGTGCGTCCGAGAGTTGACTTTCCACAGCCGGATTCCCCAACGATACCCAGGGTCTTGCCTCGTTCTATTGTCAAGTCTACGCCATCTACTGCATGAAGCATCCCTTTTCCTGTTTTAAAATATTTTTTTCAGGCCTTGTGTTTCAAGAATGATATCAGCCATGGTTTTCCCCCTCCTGCACAGATGACATTTTACCTTATGAGTTCCGCGAACAAATACTTCCGGCGCTTCTTTTTCTGCACCGCTCTTGTACATGTGGACAGCGGTCTGCAAAACGGCATCCTCTACCTTTATGGTCGGATCCGGCATCAAACCTTCGATCGGCTGAAGCCTGCGTGTCTTTCCGTAAGACTTGGAATGGATCCGAACAGCCCGACCATACGGATGATGGGTATTTCCAGAAAAACATCTCAGAGTGCCGTATTCAACAATCTCTCCTGCATAGATTACCGCTACGCTGTCACAAACCTTTGAAACAACTCCCAAGTCATGAGTGATCAGGATCATGGAAGTTCCCAGCTGCTGTCGCAGCTGCTTCATCATCAAAAGCACCTGCGCCTGAATAGTAACGTCCAACGCTGTCGTCGGCTCGTCGGCAATCAAAAGCTGCGGCTCACATGCCAGTGCAATAGCGATAACAACTCTCTGCTTCATGCCGCCCGAAAAACTGGTGGGGATATTCTGATTTTCGTTCCGGCGGATTCCCTACCATCTTCAGAACATCATCTACCTTTTCCTCAATCTCTGACAAGGACAGACCCTGATGATTATGAAGGCGCAATGCCTCCCGATCTGCTTTCCAACTGTCACATAATCGGATTCAGAGCGGTCATAGGATCCTGAAAGATCATGGAGATATCCTCACCTCGAATCATCTGCATCTCATTTTCACTCAAATCCAGCAAATTCTTCCCCCTATACAGGATCTCTCCTGCGGGATTTTTGCAGTCCTTTCAGAAAGAAGCTGCAGGATCGCCAGGGAAATAGTTGATTCTTCCCTGCGCCTGTCTCACCGACCAGGCCCAGGGGTCTCGCCGGTCCGAAGGGAAAAGGAAACATCGTTGACCGCATATACAGTCTCTTTATCCGTTTTATAAATTACTTCTAAATTATTAACTTCTAATAAATTTTCCATTTTAGGCCCCTCAGTCTTTTAATTTTGGATCAAATGCATCTCTGATACCGTCTCCGAGCAAATTGCACGACATTGCTGACAGCAGAATAAGATACACCCGGGAAAACTAATAAATACGGCGCTCTGCGCGGAATTCACTGGCTTCCGACAGCATGGAGCCCCACTCTGGCGCTGGAGGCTGAATGCCCATACCGATAAAGGAAAGGCTTGCTGCTCCTAAGATCGTTCCACGCAATTCCCATCGTAGTATCTACGATGATAACACCAGCGCATTTGGCAAAATGTACTTCAGAAGAATAATTCTCGCATCACTGCACCATATACATGCGCCGCTTCCGTACTCCCTGCTCCCCTACGCTGAGAATAACAGAGTGGATCAGCCTGATTTTTCCCGGAACCGCAGAGATCATCATATAGCGATCAAAAGGTTGATCATGTTTGGTCCCAAAGCTGCAACTACAGCCAGAGACAGAAGAATAGACGGAATGCACATGAATACATCACAATACGCAAAATCAGACTTTCCAGCTTTCCACCAGCCTGCCAGCAGCGAACCCGAACACTGCCCGCAAAGCAAGTGAGCCCAGGCTGGTAAATTAATCCAATTGAAGGGATACTCTGGATCCCTGTACTACTCTTGCAAAGACATCACGTCCCAGACGATCCGTCCCAAAGATATGTTCCGCAGACGGAGGCTGCAGCCGCATGGATGCATCCTGCGCGATGGCCGTTTCATAAGGCGCGATCACGTCTGCAAACAGGGCAAGCAGTACAAAAATGTCTCAAGATCACCAGACCTACCATAGCCGTTTTATTTTTACATAATCTTCGCCAGATCTCTTTTGCCCGGCTTTCTTTATCAGCTTTTACCCCGGAAACATCGTCTATATTGATCAATAAATTCTTCTTCATCACGCAGCCTCCTAGTTTGAATATTTTGCCTTGATCCGTGGGTCAATGAACGCATAGATCAGATCTACAATCAGCATAACCAGGCAGAACAGCGCCGCAAGGGAACAGAATGCTTGCCATAACAAGCGGAAAATCCTTTATCCCGTATCGCATTGACGATCAGCATTCCAAGTCCGGGGATGCTGAAGACGGTTTCGATGACCACAGCGCCACCCAGCGATGTGCCAAAGCTGATCCCCAAACTGGTTACGACAGGAAGCAGCGCATTTTTCAGCGCATGTTTAAACACTACATCCCGGGGACTTGCGCCCTTGCTCTTGCCGTACGAATATATTCCATCCGTATGGTTTCCAGCATTGCAGAACGAGTCATTCTCAGAAGTCCGCGGCAGCAGATACCACTAAAGTCGCTACCGGCAGAACCTATAGCTCTGCCACGAGTCGATCCCGTGGGAAGGAAACATATGTAAAATTAAGCGCAAATCCCAGTATCAGCATCATACCCAGCCAAGGCGGGATAGAGGCAAATACCATTGCGGTTACAGTCAGCGTGGTATCTAAAACAGAATACTGCTTTACTGCGGATATAACTCCTAAAATAATTCCGATTACTGCACTGAAAAAATAGATAACACTGCCAGCATAAACGTGATCGGAAATCGCCCCTAAGATCGCATCAAATACCGGCTTGTCACTTCGATATGAACGGCCAAAATCCAGTTCTGTCACAATATCTTTTTTAAATAATTCCATAACCGTTCTAAAAGGACGCATTCAGCCCATGCAGCTCATTAAATGAATCAATTGCCGCCTGATCTGCCGATGCCCCAGGATCAGCCGCGCAGGCTCCCCCGGTGTCAATGACATGATCGTAAAACAATAAACAAAACACCCAGCAAGACCGGTATGGTTAATAACACTCTCTTTATAATGTATTTTACATCGGTCCAACTCCTATATTTGAGCCACCAGCGCCCTCGCGCCAGTGGCTCAAAATTCATTCCTTATTTCCAGCTGAAATCATAAAGATAATACATACCATTCAGACCCCTAGTTTACGTTGAGATTTTTACACTGGCGTTTAAATCCGGCATTTCATAGATTACAGCATATGGCGCGTCATCCTGCACAAGCCCAATGCTTCAGCATATAAATCATCCCTTTTCTGAGGATCCTGTTCACTTGCCTTGTACCATGAGCTTCTCTACATCTGCATTTACATATCTGGAATAGTTCAAAAGAAGAAATCCATTTTCAGAAACCATGTTATAGTACTGATCCGCATCAATTGCCGATGTTCCCAATCTGGGTCAGTGAGAATGCGTGATCGCCGTAGGCGAGTCCGGAATAAAGTGCCCCTGCTTCCAGAATCTCAATTTCCACATTGATTCCAACCTGTGCAAGGGATTCCTGTACTGCCTCCGCTTCTGTTTTGCAGCCTCATAGGTTACCAGCTTGGTATCCAGTGTCAATGGCAGAGATACTCCAGCCTGTTTTAACAGTTCCTTGGCTTTTCTGCATCGTAAGTATACTCTTCCACGCCTTCTGTGCAGGACATAGCCGTATTAAACAGTAAGGACGTTGCGTTGCCCCTTTCCTTCTCTGGCCGCGTCCAGTACAAACTGTCTGTCGAGGGCGTAATTGATTGCCTGACGCACTTTTTTGTCAAACGGCGCCACTGTTGTATTTCATGGAAAGCATGCAGAACTTCGTAGTCTGAATTTCGTCTATTACGATATTGTCATTGCTGACCACATTCTCATAGTCAACCGGACTGATAGCAGCTGCCGCATCCAATTCTCCGCCTTCCATGGCAATAGCAAGAGCATTGGTATCAGAGAACATTCTGATCTCTACGGTTTTGATCGGAGCCTCGTCTATAGTAATCTTCAAAAGCTTCTAACGTGATCTTGCTTTCGTTTTCATAAGATACGTATTTGTAGGGCCGCAGCCAACCGGCGCATCATTGAATGCATCTGCCCCCCGCCTCATATGCGTCAGCGGATAAAATAAAGCACATGGAAAGATTCTTCATAAACGCAGCATACGGCGCGTCGAGTACAACTTCAACTGTCTGCTCATCCACCACACGGGCTTCTTTCATTGCGGAAAGATTCTTTCCAACTTCAAGAGATTCCTTTGTCATATTCAAAGAATAAACAACATCCTCGGCAGTCAAAGCACTTCCGTCGTGCATCTTCACATCCGGCCTCAGCTTGAATGTATAAACAGTCTGATCATCGGATACAGTGTAGCTTTCTGCTATCGCATTTCCTCTTCACCGGAGATAGGGTCGACATGAACAAGCGGTTCATACAGACAACGCCTGATAACAAAGTCCAATGAAGCGTCTCCATTGGCGATATCAAAGCTGGTGAGATCGCTTTTGAATTCCCAGGATCATTTTTGCTTTCTTCAGCCCTGCCGCTGTCTTCCGGATCCTGATCCGCATCCGGTCAGCAGCGTGAAGGCTAAAATAAACGTCATCGCAATTGCAATTTTTTTTCATGAATAACTCCTTTCAAGATAACATTAGTGCTTTCTCTGAACGTATCAGTGACTGTATTATACTACTGGATGTTTTCCATGTCAATAAAAACGCGCAAAAAATAATTGAAAATAGAAAACTGCTGTACGCACAGGCACATACCCATGCATACAGCAGTCTCTATACAATGCTTTTTATCTATCTCAAAGGAAAAACAGAACTTAAATCTTCGTATAACAAATCCTTTGCCTTCTCTTTGTCTCTTTCCAGCAAAGCCTTTACAATTTCATCATGGTATTCTTTCTCTGCAGCTTCGACATTTGCCGGATATTTTATAACGACCCGGGTAATGGTGCTGACGTATTGGTACAGCACATCATATAGGCGTAATGATTGTCCGCTAACGCTGCCAAAGCCAAATGAAAACGGGTGTTTACAGCATTATAAGGATTCTTTTCTTTAGGTTTCTTCTCAACAGGCTCTGCAATAATATCATAAAGGGTCTTTATCTTTTCGTCATCGGCAGTTTCAATCACTCGATCAATAGCCGCAGATTCAAGATAAAAAACGCAGTTGCTGGATAAGGCAGCAATCCTGCTGACTGGTTTCGTTGACCATATACCCCTTTCCTCGGATAACTTTTCAGGTAACCTTCCTGGCATAACCGATGTAAAGCCCTCACGAATCGGAGTCTTGCTCACGTTATATTTTAACGCCAGACTTTTTTCATTGATGATGTCATTGGATATAATCGTTCCATCAAGGATCTGTTCTCTCAATTCTATATAAATTTGATTTGCTAACGAAATCTCGGACATTCAATGACCTCCTATTTTTTCTTTTCTCTAATTAGTTTTGCATTTTTCTCAGTTACTTGTCAAGCCCTAAATTCCAATCACCGGTAATTCCGGCTTTTTCTCCCGCGCAGACACATCTTTATATATCTCCACCCCCCTCTGGATATTTTTTTTTAACAACTTCCAAGATTAAGGTTGAATACTCCCTGCTAATGTAGTAAAATGTAGGGAGTAATTGTTAAAAAGTAAACAAACTGAGTGTAGGGAAAATTTAAAAAAGATCAGTTAGTTGCTTTCTCAAAAATCACATCTTTGTGATGCATAACAGGAGGAGATTATGTACAAAGTTAGTAATCTGGCGGAAGAGTACAGAAAGAAACTAATCACAGCGGACGAGGCTGCCGCCCTGGTAGGACCGGGCAGCCGCATCCACTTCGGTCTGGGCTGCGGCACCGTCGTAGACATCGACGAGGCTCTGGCAAGACGCGCGGACCAATTGGAAGGTGTAGAAATTCTCAGCACCGTCGCCATCAGAAATGAACCGTTCAAAGTATATCAGGCTACCACATCTAACGAGCAGGTGAGATTCGCCTCTGCCCATTTTCAGCGGCTTTTGACCGTCAGATGTGCAAAGACGGACGCTGCTGGTACATACCGATGCTGTTCAACGAACTGCCTCACTATTGGCACAACAACGAACACCACGTGGATATCGCTTTCCTACAGGTGGCGCCGATGGACAGCCACGGCAACTTCAACCTGGGACCTCAGGTATCCGACATCTGGGGCGTCATCAAAGGCGCCAGCAAAGTGGTGGTAGAGGTCAACGAAAACATGCCGATCGCTCAGGGCTATCAGACCCAGCTGAATCTCTACGGCGTAGACTACGTGGTAGAGGGTTCCAATACTCCGCTGGCTGAGCTGCCGACTAAGCCTGCCACCGAAATCGACAAGCAGATCGCGGAGCACGTAGTCGGGGCTCATTAACAGCCACAGCACACTGCAGCTGGGTATCGGCGGCCTGCCGAACTGCATCGGCCAGATGCTGGCAGAATCCGACGTCAGAAATATCAACGCTCATACAGAAATGTTCGTAGACGCCTATGTGGACCTGTTCGAGGCAGGCAAGCTGACCGGAAACAAACCGATCGACAAGGGCAAAGCCCTCTACACCTTCGCGGGCGGCACCAAGCGGCTGTACGATTTCATCGACAACAACCCGATCTGCTGCAGCGCGCCGGTAGACTACGTCAACAACGTCAACGTGATCGCGACCATAGACCGGTTCGTATCCGTCAACAGCTGTATACAGGTAGACCTGTACGGACAGGTATGTTCCGGAATCCGCGGGCCATCAGCAGATCAGCGGAACCGGCGGCCAGCTGGACTTCGTCATGGGCGCGTTCCTGTCAAATGGACGGCATGAGCTTTATCTGCACGCCATCTACCAGAACCCCTGAAGGACGGCACCAAGGAGTCCCTGATCGCGCCGACCCTGACGCCGGGCTCCATCGTTACGACGCCGAGAACCGCGACCAACTACATCGTGACAGAATACGGCGCGGCCAACCTGAAAGGGCAAATCCACCTGGGAGCGCGCGGAGCTTTTGATCAACATCGCCCATCCGGATTTCCGCGAGGATCTGATCAAGGCCGCCGAGAAAAACGGCATCTGGAAAACACCAGCAAATGCACATACTAAACGGCCGCATTTTTTAAACAGACACATTCTAATCCATACCATATATCAAAAGAGCCGGGACTGGATCACATCCAGCCCGGCTCTTCGTAGAGGAAGTATTCGCCGCAGGCTTTAATTCACATCGTTTCTGGCCAGGATCTCAGCCGGCGTCTTCCGCATGGTATTGGCCGCAGGCAGCAGCCCCGCCAGCAGGTTGAAGCAAAAGACCAGAGCCAGGCTGATCAGGAACACAGCCGGATTCATCAGATACTGTCCTCCGATCATCGGTATCTTGGAGATGCCGTTTAAGATATACCCCATCACGGCCATGGCCGGCAGCGTCGTCAGCGTCGTCATGGCGATGATCTCGCCCATGAACATCTTGTAGATGTCCCGCTTCTTCAGGCCGATGGCCCGCAGCACGCCAACCTCTTTGACCCTGGACAGGAAGGAGGACCGCAGCATCAGATACATCTCGATCAGGGGAGATCAGCAGAATGATCCCCGCCACCAGGATCGTCGCCGCGATCTGTCTCTGAATACTGTTGATATATTCCTGCCTGCTCGCAGCGTAGTTATCCGTCACCTTCACGTTTTTCTCCAAAAAGGGTCTCATAGACCGCCGCTTTGTCAGACGGTGAGAGGACCAGGGAGCTCTGCGTTTCCAGATAGGCCGTCTCGGCTGTCCGGCGGCTGACGTAGACGGCGTCCCGCTGGCGCTTATCGCTGTAGTAGCCGCAGACGGTCAGACGTTTTCCGTTTACCTTCATATCGATCTGGCTTCCCAGCGGCGCCTCATACCGATAAGCCTCACTGATCAAAGCCTCTCCGTCGGAGTCCGGCGCGCTGCCCGCGGTTACGGCGATATCACTGTCGTCTTTTACCAGATCATAGCATATCGGCCCGGTCGAAACGGCAGAATCCTCCGATTCAGTCTGATCGAGCTGATTCATCAAAACGTCCGTCATCAGACTGTTTTTCACGTAGATAGACGGGCTTCCGCAGTCCACAATACCGGTAATCGTAAATTCTCCCAGCCACGGCAGCTCCGCGGTTCTGCCGATCAGATCCTCTGGAGCCCACAGACCGATCATCTGGGTCCGGTCATCCTTCAGCAGGCTCTCAGCTGTCATCCGGTCGATGACCATATCCCGGTCCTCCACCGCCAGCTTTCCCGCGGCCAGGTCATCTTCTGCCACCATATCCCGGTCAGCCAGCGATCCTTCCAGAAGGGCGGACACACCTGACGTCTGATAGTAGTCGTCCAGCGGGAACAGGAAGCTTACCCAGGAAGCTCCCGGCAAAACGTAGTCGACGCCGTCCATCTTCTCATATTTCTCGCAGAGCTCCGGCGTCAGCTTTGCCCCCGTCTATGGTCAGGTAGTTCTGGTTCACCTGGACGAACTTTGTCGTCAGTGATATTGGTGATCCCAGCGATATTGCTGACGGCATAGATGGAAAACATGGACGCCAGCACAAAACCCAGCAGCAAAATCTTTTTTTGATGATGGAGTAGGAAAAAAATCTTCCTGTAGCCTCCCGCCAGCATGGACGGCAGGGAGTAAATGGACGTGTATTTAGGCTGGAACCCCTGGTCTACCTGGGCGTCGTAGTCGAACTCGTAGTCCTCGTAGATATCCTTGGACAGTTTCTGATAATGTCCGTCTACCAGCTCCACCGCGTCCGATCCCTGGCGCAGGTCCTGAGGCAGCTGGACGTAGAGATTGCCGCCCCGGATCACCACTTTGATCTCCGGTTCCTCCCCGTCGTCCTCTCTGTCGCTGTAGTATTTTACCTGCAGCCCGCCGCCGGAAAGCTCCCGCTGTACCGGCAGATCCCGCAGGTAGATCTTGTTTTCCAGACGGTAATCCAGATCATCGCTGTGGGCGTTCTTCCTGTCGCTGACGATCCTGCCGTCGACGATCTCCACGATGCGGGAAGCGTAGAACTCGGCGATCTCCCGCTCGTGGGTGACCAGGATCACCAGCTTTTCCCGAGAAATCGCTTTGATGATGTTCATGATCTCGATGGTATTTCTGCTGTCCAGGTTGCCCGTCGGCTCGTCGGCGATGATGATCTTCGGGTTTTTCACCAGGGCCCGGGCAATACCTACCCGCTGTCGTTCCCCGCCGGAAAGCATCTTCGCCGGCCTGTTCCTGTACCGGTCGATGCCGACCCGTTTCAGAATGAACATGACCCTCCGCTGGATCTCTTCTTTTATCCCGGATTCCCATCATCCGCAGCACCAGCGCCACGTTGTCAAATACCGTCTCGTCCCTCGATCAGGTTGTAGTTCTGAAAATATATCCGACCCACGCGTTGCGCAGCTCATCTTTTTTGTTGTCGGAGCGGACGTTCATCCGCTGGCCGTCGATCAGGATTTCTCCGCTGTCCACCTTGTCCAGGCCGCCGATGGCGTTGAGCAGAGTGGTCTTTCCGCAGCCGGAGTGACCCAGTGAAAGGTCACCAGTCCCTTTATCCCCCAACTCGATGGAGGTGTTGTCGATGACATGGATCTCATTACTCTTTTTTCTTGTTATAGTATTTGTTTACACCGGTTAATCTGATCATCCCCTTACACCTCCCTCTTTGTACGCGTTCATGGCCGTCTTTTTAAACAGCTGCCGCGCGTATCTGGCCGCCAGCAGAATGGACATGAGGCACAGCACCGCGTACAGCAGGACGAGATCCCCTATGGACAGGAAACCCGCCAGATTCCGCAGATAGTCGCTGTGTATCACGCCGGTCTTCACCAGAGCCAGAATCGCCATGCAGAAGAAGAAGGCTATGTTGAACACGGCGAACAGTTCCACCTTCAGCAGGCTGCTGCAGTTGCCCTTGGTGGCGCCCAGCATCCGAATGGTGGAGAAGTAGGTGTTTCTGGATTTCAGGATCAGCTTTACGATAAAGTAGGTGATGAAGAACAGCACCAGCAAAATGCCCGCCAGCATGACGGCATACAGCGTATGCAGGATCACGATGAAGCCTCCGGTGGAATCGGCTATGCCGTCCTCCATGCAGAACGCCTTAAATCCAGCTTTTTCAACGGCCGCGGCCGTTTCCCTGACGTTTCTGTAATCCTCTGCCATGACGCTGGACTGGTAGCTTCCCTTGTCAAAGACCTTTTTCATAGTCGTCTTCCTTAAGGGAAAATGGTGGCCCCTGTCACAGCGTCAAAATCGCTGCGGGATACCAGCTGCTGCAGATTCTCCTTGTTGTATACAGCGCCCACGGTATAGCTGTATCGATCGGTAAAGTACAGGCTCTGGTTGGTCAGCTCCAGGGACTGTCCAACGGCGCCGCCGGAAGCCGCGGACGCCAGATCCTCCGGCACGTAGACCTGTCCCGGCGGAACCTCCTTTGATGGAATCAGCACGACCCGCTGGACACGATCTTCCCGGCAAAACCGATCTCCTGGCTGCAGTAAAGCTCCAGGACGGCGCTGCGTATGACGTCGGCGGCGCTGTCAGGAAAGCTGAGCCAGGCCTCGCAGTAGACGTCCGACTCCGACAGAGCCTTTTCCTCCGCCTCGGTCATAAAGCCCCAGCCGACGATCCTGATCTTCCCTTTCAGCAGAGCCTCGTCGGTGTTCTGGTCCAGCATATCCACCCTGCTGTCCATGGCCATATCCATGACGCTGTTGGCATAGCCGCTTCTCGGAATCGTCAGAAACACCTCGTTGTCCTTTTTCCGGCAGCCGTCCTTCCTCGATCCGGCCCGCGTCCGGCATGCCCTCTTTGACGCTGCCGACGATGTAGAAACTGCCGTTTTTCCAGATCGTCGGTCAGGGTCACCATCAGGTCCAGCATCAGGTCATTTCTGACCACCTGCTGCACCCCTTCCAGAGCTTCCAGCGTCTCATAATCGGATTCTGTCAAAGGCTGCCGGTCCGGCCGGGTCACGATGATCCTGCTCCGCTCCGTGTTGTTGAAGTACATATTGTACCCGCCGGTCTGCATGTCGCTCATGTTCATAAACGATGTGTACTGGGCGATGACGCCGCCGCACAGGAAAATGAACACGGCCAGCAGAAGCAGGAATTTTGCCGGAAGATTGAAGGTGTTCCCGCAGTCCCAGACGCAGGACGCCGCCGGCCTGCAGGCTGTCCGCCCGTGCCGTCTCACCTCTTTCTCTGAACAAAGGGAGTTCGGCCGGGCTATGGTCTTATCCTCCACGACCCGTCCGTCGTGCATGGTGATCTTTCTGGTCACATACGGTTCCACCTGGTCGTAGTTGTGGGTGACGATGATGATCAGCTTATCCTTTGACAGCTCTGCCAGCAGCCTGATCACGTCCGCCGCCGACTGGCTGTCCAGATTGCCCGTAGGCTCATCTGCCACGATGATGGGCGTCTCCTTGGCCAGCGCTCTGGCGATGGCCACCTCTGCTTCTCTCCGCCGGACAGCTTGGACGCCTTGGTTCTGGCGTAGGCAGACAGCCCCACCTGATCGATGATGTCCATCACCCTTGCCGGGATCTCCTCCCTGCTGTAGCCGCTGGGTCAGCAAAACCAGCTCCACATTCTGATAGACCGTATAGCTGTTGATCAGGTTGAAGGTCTGAAAGATACTGCCGATGTATTTCTTTCTGTAGTCCTCTAAATCTTCTTTGGAAAATCCGCTGGTCGGCCTGCCGCCACGTACATCTCGCCTTCCTCATAGGAGTCCAGCCCCGAGATGACGTTGAGCAGGGTGGACTTGCCGCTGCCGCTTTCGCCGGTGATGGCGACGAACTCGCCTATATCAAAGCTCAAATCCACCTTGGAAAAGCCGGTAGACACCAAACCGCCCGCGGAATAGAACTTGGATACCCGTTCTAGTCTTAACATGATGTTCCCCTTTCTGAGTCTTCTTTTCGAGTCTTCTTTCGGAGTCTTTTTTCCGAGTTGTTTTCTGCGTCATTCCTCTCTTGATGTCAGTACTATACCACAAAAGACTCTGGGAAATCCATAGAACGAATCCAATCTTAAGAAACGTAAGGAAATTTTAAGAAAAGCGTGCATAACGGAGACAAAGCCTCCTACGCGCATGTCGCCCGCGAGGGGCTGCGCTTCACAAAGGGGGGTGGGGGAGATAAGCGGCCTGCTCCTGCTTCAGCCCTCTACAGCGCCCCGGCGGCGGCGATGATCTTCGGTATCAGCTGCTTTTTGCGGGACACCATGCCCGGCAGCCTGATAATAGCGCCGTTTTCATAGCTCTCATCCCATTCCCCCCTGAAAGGCCTCCTCGACCAGTTCTCTTGCGCCGCTTCCCACGCAGAGCAGGCCGGTGGCCTGGGTCGAAAAATTGGTCAGCATGAAAAACATCGCCTTTATCATATCCATATGCTGCCGCCTGCGCACTTCCTCCATGAAGGGCAGCAGCTCCTGCTGCAGCGATTCCAGCTCGCTGCGGTTAGGCGACGTCAGCCGCCCCACGCCGAAGGAAAAGCTGATCCGTGGCAAAGGTTTTGAAGTCCCGGAAAAAGATTTCTTCCGCGGTCTTTCCCTTCAGATTGCTGCCCGCCGCAAACATCTTTCTCAGCAAAGCTTTTCCATGTCCAGTTCCGCGATGGCCGCCAATTCCTCCGCGGCCTGCCGGTCTGTCTCTGTACAGGTGGGGGAACGGAACAGCAGCGTGTCGGAAATAATGGCGCTGCACAGCAGGCCGGCCGTGGCCCTTGTCCAGCGGCGCTTTCTGTTCCCGGTACATCTGGTATACGATGGTGGCCGTGCAGCCCAGAGGCTGGTTGCGGAAGAACACCGGCGACATGGTCTCTACGGAACCGATGCGGTGATGGTCGATGATCTCTTTGATCTCGGCCGTCTCGATACCCGCCACGGTCTGATTTCTCTCGTTGTGATCCACCAGGATCATGTTTTCCTTACCCCCAGCAGGTTCCGTCGGGAGATCATGCCCAGATATTTTCCATCGGAATCCAGGATCGGGAAATCACGGTGACGCTTGTTGGGCCATGATGTCCCGGATATCGTCAATGGGGTCCCTCATTCAAAGCCGATGAATTTTCCATGGTCATAAAATAGCTGATGGGCATGGACTGGTTGATCAGTCTTGCGGTGGTATATGTATCATCGTAGGGCGTGGTGATGACGACGCAGCCCCGGTCCTTCGCCAGCTTGCGAATGGTCAAGGAGACCCCGCTCCTTCGCAGACCACGATACAGCCCGCCTCCATCTCGATGGCGCACAGCTGGGATTCATAGCGGTTTCCCAGGATCACCAGGTCGCCCTTCTCGATATAGTTTTCCAACACGTCGGGATTTGCGGCGCCGCCACCAGGACCTTGCCCTGGGAAAAATGCGCCGCGGAGTCCCCCCGACGGTGGTTCCCTGCAGGGTCTCCACGATGTTGGCATACTGGGTATTGGCCTGGGACAAGGATATGGCTGTCGTACACGCTCATATAGGACTTGGCGATGTCGCCTACGGTGATCAACCCCTCCAGAACACCTTTTTGACGAGACCACAGGCACCGTGTAGATGTCGTTCTCCTGCATCAGGTTCCACGCCGGTTTGATGGAGATGCCCCGCCTGACGCCTTTTATCCGGCGTATCTGGATATCCCCAACCTGGGTCTCCACGGTTTCCATCAGCCGCGGCACAGGCACGGCGAAGTGCTCCAGGACAAACCTGGTCTCGTCGTTGATCTGCCCTGCCCGCGCGGGCGTGTAGCTGCCGCCGGTCCGCTCCTTCAGCGCCGCGTAGCAGATGCCGAACAAATGGAATCCGTATCCGGGTTCTTGTGGCCGATGACGTATGTCGTCTCTTGTAACTCCTTTGACTGCATATATAGAAAACCCCTTTCTCTTGATCAGGCTTTCATTATATGCGCGGGCCATGCCGCCGTCAATCGGAGAAAAGTCGTAGATTCCGCCTCTTTTTTCCGCCCGCCTTGCTTCGCGGATCGCTTTTCTCGGGCGCGGCGTCTGCCGGAGTAGACCGGCCTGGGAGCTGATGCTTGGTTCGGGTTGGTCCGTTTGGCGGCTGCAACTTCTTTTGGCCGCTTTGACTTCTTTTGGCTGCCTTGACTTCTTTGCGCTATTTGAACGCTTTGGCCGCCTTCGGGTTCTTTGGTCTCTTTGGTTTCTTCGGCATCTTCGGCGTGCCCGATGCCCAGCCGCTGCAGGAAGGCCGTCAGTCCCTCTTTGATGTCGTCAAAGGTTTCATCAAAATTGCCGGTGTACCACGGGTCCGCGATATCGCGGTCTTCCCCCGCGAAGTCCAGCAGCTTGTACACTTTGCCCGCGTCATCGCCGCTGATGATCCGGTTCAGGCCCGCAGGTTTTCCCTGTCCATGAGAATCAGGTAATCGAAATCCTCGTAATCCTGCCTGGTCACCTGGCGCGCGCCTCTGCGCTCAAAGGGAATGCCCGCTTCCCGCAGCTTGGCCTTGGTTCCCCGGTGGACGTCGTTGCCGATCTCCTCCCGGCTGGTGGCCGCCGAAGGATATAAAAAGTCTGCCTCACGGCCCGCTCTGCGCGGACCATGTCCTTCATCATAAAACTCGGCCATGGGCGAACGGCAGATATTGCCGTGGCAGATGAATAATACCTTTATCATAAACGAAAATCCTCCTGAAATACCCTATTCTGCCCCCGATTTGCCGCGGTTTGCCGACTTATTTTTTTTGCCTGTGAGATTATTAAATTTAGTCACAGAATAAGCAAAACAGGGGCAAGCCCGGGACATGAAACGTAGTAAAATCGTAGTAAGTAAAAATCGGGGTGTTTTACTACTGCGAATATTCTACCATAAACCGCAGAATTTGGGGAGGGGGAATGTAGAAGAAAAGCGAAAGGCAGCGTCCCAAAACGCTACCTCCCTGTGAATTCAACAAACTGGGA
>VOFJ01003033.1_pt1 | contig 17828 bp, 24 predicted proteins | sample 5384081 | NCBI WGS metagenome assembly VOFJ01 (sample SAMN12384729, study PRJNA508395) | human gut metagenome | isolation source: healthy gut I | host: Homo sapiens
TCGGTATGCCCCGTTCAGTTACGTATTACTGCAGTGGGGCACCTCCGTAAATGCAATTCGAGTGCAAGGCGGAAATCCGTTTCTATGAGCCGGATGGCATCAACATCAACGATAACTGCGGCTCCACCCATCTCGGTCAGCTGAAGGAGCGCGTCCGCTCGGGCAATTTTGATCTTGGCGTTGCCTTTGACGGTGATGCGGATCGCTGCCTGATCGTAGACGAGACCGGCGAGGAGCTGGACGGCGACCGCATTATGGCAGTCTGCGCGGCGCACATGAAGAAGGAAGGCAAGCTGCGCGGCGGCGCATTTGTTGCCACCATTTTGTCCAACATGGGTCTGCACGCCTACGCCGATAAGAACGGCATGAAGATCGAATGCTCCAATGTAGGTGACCGCTATGTGCTCGAAATGATGCTCAAGAAGGGCTACATTCTGGGCGGCGAGCAGTCCGGACACGTTATTTTTCTTGAGTATGCGTCCACCGGTGACGGTGAGCTGTGGACTGCACTGCAGTTTATGTCTATCCTCAAGGCGAGCGGCAAGAAGTGCTCGGAGATCGCAGCTGAGGTTGAGCCGTGGCCGCAGCTGATGATCAATGTCAAGGTGCCGAACGATAAGAAGGCTACCCTGCAGCAGCTGCCCGAGGTCAAGGCGGCTATCGATGCGGCTTCCGCAGAGCTGGGCAATAACGGCCGAATCCTGGTTCGCCCGTCCGGTACGGAGGCGCTTGTGCGCGTCATGGTAGAGGGCACGAACAGTGAGCAGGTAGATACTTTGGCAAAAAAGGTTGCCAAAGTCATCGAGTCTGTTGTATAATATAAAAGAGCCAACGGGAGTGGGTGTGGTTTGCACACCCACTTTCTGCATTCTGAACAGGGAGGTGGGAGCATTTGCGCACAATTCCATAACATGCTAAGCGCCAGAACTGCGGTGCAGCCGGTATCGCAGTTGACGAGGAAAGGGTTAATCGAAAGTATTCGGCGGGTGCCCTTCGGTCACAAGTGGGTTGATCGTCAGCAGGCTGTTAAAACATACGGGCGACCGTATCGACAGAGCAGTTATGCGTAACGCACTATTTTTATACCCTTTTTTAGGGCACTACCGCACAATTTGTCTGCGGCACTTTGCGAATCTTTTACGCTCTTCAGAACGCAAAATCTTTCGCAAACTGCTCTTGCGCCAAATTGCCCGGTAGCACCAATTTCTTATTACACAAGTACCACCGCATATATTGAGGTAAGGCAATACGGAATCATTAAACAAGAGCGATTTGTGAGAGAGTTTTGCGGACCGACAAGGCGCGACCGGAGTTCGCGCAAGAAGCCGCAGCTTTCATTGTTCCGTGCTGCCTAAGGCTCATACTGAAATGTTGCGGAAGATATGTTATATTTACCGTCGCAAAGGAGTATTATTTTATGTGTGGAATCGTTGGATTCACCGGACGCGAGAACGCGCTTCCGATTCTCATCAAGGGTCTGTACAGTCTGGAATACCCGTGGCTATGACTCTGCTGGTGTGGCTGCCTTCACGAAGGACGGTCTGCGCGTTGTCAAGGCGCGCGGCCGCATTGCAAACCTTGAGGAGAAGATCAAGGAGGAAGGCGGCGACATGTACTGCACCTGCGGTATCGGCCACACCCGCTGGGCAACGCACGGCGAGCCGTCCGACCGCAACTCGCATCCGCATCTGGGCGGCAAAGGGCAAGGTAGCAGTTGTACACAACGGCAGTATCGAGAACTACAAGGAGCTGCGTGAGCGTCTGGAGGCACACGGCTACGAGTTTAAGTCCGAGACCGATACGGAGACTGTCGCGCACCTCGTGGACTATCTGCACACCGGCAAGCAGGAGGATCTGGCGAAGACCGTTCTGCAGGCCGTACAGCGTCTGCGCGGCTCTTACGCACTGGGCGTAGTCTCGATGGATAACACGCAGGAGATCGTTGCTGCACGCCGCGGCAACCCGCTGGTTATCGGTATCGGTGAGGGCGAGAACATGATCGCGTCCGATATTACCGCTATTATCAATCGCACCAAGCGTTACATTATTCTGGATGATAACGAGGTTGCAATCGTTCGCCCGGACAGCGTAGTTGTCATGAACGAGTTCGGCGATACGGTAGAGAAGGAAATCATGACCGTAACGTGGGATATGTCTGCAGCGGAAAAGGGCGGCTACCAGCACTTTATGCTCAAGGAGATCATGGAGCAGCCCAAGGCAGTTGCCGATACGGTTAAGCCGCGCATCAAAAACGATGCGGTTGTATTCGAGGACAACGGTCTGACCGACGAGCGTCTGCGTGAGATCGAGCATATCCATATCATCGGCTGCGGCTCTGCACTGCACGCAGGCATGGTCGGCAAGCGCGTGATTGAGGCAATGTGCCGCATTCGCTGCACGGCAGAGGTTGCCAGTGAGTTCCGTTATGAGAACCCGATCATCGGCAAAAAGGATATGTGCATCGTTATCAGCCAGTCCGGCGAGACGGCGGATACGCTTTGGCTGCCATGCGTCTGGCCAAGCAGGCAGGTGCGTTCACGATTGCGATCGTGAACGTGGTTTCGTCCACCATCGCCCGCGAAGCAGACGGTGTGCTGTATACGTGGGCCGGCCCGGAGATTTCGGTTGCGACAACCAAGGCATATTCCGCACAGCTGTCCGCTCTGTACCTCATCTCGGTTAAGATCGCGCGTGTGCGCGGCCTGATCTCCATCGGTGACGAGCGTGCGCTGTGCGCTGAGCTGCAGCGCCTGCCGGAGTGCATCGAGCAGACCCTGAAATGCCAGTCGGATATGCAGCGTATCGCTACGCTGTATGCAAACCGCTCGAGCGTGTTCTTCCTTGGCCGCGGGCTGGACTATGCCGCCGCGCTCGAGGCTTCGCTCAAGCTGAAGGAAATTTCCTATATTCATTCGGAGGCGTATGCTGCCGGTGAGCTTAAGCACGGCACCATTTCTCTGATCGAGGAGGGTACTCTGGTTGTTGCTCTGGCAACGCAGCCGGCACTGTTTGAGAAGACAGTCTCCAATATCCGTGAGGTTGTAGCGCGCGGCGCAAGCGTCGTGCTCGTCACCACGGACGATTTCACCGGCGACGAGTCGGTCTGCCAGCACATCGTGCGCCTGCCGAAGTGCCTGTATGAATTTTCCGCTTCGCTTTCGATTATTCCGATGCAGCTTTTGGCATACTATATCGCAGTGGAGCGCAACTGTGATGTTGATAAGCCGCGCAACCTGGCAAAGTCGGTAACTGTAGAGTAAAACGTTAATAATATTGTCATAATTGCACAAAAACGGAAGAACGTTTTTGTGTGATATCGGTAAAGATGACAATCGTTTCTTGACATTTCCAATTCTACCGCGTATAATAGCTATTGACATGAGAAATGATTATCAAATACAGCCATCGAACGGGATTCCCGATGAAAAGCTGTGCCGTCTGGCGCGGCAGGGAGACGGACCCGCGATGGAGAATCTGATCCGTCGTTATACCCGTCTGGGTGTCAAGACCTGTGCGCGGCCATACTTTCTGGCAGGCGCCGATGCAGAGGATCTAATGCAGGAGGGTATGCTCGGGCTGCTGAATGCCGTCCGGGAGTACGACGAGAGCAAGGGCGCACCCTTTGGAGCGTTTGCGCGGTTGTGCATCACGCGGAAGATTTATTCCGCAGTGAAGGCGGCAGCGTCGCTCAAGCACGACCCGCTCAATCAGTCCATGTCAATCGATCGACCTCTGTTTGAAGACCTTGCGGAATCGCGTACCCGGGTAACTGCACCGAATGGTGATCCTGAATCGCTTGTTATCGGCAATGAGGAGAGGGAAGAGCGGAAAAAGAAGCTCTACTCGCTTTTGTCTGAATTTGAGGCACAGGTTTTGACGTTGTTTTTGGACGGCTTATCGTATGAAGAGATGTCCGAAGCGCTGCACAAACCAATCAAATCTGTGGATAATGCCGTCCAGCGCATCAAGCGAAAATCGGCAGCCATTAAACCTATTTAGGCGATAGCAGGCGCAGTGTCTGTACGCATATATTTCAAGTTTCCCGAGGGAACAGTATCAAAGAGAGGTAAAAACCATGTACGAAGACAAGACTTTAGTATGCAAGGAATGCGGTAAGGAGTTCGTGTTCACCGCTGGCGAGCAGGAGTTTTACGCAGAGCGCGGTTTCCAGAACGAGCCGCAGCGCTGCAAGGCCTGCCGCGATGCGCGCAAGAATGCTGCACGCGGTCCGCGTGAGTTCTTCACCGCTACCTGTGCTGCTTGCGGCGGCGAGGCTCGCGTTCCGTTCGAGCCGAAATCTGACCGCCCGGTATATTGCAGCGAGTGCTTCGCAAAGATGCGTGAGCAGTGATATTGTAACGCTAAAAAGTCATCAAATGACACGATAAAAAAGTGTCGGTAATGAAATCCTCATTACCGGCACTTTTTTATTTGTCCGGAGCAAAAATAGTCCTCAAATAAGAAAGGGAAAAGAGGTGTGAAAATGAGCAAAATGGTCTATCTCCCATATGTTCGTTTTGAGCAGGAAGAAGGAGAAGCTGAGGGTATCGGCTGGTACTTTACGCAGTATAATGCCGAAACTGGAGAAGGTAAAGGCTGGCATGGAACAGAGTTCATGCCGGACTGTCTCTTTGAAACGAAATGCGAGGGCGGCGAACCGGAAACAAAGTTCTTTGATGTGAATACCAATGAGCCGATCAAGCAGTGGAGTTGGCCGGAACCGCCGGATGACAATGCGTTCACGAACTATGGCTCGCTGGATGAGTTTGTAGCGAATAATTCGCAGAAGGTGTTCCGCATTGTTGACTGCAATAAAGAAGCACAGGACTGTCCCTGCATAATCTATGGTCGCCTGAGTACGATGATAGAGCTGGCAGATAAAGGCGCTCTGTTGGGCATTCAGGTGCTGCAGGAGAGCGATGATGGAAAGCTGTATGATACGGATACGCTGGAATACTACAAACTCAATGAGATCCGCCTGACAAGCTGCAAAGAAGACATGACACGACATTGTACTGATGAAGCTGCTGAGCGGATAGTCAATTATACATGGAATACGTATGGTTCGTTCAGTAGATTTGCAGAGAAGAACAAAGACAAGATGTTCCGTGTGCTTGTAAAGCCGGAGTTCTGCGGCGATGTCCCGGAAGACAGCTTTGATGCAAGACGCTGTAAGATGTCTTCTGTTGTAACGCTGCCGGATGATGATGTCCTTATTGGGTTGCGGATGCTTGATACTGCGCAGGTGGAATACCGGAAACTGAGCGAGGTTCATCTGCAGTGTCGTGCAGACGATAATCAGCCTGAGTGATTGGGCAAAAAGAAAACCTCTGCTCATATTGAGCAGAGGAATAGAGAAAGGTTTAATGCATTGCGGACTCTATGCGATCCATATAAGGGCCTAACAGCATGTTGAATTTCTGGTAATCAGATTCCATAATTCTATTGTTTAAATGATGTTAAGCCGTTATCTTCGGGTTGTACGCTGACTAAAACCATATTTGATACCTCCTGATTATTATCTCACAATGTAGTAGCTTTTTTGTAATTATAGCATTTTAAGAGGAAAAATATGGCAATTTGGCGCAACGTTGCTGATGAGAAATTAGCAACCGCAAAGTTGCAAACACTTGAAAGCAAACTTTCAAGTAACTTACAAGTAGTTTCAAGTAGAAGCTGCTTTCCGCCAATGACTTGCATTGGCTTCGATAAAAAATGAAGATGAAATGCTGTTACTCGCCCTCAGATGTGATAAGAGGGCGAGTATCAGGACGTATGAAAAAACTAATCACCAAAGACCAACATACCTACTTCCTGCGTCAACGCCAAGGGTAATCGGCTGTTTGTATCCTGCACTACCGTGCAGGAGCTTAATGGTAAACGGTGTGCGCTTTGCTACGCACGCTTTCTTATTGTTCAACAATGTACGAGCCTTGCGTGATGAGCATGGCATCAAGGGGCTCGCCCTAAAAACTAGCAGCTAAGAAGAAGCCGCTCTCCTCAAAAAGAGGAGTCGAAATCCTTACCCAAGGTTGCAAGCGGTTTATTCAGCCACACCTGTCGGCCTTACCTTAGCTTTACGTGATGTGTTGTCTTAGAGCGCACAGTTAGGATTAACGCCATGCGGTAACTATCTATTCGCGAGCAACGGGGCACCTCTTACGGTGCATAGGGTAGTCAATGCACTCTTGCGAGCATGCCTAAAATCTGAGCTCGTTTGCACAAGCCCGTGACTTCAGTCATGGGTCATTGACTGCTTATATGGGCATCGGAACCCGAGCGCATAGAATCATAGCAATAATACAAATCAGTATAGTCACTATAAGAATAATGCATGCAATCTCAATTTTGTATTCTTCTTTGTGCAGCTTGAATGCTGCAATGAGAACGATTGCACTTACAAGTGCGATAATAGCTATTCCTTTCCATAACCATGAAAGTTCATGTATTAACTGCATTGGGTCACTTCCTTTCTGGAATTTGGGATCACCCCCCACGTGTGTGGGGAAATGTCGAAAAAATATTGAAAGTCCCAGGGATCACCCCCCACGTGTGTGTGGGGAAAAGGAGGCGCTGGGAATGACTTTTCCAGCGGCCACCCCACGTGTGTGGGGAAAAGCACATGTCACACCGTGTCATGGTTTCTACGTTGGGATCACCCCCACGTGTGTGGGGAAAAGACTTAAAGATATCCGAAAAGCATTGCATAATCCTCAAATATACAGTTGTCCGCATTCGCCATCTACATTTATAAATACCAAAGAAATGATTTTTGTAGCGCAAAAAAAACTAATTTTCATAAAAAAACTCCACCTAACCGCAAGGGGTATAGATGGAGTAAGTTTTGTCAAGAGTAAGAATCAAAAGTTTTACCATTATTTATGCATTTGTGAGTAAATACTTGGTTGCTGATGGCAATGAGCTTTGTTGAATAACTTCTTTATGCGTCTTAAAATATTTTTCGCTTATCTCAAGTATACTTGTAGGAACGTCAGATATAATCTTAATAGTTTTTGCTTGCAATCGGTGACTCTCTACTGTTACTTGAATAAATCTATTGAAGTTTATTCCATTAATTACAGCAAGGTCAAATATAACATTCCCATTTTCAATAAACGAAACATCTCCATCGCATAGCAAATCGTTTATGGGGTTTTCACATGTGTTAGCAATCACCAAAAAACAATCTTGCAAACTATCAACTTTCAAAACGTTATATTTTCCCATAACCTCACCTCCTCACAGAACAATAGAATATTATGTTCACATTATTTTATTGTTCTTAGCTTCCATCGCCTTTTTAGCGAGAGCACGGAAACGCATCTCCTCTATGTAATGCTCATCACCAAAGGCAAGAAGTTGGTTTGCAAGCTCACGATGTTTCTAAAGCCGCTCTAAAGAATTGTCGTTATTCCGTATATGTCTATATAAATACCAAAGAAATGATTTTTGTAGCGCAAAAAACAAATTTTATAAAAAAACTCCATCTAACCGCAAGGGTACAGATGGAGTAAGGATTTTTGATTGTGTGGGTGTTAATTTGATTGAGGGATATGCAGTATTTTGGCGGTTTCAAGCCATGCGATTTCATTGGACTCCAGCTCTTTGATGGCCTCAAGGCGAGTATCTCCTTGAGCGACACAGCCTTTCAGGTGCAGGCTCTTGACGATCCAGACACGATGCCCATTGACGCTCTCACGGCTTATGGCGTAGGGATGCAACATGAAGAACAGCTCCTTTAGCAATAAAAACGGGTTCATATGATAAGGTACAGAACAAGAATACCCACAAAAAGTTGTTGCCATTCCTGTGAGAAAACATCCCATAGTCAAAGAACCAGGAGAGGATTTGCTCGAGTCTTCAATTAGAAACGCAGCAAGCAGAAGGACGAGCCCGAAACAAAGCAAAAAAAGCGCCTGCATGAATGTTAAGGGGATTATCATTGGGGTTCTCCTTATCAATTACCTCGGTCACATCGTATTTCCAGGATTAAGCCACGTTTCTGCCGGTCGTCAAGGTCAGCAATAGCGGCATCAATACTGGGAAATAAGCAAGGGCAGATATGGCCTTTGCTAAGATTCACGAAGCTGTACATGTTTGTTCCCTTGTGGGGGAGCAGAAGTACGTCCAGCGTTTCGTTGCGCTTGAAAATGCAGAAATGCATAGAGAAGAGCCTTTACTTGGTTTCGTTGATGGTAAGCAGCTCTTCGACCGTCTCTTTCTGCCGGCGAAGAAAGCCGAGATAGAAACCGTCAGAAACAGAAAATGCGATGAATGCTGCGTGCAGCAGAAGGATTCCGATATTTATGAGAAGAGCTATAATCTCTGCGATGTTCATACTTTTTGATGCGTAAAAGGCATAGGCGGCATTGGTAAGCCGCAGATAAAAGTCCCATAAGATAACCGCACTAACCGGAATCAGAGCGAACGATAAGACAATCCAAAAGCGGGTGTCTTTCTTAAGGGCCTCGTATAAATGCAAAATATCGGCGTGCCTGGTTTCCAGTTCCTCGCGCGAAAAGCGGGAATAGTAATCCAAGTCACATAGTTTCTGGTACTTGATGAATTCGGCTGCGCCGTTTTCATCGGACTTTGATGGTATATTGTTGGGCATAGGCGATAACTCCTGTAAATCGGGATAGTTCTTGATAAAAATAAAAGGAAGACCCTAAAGAGCCTTCCTTTCAGGTCGCAGGCCTCACAGACTTCTGCGACACTAATCACTATAAGCAGTATAGCATAGCAAATGCCGGCCTGTAAAGCGCCGAGAAAGGCATTCTTTCTTGTTTTGCGACTCATCGTGCATGAGTTATTTGTTCGCTTTCTTCATCTGCAGATATGCTGAAATGACATGGCGCACATCATTGATAAGAGAAATCGTTGTCATGACTGAAAAGCAGACAAATACGAACAAAAAGAGAATGGCAATGACTTGCAGCGGAATTGATAATTGCCAAAACGACAACGGCTGTTCTGCGACGGAATTTATATCGTTCAAAACAGCAGCACTGAACGAAAAAGCAAACAACAGGGCGGCGAAATCAGAAACAAATGCTTGCAACCAGATATGGCGGTCGTTCATGGCGTTTTGGAGAATCGCGGTAGTTTCCTGTGAATCAAGAGACGTGCTTTGACCTGAGGATTCGAAGTGAATATGCTTGTTCATGTTTGATTCCTTTCCTTGTTTTTACATAGGTTCCAAACTCAAACAGGGTACCCTGTAGGGAAAATAAAGGGGAATTTTCACAAAAGACTCAATTAGACGATGGCGACTGTTCCGCGAGAAAAGAGGTAAATTCAGTGACGCAAATAGAAAATAGAGGTATCTCGTTTTTACATAGGTCTCGAACGCTTGTATTTGGCATGCTAAAAATAGAGGTACAGGGTTTAATGGGCTCAAACGACCGGTCTGAACGGTGATAATAGAGGTAAATAGGCGCTCAAAAAGGAACCGTGTAAGAAGAGAAAGGTCTTAATCTTTCCGAGTAGCTTTGTTGTAATCAGCCTGTCCGGCCGCAATAACAGCGGTCACGCAAACAACCGTTGCGAAAAGACACAGGCCAGCAATAATGCCGACGATAAACAAAGAAATCGCCTCCTATATATAAGCGAAAATGGTTGTGAATTTACAAGGTTAAGTAACTCAAACGCGCGTAGCGGTACGGGATAGCCGCTGAAAGAGGTTTTACATAGGTCTCAAATTAAGCGCGAACCTATGTTGGAATGCCGTCGGTTTTGGAGGTAAGTGATTTTACATAGGTCTCAAACACTTAAATTTGAGGACCATACAACCCCGTAGGATCGACGTACTTAACATCGTCATATCCCTGCTTTGCTAACTCCATTCCCAGCTTAACAGCCTTAATGAAGTCCTTTTTCGTCGAACAGGTCTCGACCAATTACAGCATCCTCAGGGCATTCATTTAGATTCCATGCCGAAAACACCATATTGTCGTTCTGATCGAAAAGGGAAACGCCAACAGCAAAGTCTAAGTCGTCTGTTTGGTATTCGGCGTTAAATTGGTAGGTCTTCTTCGTCGGAATCACTCCTTGTGATGGAATTGAGAGATAGATAGTTTTACATAGGTCTCAAACCGCCATTATCGAGAGGTCTGGCAATCACTGAGTTTGGAGATGAGTAATTTTGTATAGAACTCAAACGGGCGGTGCGGGATAGTTTTTAGAGGTAGAAAGTTTTGCATAGGCCTCAAACCTGATGGTCTTTATACTCGAACACCGGCAGAGGTTTGGAGGTATTTAATTTTGCATAAATCTCAAACGAGATTGTCTATTTTGCACAGGGCTTAACATAGGTCTCAATAGGTCTCAATCACATATTTTCGTGGAGACATTCATCACCGCAATAACAACGCATCGCAAGTGTACCTTTACTATGACGGTTGATGATTTCACATGCCGCATGCATGGGCATCTCTATAATCCAGAATCCATTGCGGCAATAGCTCTTCGGCGGAAGATAACTAAATTCGAAGAGATCTTGTTTAATAGTCTCAACTTCAGCTTCGGAATCACACATGCTTAAAGGCCAAATGACCAGTGTGTTGCAGTTAGCGAAATTAGACTTTAGATATGAACGAAGCATATCGTCAATGGTTACATGTTCTAATTTCATAATAGCCCTCTTTCTTTAAACGCAACATTTGCTTTGTAATTATTATACCATATTCCAGCGAAAAAGCAAACAATTGTTCGATTTTCGCCGCCTGGACTTATGCAGTTTTTGCATTAGCGAAAGGGAAGTGAGTTGTGATATACTACAGGGTTTGCGTCAAAATCGCTGGTACAGCAGGGGGGTAAGCAGTTCGAAAAGGATCCCAGACTCTTGCCTGCATCGCGCCTCATGCGCTGCCTATGTGCCACTGCATCCTATTCCATTTTGCACTTAGCAGGGTTGATGTTGGTATGGTATAATGCAGGGTTTGGACTCTTTTTAGGGTGATGTTTGATGGTTTTTTAGGGTGACAAATACAAGCAGTAATATTGTAACGCTAAAAAGTCATCAAATGACACGATAAAAAGTGTCGGTAATGAAATCCTCATTACCGGCACTTTTTTATTTGTCCGGGGCCAAAATAGTCCTCAAATAAGAAAGGGAAAAGGAGAACCAAAGGGCAACGGCTGGTACTTTACGCAGTACAATGCAGAAACTGGAGAAGGTAAAGGCTGGCACGGAATAGAGTTTATGCCGGACTGTCTCTTTGAAACGAAATGTGAGGGCGGCGAACCGGAAACAAAGTTCTTTGATGTGAATACCAATGAACCGATCAAGCAGTGGAGTTGGCCGGAACCGCCGGATGACAATGCGTTCACGAACTATGGCTCGCTGGATGAGTTTGTAGCGAATAATTCGCAGAAGGTGTTCCGCATTGTTGACCTCCTCAATGAGATCCGCCTGACAAGCTGCAAAGAAGACATGGGATATGCGTTTTACCCCCTATCCACACCAAATTTTAAAATAGACCATCTCGTCGCAAATCTTGACAAAATTCGCAAAAACCGATACACTATAATAGTTAAAAAGGAATTTCGGCTCCTGCTCTGACGGCGGGAGCCTTTTTGGAGGAAAACCATATGCAACTCACATTATGCTGCCCGACCCTGTTCGGGCTGGAGGGCATCGTCGCGGACGAGCTGCGCTTCGGCGGCAGGCTGACCGACGTACACGCGGAAAACGGTCGCGTGCTGTTCACCGGTGACGAGAACACGCTCGCATGGGCGAACCTGAACCTGCGGTGCGCCGAGCGCGTGCTCATCCGTATCGGCACATTCAAAGCCAAAACGTTCGATCAGCTGTTCGAGGGCGTAAAAGCACTCCCGTGGGAGCAGTTCATTCCGGCGGACGGCGCATTTCCGGTCAAGGGTCACAGTCTGGACTCGGCTTTGCACTCGATTCCGGACTGCCAGAAGATCATCAAAAAGGCAGTCGTATCGCGCCTGGGCGCAAAGTACGGTCAAACCTGGTTTGACGAGATCGGCGGAAAGTATCAGATTCAGTTCGCCATCATGCACGACGTAGCCGAGCTGTACCTCGATACCTCGGGTGCCGGTCTGCACAAGCGCGGCTACCGCGCCAACAGCAACGCGGCGCCGCTCCGTGAGACGCTGGCGGCGGCTATGGTCAAGCTGGCGCGCTGGCGCGGACGCGACCCGTTCCTCGACCCGTTCTGCGGCTCGGGCACGATTGCGATTGAGGCGGCCATGATCGCGCAGCGCCGTGCGCCCGGTCTGCTGCGCCGCTTTGATGCGGAGAAGTGGAGCTGCTTTGACAAGTCGGTCTGGCAGCAGGCGCGCGAGAGTGCGCTCGACCTTGCCCAGCCGGACGCTAAATTCGATATCGTCGGCAGCGACATCGATCCGGACTGCGTGCAGCTGTCCATCGAGAACGCGCGCAAGGCCGGTGTAGCCAACACGGTGTTTTTCGAGCGCGCGGACGCGACCAAGCGCGATTACAGCAATGTGGGCGTACTGTTTGCCAATCCGCCGTACGGTGAGCGTTTGCTGGACTTGCAGCAGGCGGAAAAGCTGTACGCCGACCTCGGCCGAGCGACAAAAAACAGTCCGATGAAGCAGTATCTGCTTAGTTCGGACCCGCTGTTCGAACGTTGCTACGGCCGCAAGGCGGATAAGCGCCGCAAGCTGTATAACGGCATGATCAAGTGCGAGCTGCATATGTATTTTAAAGACCCGTCTGCATCGAACAGGGGAGAGAATAAGCACTCCGACCGACCGTCTGCTAAACGGCCGGCAAAACGCTGAGCGCTATAGGGCACTGTTCATAATTTGTTCAGAAAATTTTTGTGAAAATTCCGGATTACCCCCTTGCATATTGCGGCTCCTTGGTGTAAGATAATACTCGAAGTTAGCACTCGGGTAATTTGAGTGCTAACCCCCAACATTGTAAAATCTTATTTTTCATAGGAGGAATCCATTATGAAGCTCAAGCCCCTTTGCGACCGTGTAGTTATCAAGATGGTCGAGGCGGAGGAGACCACCGCAAGTGGCATTATTCTTACCGCATCCGCACAGGAGAAGCCCCAGGTTGCTGAAATTATCGAAGTAGGCCCGGGCGGCGTTGTTGACGGCAAGGAAATCAAGATGGAAGTTCAGAAGGGCCAGAAGGTCATCACCGGCAAGTACACCGGCACCGAGGTTAAGCTGGACGGCGAGAAGTATATCATCGTTCGTCAGAGCGACATTCTGGCAATCGTAGAGTAATTTTCAGGAGGTAATTCATCATGGCTAAGCAGCTTATTTACGGCGAGGACGCGCGCAAGGCTCTGCAGCGCGGTATTGATCAGCTCGCTGATACCGTTAAGGTAACCATCGGTCCGAAGGGCCGCAACGTTGTACTGGATAAGAAGTACGGCGGTCCGCTGATCACCAACGACGGTGTTACCATCGCTAAGGAGATCGAGCTGGACGACGCTTTCGAGAACATGGGCGCACAGCTTGTTAAGGAAGTTGCCACCAAGACCAACGACATCGCAGGCGACGGCACCACCACCGCTACCGTTCTGGCGCAGGCTTTCGTTCGTGAGGGTCTGAAGAACGTAGCAGCAGGTGCAAACCCGATGGTAATGCGCCGCGGTATCTCCAAGGCAGTCAAGGCTGCTGTTGCAGCGATTGCTGAGAACTCCAAGAAGGTTGACGGCACGAACGACATCGCCCGTGTAGGCGCTATCTCCTCCGGCTCCGACGAGATCGGCACCCTGATCGCAGAGGCTATGGAGAAGGTTTCCACCGACGGCGTAATCACCGTTGAGGAGTCCAAGACCGCTGAGACCTACTCTGAGGTTGTTGAGGGCATGCAGCTCGACCGCGGTTATATCACCCCCGTATATGTGCACCGACACCGAGAAGATGGAAGCAAACCTGGATGACGCTCTGGTGCTGATCACCGATAAGAAGCTGTCCAACATTCAGGAGCTGCTGCCGATCCTCGAGCAGGTTGTTAAGGCTGGCAAGAAGCTGCTGCTCATCGCTGAGGACGTTGAGGGCGAGGCTCTGTCTACCCTGATCGTAAACCGTCTGCGCGGCACCTTCACCTGCGTAGCTGTTAAGGCTCCGGGCTTTGGCGATCGCCGCAAGGATATGCTCCGCGACATCGCAATCCTGACCGGCGGTACCGTAATCTCTGAGGAGGTTGGTATCGAGCTGAAGGACGCTACCATGGATATGCTGGGTTCTGCCCGTCAGATCAAGGTAACCAAGGAGAACACCACCATCGTTGACGGTGCAGGCGACAAGCAGGCTATCGCAAACCGCGTTGCTGAGATCCGCGGCGCAATCGAGCGCACCACCTCTGACTTCGACCGTGAGAAGCTGCAGGAGCGTCTTGCCAAGCTGTCCGGCGGCGTAGCCGTTATCAAGGTCGGCGCACAGACCGAGGTCGCCATGAAGGAGAAGAAGCTCCGCGTTGAGGACGCGCTGAACGCGACCCGCGCAGCTGTTGAGGGGAAGGCATCGTAGCAGGCGGCGGTGTAGCTTATGTAAACGCTATCGCAGCGGTTGAGGCTCTGGCTGCAGAGGCAACCGGCGATGAGAAGACCGGTATGCAGATCGTTGCACGCGGTCTGGAAGCACCGATGAAGCAGATCGCTGCCAACGCAGGCATCGAGGGCGCAATCGTTGTTGATAAGGTAAAGCACGCTGACAAGGTTGGCTACGGCTTTGACGCTGCAACCGAGACCTACGGTGACATGATTGCAAACGGCATCGTTGACCCGACCAAGGTAAACCGTTCCGCACTGCAGAATGCAGCATCCGTTGCTTCGATGGTCCTGACCACCGAGAGCCTGATTGCTGATAAGAAGGAGCCGGTTCCGGCTGCTCCGGCTGCTCCGGATATGGGCGGCGGTATGTACTAAGAAGTACCCCAAAACGCTGAAAACACTGGGGATTTCAAGGGTTAAAAGGAAAATTTGTGATAATCGTCAGTGGAAAAGCATCAGATATGTGTACAAGGCCGACGCCTGCATTTTGCAGGCGTCGGCCTTTTTCCGTTGTCGAAAAATTACAGATGCAAATGTGCTTGATGGATTCTTCAAGAGGCTTGAGATTTACCGGAAATGAAAACAGAGCGCTTCACAGCAGTGAAACGCTCTGTTTTGTATGAGTATCATCGGATTTGCGTGCGCCGGAGCTTCATGCTGTATTGCTCAGAAATCCGGATGAAGCAGTTCCGCGGCAGCCGGAGATTATTCGTACAGCGGGAACTTCTCGGTGAGTGCCAGAACGCGTGCGGAAATCTCGTCCTTCTTCTCATCGTAGTGATAGATGCAGTCTGCAATGCAGTCCGCGATGACCTTCATCTCTTCCACGCCCATGCCGCGGGTCGTAGCGGCCGGGGTGCCCAGACGAACACCGGAGGTGATGAACGGGCTGCGCTTCTCGCCCGGAACGGTGTTCTTGTTGGCGGTGATGTGAACCGAATCCAGACGCGCCTCCAGATCCTTGCCGGTGCACTCCTCGTCGGTCAGATCAACGAGCAGCAGGTGATTGTCGGTGCCGCCGGAAACCAGCTTGACACCGCGTGCCTGCAGCTGTGCAGCCATAGCCTTGGCATTCTCGACGATCTTGCGTGCGTACTCCTTGAACTCCGGCTGCAGTGCCTCACCGAAGCAAACCGCCTTGGACGCGATAACATGCTCGAGCGGACCGCCCTGGGTGCCCGGGAATACAGCGGAGTTAATGCGCTTTGCCAGAACAGCGTTGTTGGTCAGGATCAGGCCGCCGCGCGGACCGCGAAGCGTCTTGTGGGTGGTGGTGGTAACAACGTCAGCATACGGCATCGGGTTCTGGTGCTGACCGCCGGCAACCAGACCGGCAATGTGCGCCATATCGACCATCAGGTAAGCGCCGTAGCCATGTGCGATCTCGGCCATTTTCTCGAAGTCGATGGCACGCGGATATGCGGATGCACCTGCAACGATCAGCTTCGGGCGATGCTTCTTGACAGCCTTCTCAAGCTCAGCGTAGTCGATGAAGCCATCCTCGTTTACGCCGTAGGAAACAAAGTGGTAGTTCTTGCCGGACTGGTTGACCGGAGAGCCGTGGCTCAGGTGACCGCCCTGAGACAGATCCATACCCATAACAGTGTCGCCCAGATCGAGCAGAGCGAAGTAAACCGCAAGGTTGGCCTGTGCACCGGAGTGCGGCTGAACATTCGCATACTTTGCACCGAACAACTCACATGCGCGCTTGATTGCGATGCGCTCTACCTTGTCAACAAATTCACAGCCGCCGTAGTAGCGCTTGCCGGGAAGACCCTCAGCGTACTTATTGGTCAGCACGCTGCCCATAGCAGCCATAACGCCGGGAGAAACGATATTTTCGCTGGCGATCAGCTCGATATTCTGGCGCTGACGGTGCAGCTCCTCGTTCATCGCACTGCCCAGCTCGGGGTCGATCGACTGGATCATACCGATGGAATCCATCATTTCTTTGTACATTTGAACTACCTCCAAGCTTTAGTAGTATAAAGTTCTCTTTGACTATACCATTGCCCTTCTAAAAAGCAAGTCGATTTTACGAAAAATATAACCAAAAATGAAGGATTGTAAAAAGCCTCCTGCAAAAAATAAAAAAGGCAGGCTGCCCTGCCTTTGCTCAGATGTTCTGATAGAACAGTCCGTCCCTCGTGCAGTACCACAGCAGCATACCGTGCCGAATATAGGGCAGACGCACGTCTAATCCCCATTCCGGGTACTGCTTTTTGACGATCATCGTGTCTCCGGTGAGAAATGCAACGAACGAGATGTAGTGCTCGCGGTGCATTTCATGCGGTGCGGTGATATACCATTCGCCGTCGCTGTGCTCAATTTGCAGTGCATTTTCCTCGTCCGGTTTGTGCATAACGAGGTTGGTCAATTTTGCACCGCAGCAGGTCACATCTGCGTCATCGGTCGAGAAACAGCAGGTTGCCGCAGGCGGACAGCGGTAAAAACCGCATTTTCTTCATATTGCCGTTAGTCATATCGTTTTCCTCCAGATCGCCTCTCAGCAGGGCTTCGGTGTCCACGCCGAGGGCCTGTGATAACAATGGGAGAAGCGAGATATCGGGGAGCACCGCCGCCGCGCTCCCATTTGGATACCGCCTTGTCGCTGACGCTAAGCTGTTCAGCCAGCGCAAGCTGTGTCAGTCCCAGTTTTGTCCGCATTGTACGGATTAGTCTGCCGGTTTTTACCTGATCCATTCGGATCACCTCCCTTGCGTTCTATTATACGGAAAACGGAGGAGAATACAATGAACGCTCCGTAGAGTTGCGGAAAATTGAGAATGGAGAATTAACGTAAGAGCGAACCTGCGGCATCCTGCTCCCAAACTTATCGGGAACACTTTTTCCGCTCGTTTATAGCGGTTTTTCTGCACGTTTTTTAATTTGTTTCACTTACTCTTTGGCGCTCTTATCTCCACTGTTTCCGGGTGCTCCAGTGCCGTATGTGGTAATCTATGTGGTCAAAAAACGCTTCCCGCCCGGTTTCCGGTGAACTGTCACCGGTGTCGGGCGGGAAGCGTTTTGTGTTTCAGACCGTCTGCATTGTAACTCTGAGCAGGCAGTTGTGCAAGTTGTTTCTACGCAGACAGCAACTCAAAGGTTGAGCCGCAATAGACAAAGAATAACCTCACACATTTGCCTTCTGGAGATAAAACTCACTCTCCTCCGCAACTCGCGTCACAAAATCATACTCCGGCCGCGTTGCCTTTGAGGGCGAAATATTGTAACGCTTAAACACCGAACGAAAATATGCGAAGAACGCTCTGTCCTCCTCTGTCATCGGGGCACCCAGCCGTTCTCAGCACCATG
>VOFJ01003368.1_pt1 | contig 17827 bp, 31 predicted proteins | sample 5384081 | NCBI WGS metagenome assembly VOFJ01 (sample SAMN12384729, study PRJNA508395) | human gut metagenome | isolation source: healthy gut I | host: Homo sapiens
CTATAAGCCTGAGAAGAAACTTCCATAGTTACATATGGAATATCATTTTCCTTTGCCTCAGCAAATAATTCCTGAAGCTTAAGTGACTCCAGGTGTAGTATTTTTCAGCTTCTTTATGAACAGTTCCGCAATATGTTTCATTTGTTGAAATGATACCTGTCTCTTTTTTGGCATTGGCATCACAGATACTGTGAATCATATATGTAGTAGTTGTCTTACCTGCAGTTCCTGTAATTCCTGTAAGGAAAAATGACTGTGATGGTCTGTCATAAAAATGTATTGCAAGTACTGAAAGTGCCTTTGTAGCACTGTTTACCTGTACAAATGGAACTATATCAACATATTCGTCATAATATTTTTTTCTGAAACAAATCCTACAGCTTTGCTTTCAACGGCCATCTTAAGGTAATCATCCTTAAATGCAACACCTTTACATATGAAAAAAATGTCTTATCATCTACATTTCTTGAATCATAAGTAAGCTTCTCAATAACTGTATTGTCATCATCTTTTTATATTAGTAGTGATTAGTAATTTATATTTCTTTAAAATCTGCTTTATCTCGGAAAGCGTAAGTGAATAACTCATTTTATTGTTCCTTTTTATTGTGAATTTCAAGCGCCTTATCAAGTATTTTATGTGCACATCTTATCTTAGACATAAGTGGAAGTGCCTCTTCGTCATAATTTTAAGGATAGTTACCTGATTTGTATCATGTGCAAATCCTGCTCCCGGTGTGCTTATGCAGTTGGCAACGATTAAATCAAGATTCTTAGTGGAAAGCTTTCTTCTTGCATTTGGAAGAACCTCTTCACTTTCCATTGCAAAGCCGCATACTACCTGTTTTCTGTTTTGGCATTGCCAATAGTCTTAAGAATGTCAGGAGTTCTTTCAAGTAAAATCTGACCTGAAGCATTTTCTTTTTTTTTATCTTCTGATCTGAAACAGTAGCAGGAGTAAAATCTGCAACTGCAGCGGCTAATACAATAATATCAGCATCGCATCACTTCTGTCAGTTACTTCGTTGAACATTTCCATTGCACTTGTAACATTTATCGTTTCAGCATACATAGGAGGCTTAAGTTCTGTCGGTCCGCTGACGACGAGTTACCTTGGCGCCTCTTGCAATAGCTGCGCTTGCAATGGCATATCCCATTTTACCTGTAGAATTGTTGGAAATAAATCTTACAGGATCGATTTTTTTCTCTTGTAGGGCCTGCATTTACAAGAACGTGGAGCTGACACATATCCTTTGGAGCACTGATAAATGCAGTAATTGCCTCAAGAATTTCTTCTGGCTCACGAAGTCGTCCGTTGCCACGTGTACCGCATGCAAGTCGGCCGCTGTCAGGCTCTATAATTTCAAAACCGTATTCTCTTGCTTTCTTAATATTGTCCTCAGTAATAGGATTGTTCCACATTTTAGTGTTCATTGCAGGTGCGATAAGCTTTTGGACAGTCACATGCCAGAACAGTTGTAGTAAGCATATCATCTGCAATTCCGTGAACTAACTTTGGCAATTACATTGGCTGTCGCAGGTGCAATAATAACCAGGTCCGTGCTGTCGGAAAGAGATATATGTTCTGTAGAAAATTCATGATTTCTGTCAAATGTATCAGTAATTGTACGGTTGCCTGTAATGGCATCAAATGTTGTAGGAGTGATAAATTCTCTCGCGTTTTCAGTCATAATTACAGTGACATTTGCATGCTGCTTAACCAGTAATGAAGCCAGATTAGCTGCTTTATATGCCGCAAATTCCACCCGTTACACCGAGTAAAATATTTTTTTTTCCTTTTAGCATATTTCACCTCCCGATAAAAATAGCAGGCAATGTTATTGCCGATAAATGTTGCATTAAATCTTATAAACTAACTTTTTTAAAATTAATTCTCTTCAGTTGTTTTCGAAATTCTTTTTGCTGCATCCTTAAGAAGCTTTATAATAGGCAGCTTCTGAGGACAAACATGTTCACATCCGCCGCAGGCAATACATGCACTTGCCTTAGAATGTTCACCTACAGTAAACATTGTCACGCATTTGCTCCATATTGCTCATACCGGATAAAACAACAGCTACATTTTCATTTTCTGCTGCGTATCTGATTGCGTAGCTGGCGTTAGACATATGTGTGTTTTCAGCCTGGTTAACCTCATCAAATGCCTTCTGAGCATCTGCAGGAAGCTTAACGAGATTTCCACCATTTACAGGCTCCATAACGATTATAGGTTTATTGTGCTTATGGGCAACTTCATATGTTTTTTCTGCTTTCAATTGTAGGATTTTCCATATCCATATAGTTGTACTGAATCTGTACAATTTCGATTTCAGGATATTCTGTAAAAAATCTTATCAAGAAATTCAGCCTTGTCATGGAAAGAGAGTCCCACATGCTTTACCTTGTCTTCTTCTTTTATTGCAAGTTCAGACTTTCCATCCAGATATCCATGGGCAGTATCAAAATAGTTAAAAAAACCGTTATCTATAAAGTAATCAACCATTTCTTTTTGTTGTTTCAATGTCAACATCCTTGCCATTCATAGGAAGGCGCATCATACCAAACCCCAATTTTTTTATTTATTTTTAAAAAAATATCATTCATTTCAAAAAGCCCCGTTGATTTGTTTGTTCAGAATATTATAACACATATACAAATATAATCTGTAAAAAGGGCCTTAAATTCAAAAATGAAATCATGTTTAAATTCGCTTGAAATTGCATTTGAATTCAAAATTAAATCATGTTTAAAATACACATAAAATGGGTATTTTATGCATAAAATTTAGACAAAATCAAAAAAAAAATAAAAATTATGTTGACGGATTGCATTTTATTTAATACAATACGACCCATAGACAAGACAAGGGCATCTGACATTAATTATATTCGAGACAAGTATAGTTAATCGGAGGATACCATTATGGCAAGATTTACATTACCTAGAGACATCTACCATGGAAAAGGCGCTTTAGAGCACCTTAAGGAACTCAAAGGTACAAAAAGCAATGATTTGCGTTGGTGGTGGCGCAATGAAGAGAGGCGGTTTCTTACAGAGAGCTGAGCAGTATCTTAAGGAAGCCGGCATGGAAGTTAAGATCTTTGAAGGTATCGAGTCTGACCCATCAATTGAGACAGTTATGAAGGGTGCAGCAGTTATGGAAGAATTTGGTCGGACTGGATCGTTGCTATCGGTGGTGGTTCACCTATCGACGCAACAAAGGCTATGTGGATCAAGTACGAATATCCAGATATCGAATTCAAAGACATGTGTAAAGTGTTCGGACTTCCTGAGATGCGTAAGAAGGCTCATTTCTGTGCCGTTTCTTCAACATCAGGTACAGCTACAGAAGTTACAGCTTTCTCAGTAATCACAGATTACTCAACAGGTACAAAGTATCCAATCGCTGACTTCGAAATTACACCGGACGTAGCTATCGTTGATCCAGAGCTTACACACACACTTCCTAAGAAGATGGTTGCATTCACAGGTATGGATGCTTTTTAACACATGCTATTGAAGCGTATGTTGCTACAGCTAAGAGCCCATTCTCAGATCCACTTGCAATTCATGCAATTGAAATGATCCAGAATAACTTAGTTAGATCATACAACGAAGATATGGTAGCAAGAGACGAAATGCACTATGCACAGTGCCTCGCAGGTATGGCATTTTACAAATGCTTTACTTGGTATCGTTCACTCACTTGCTCATAAGACAGGTGCTGTATTCCAGGATTGCGGTGCACACATCGTTCACGGTGCAGCTAATGCTATGTACCTTCAAAAGGTAATCGCCTTCAACTCAAGAGATCTTGAAGCTAAGAAGAGATATGCTACAATTGCTGATTACATGCACTTATCAGGTGCTAACGAAGACGAGAAGGTTGCATCACTTATCAAGGCTGTAAGACAGTTCAGCATCGATATGAACATCCCTCGTGGTATCAAGTTCTATGCTGCAGATGGTACTCCAGCTGAGCAGGGCTTCGTTCCAGAAGAAATCTTCCTTGAGAGATCAAGATCAATCGCTGAGAGAGCTGTTGAAGATGCTTGTACAGGTTCTAACCCACGTAGCGTTTCTGTTGATGAGATGGAAAAAGTTCTTAAGGCTTGCTACTACGATACAGAAGTAGATTTCTAATTTAATTATATAGACATTAATAAATTTGGATAAAGTATTTACTAACAATACCGACTACAGTTAGTCATTTAAGTTAATAAATAAGTAAAATATGGATATTAGAGTAAGTTACTGGTATACTACCCGTAACTTACTTTTTTAAGGATTTATCTAATGTATCAGGTAAAGTCTTACGATTAAAAAGTAACAGAAAGGGATAAGATGACAATAAAATGACGGAAAACAATATTTTTAAGATATTTATAAAGTATACCTCATTTAATGTATTGGGAATGATTGCTCTTTCCTGTTACATTTTTTTGGATACGTTATTTATATCCATGGGAATCGGTATTGATGGACTGACTGCCATCAATCTGGCCCTGCCTATATTCAGCCTTGTAAATGGCTCCGGTCTTATGATCGGTATGGGTGGAGGTACAAAGTACACCCTGGCGGTAAGTAGAGGGAAGCAGCAAGAGGGAAATAAGATATTTACAAATACTCTGTATATGACAGCCATATTTGGTATTGTGTTTGTTATTCTTGGTATATTTTTCTCAGGAAATATAGCGACACTTCTCGGAGCTGACGAGCAGGTTATGGCTAACACTGAAATATATTTAAAAATGCTTCTGATTTTCTCACCTGCATTTATTTTAAATAATATTGTACAGTGCTTTGTAAGAAATGACGGTGCGCCTCATTTATCAATGATAGCCATGATTGTAGGAAGTATGTCTAACATGTTCCTCGACTGGTTATTTATTTTCCCATTTGGTATGGGAATGTTTGGTGCGGTACTTGCCACATGTTTGTCACCTGTTTTCAGTTTAATTTTAACAATGCAGTATTTCATAAGAAAGAAAAATACTTTCCATGTTGTTAAAACAAAGATTTCAGGTAAGGCTATTGGAGGTATTATTGCCAGTGGTTTCCCATCATTTTTAACGGAAATCTCTACAGGTATAGTTCTTATTGTATTTAACTTCCTGTTTATGGAAATCGCAGGTAATACGGGAGTTGCGGCATATGGTGTAATTGCAAACCTCTGGTTTATTGTTGTTTCAATGTTTACCGGTATTTCACAGGGTATGCAGCCAATCATGAGTCATAACTACGGTAAGGGTAAGTATGGCAATGTAAATAAGATCCTTAAATACGGACTTATACTTATGGGAACATTTGCGGCTGCCATATATGCAGTTATGTTCTTCGGATCAGAATATGTTGCAGCAATATTTAACAGCGAACACAATGAAACATTGCAGTATATTGCAGAAGAGGGATTGAAATTATATTATATTGCCTGCCCGTTTGTAGGATTTAATATAATTATTTCAATATTCTTTACTTCTACAGAATATCCTGTTCCTGCACATATCATATCTATCTTAAGAGGATTTGCCCTTATTATTCCAATGGCATTTATTATGTTATTTGCTGGTGGAAGAATAGGACTCTGGATGGCATTCCCTGTTACGGAAATGATAGTTACGGTTATAGGAATTATCCTGTACATTATGAGAAACAGGAAATTAAAAAGAACATATATAATAGAAGAAATTAAATATTTATTCTTATTGCGGAATATATTGAGAGGGCTTAAACAGGCCTTTTCAGTATGTTCCGCTTTTGTTTCGTTTTTTAATCCCTACTATAAATATTAATTATATAAGTTTTTAGTGGATTTTTTTATTTCATGTGTAGTATTATAATTAATACATATAACACATATATAATAAATATGTTATTAAAAATAAACGGGTGAGCATATGATAGATAAATTTCACACACATAGAAATATAATAGGCTTTGATGAAAATGGTGTATCAGTTATTATCCACAAGGCGGATGCACATCACGAACATGACCATGAACATGAGCATAGTCATGACCACGACCATGAACATGACGGTAATAAAAAGCTTATGGAAATGACCATGTTCATAATCCAAATGTAAAAATACAGAGAATATGAAACTGATGATTCAGCAGATACAGATTTCATAAAAGGATTATATGGAAGCCATTGCTGCATATAAGAAGACATTTCCTACAAGGAATGAGGTAATTGAAAAAGACACCGGACCCTGCAATTAAGGATATGCTTGAGTATGAAAAAGAGCAGGGCATTGAAAATATATTTGACAGATTTGACAAGCAGAAGCCACATTGTAGCTTTGGTCTTGCGGGAACATGTTGTAAAGCATGTAACATGGGTCCTTGTAAGATTACTGCCAAGTCACCTAAGGGAACTTGTGGTGCCGATGCGGATACTATCGTTGCAAGAAACCTTTTAAGAGGAGCGGCAGCAGGTGTTTCACAGCACGGAATGCACGCAAGAGAGGTTATTCTTTTCACTTAAATGGGCAGCTGAGGGTAAACTCGATTTACCTATTATTGGAAAGCAGAAGGTTATTGACGTTGCAAATTCATTTGGCATTAAGACTAAGAGAAGACAGTTTAACAACATTGCAAAGGATGTTGCAGATGTTCTTTTAGATGATTTATCAAATACAGATCCAAACAGAGAATACAAGACTCTTGAGGCACTTGCTCCGCCTGAGAGAAAGAAAATCTGGAAGGATCTCGGTCTTATTCTATTAGTGCATATCATGAAGTATTTGAAGCCTTCCACAAATCAGGTGTAGGTACTGATGCGGACTGGAAGAGCCTTATGGAAGAATTCCACCGTTGTGGATTAGCATTTACATTTTCAGGCGTTATGGGCTCATCAATTGCAACAGATGCATTATTTGGTGTAGGTGACAGAGTAACAGGTAAAGTTAACTTGGGAGCTCTTGAAGAAGGATATGTAAATATCGCACTTCACGGACATTTACCAACTCTTGTAAGTAAGATTGTAGAGACAGGACAGAGCGAAGAGCTTGTTAAGCTTGCTAAGGAAAATGGAGCAAAGGGCATTAAGTTTTATGGAATCTGCTGTTCATCACTTGCTGCAATGTACAGATACGGCGGAGTTATTCCTCTTTCAAATGCAGTTTCAGCAGAGCTTGTTATTGCTACAGGTGCTATCGACCTCTGGATTGCGGATGTTCAGGACGTTTATCCTGCAATCATGGATGTTGCAAACTGTTTCCATACAAAGGTAGTTACAACAAGTGAGTCAGCAAGACTTCCTGGTGCTGAGAGAATCGAATATGATCATTACCACAGCAACATTGATAAGACAAATGAAATAGCAAGAGAAATCGTTTTAAAGGGAATTGAAAGATTTAAGGAAAGACAGGAGAGAGGCGTTCAGGTACACATTCCTAATGTAGAAGTTACTGCAGAAGTTGGCTTCTCACTTGAGTACTTAAGCCGTCGTTTCAAGGGTATCGGACCTGTTACTGAGGCCATCAAATCAGGAAAAATACTTGGTATCGTAAATATGGTTGGATGTAACAATCCAAAGGTTCCATTTGAAAGATGTATCATTGATGTGGCAGAGGAGCTTATTAAAAATAATGTACTCGTACTTACAAATGGCTGTGCATCATATCCTCTTATGAAGATGGGATTCTGTGAAAAGGGCGCAGGCGATAAATTTGCAGGCGAAGGCCTAAAGGAATTCCTTGAGGGTGATCTTCCACCTGTATTACACGTTGGAGAGTGTATTGATAATACAAGATCTTCAGGAATTATGGCTACAATTGCCAGAGAAATGGGAGTTCCAATCGCAGATATGCCATATGCATTTACATCTCCTGAATGGTCAAAATGAAAAGGCCATTGATGCGGCTTTTAGGGTTTCCGTTTACTTGGTATTAATTCATATCACTGTGTTGAACAGCAGGTTTACGGTTCAAGAAATGTAAGTGAATATCTTAAAGAAGGAAGCTTAGAACTTCTCGGATCTAAAATGGTTGTAAAACATGGATCCAAAGCTTCTTGCTAAACAGATTTTTAGATGACATGAGAGAGAGCAGAAAGAAGCTCGGATGGGATAAATAATACGATAATGGGGTAATCCTCAGTCGTTGACAATATATAGATAAAATACTATCATATAAACAAATATTTGTATGATAGTATTTTTTTGGTGAATTTTATGGAAAAGAGAGTTTACGCCTCAATAGATTTAAAATCATTTTATGCCTCCGTTGAATGTGTTGAACGGGGGCTTGATCCATTTGATGCAAATCTTGTTGTTGCGGACTCTTCAAGAACAGAAAAAGACCATTTGCCTTGCTGTTTCACCGGCTCTTAAATCATATGGAGTTCCCGGCAGACCGAGATTATTTGAGGTTATAAGCACCATAAAAAGCATATAATGGCAGAATAAGAAATATGACAGAGACATCTGCATTTAAGTCAGTTGTAGACAGTGATCCGGGTATCGGTCTGGAGTTTATTGCTGCGAAACCCAGAGGAATGTCTTTTTATATATGAAGAAAAGTGCGGAAATTTATAACATTTACCTCAAATATGTTTCTTCAGATGATATATTTCCATATTCCATAGATGAAGTATTTATGGATATTACGGATTATCTGAACTATTACAACATGAGCGGATACGATTTTGTCCGTAAAATGATGAATGATGTATATGAGACTACGGGAATTACAGCGACTGCAGGTATAGGCGACAACATGTATTTAGCTAAGATTGCCATGGATATCAGAGCCAAGCACATGAAGGCCGATAAAAAGGTTTGAGAATAGCAGAGCTTACGGAACGCTCATTCAGAGAGGAGCTCTGGGGATATAAGCCTCTTACGGCATTTTGGGGAATCGGTAGAGGTTATGCAGAAAAGCTTGCTCATGTGGGATTATATACAATGGGCGACATTGCCAGATGTTCAATCGGTAAGGAAAATGATTTCTATAATGAAGATTTACTCTATGATTTATTTGGTGTAAATGCTGTCTGAGATTTTTAATAGATCACGCCTGGGGATATGACCCATGTACCATAAAAGATGTAAAAAGCAATATAAGCCTCAGAGTAAGAGCGTGAACAGTGGTCAGGTTTTACAGTGTGCATATGACAATACAAGAGCGGAGATTATAGTCCGTGAGATGGCGGAAAATCTGTCATATGAACTTATGAAAAAAGAAGCTTATGACAAAGAAAATTGTCCTTATGGTTGGATATGACATCGACAATATGGATATACTGGATGATTCATATGAAGGTGAAATCGTAAAGGACAGATACGGCCGGTTAAAGCCTAAGCATTCAAGAGGAACTGCCAATCTGGATGAATATACATATATATCTTCAGATCTTATAGATGCATTTGTTAAGCTGTATCATACAATTACTGACAGCAGGCTTCTTATACGCCGTCTGACTCTGGTTGCGGATGATGTAATAAATGAAGATGAAGTAAAGAATATTCAGAAAAATACCAGAAAACAGCTTTCTTTTTTTCGATGACTTTGATTTGAGTTGTGGTAACTCAGAAGACAGTGCAGAATACAGTGGAAGTACCGTTAATAAAGATAATGATAAATCGTCTGCAAATGTTGATGAAAAAGCCGATAATAAATCTGCTTTAAATACTGCTAAAAAAACAGATGGTAATGTCAGTGGTAAAAGCAGGCTATAATGTTAATAACCAGACTGATACCGGCTCGGTGATTACAATAAAAATCCGAGAAATGGCATAAAAACAAAATCTGCAGCTGTTTCTTCAAAAGAAAACGCTCGTAAGGATAAAAATAATAAAGACATTAATGTGGAATGCGGTAAAGCTGACTCAAAGAGAAACTGAAAAGGCTTCAGAGTACACTTTTATCTTTGAAAAGCAAATATGGAAGTAACATACTTGTAAAAGGTACAAGTTTGGAAGAAGGAGCTACGGGAATGGAGCGAAATGGCCAGGTGGGTGGCCATAAGGCGTAAAAAGCAGGAATATATCATGCCGGAAACATGAAGTATATGCCTAAAGTGCACGCCTAAAATATATATTCACAGTATGTTGAAAAAATAGTAATAAAGACGATATATGAAAAACGATAACAATTTAAATTTAACAAATAATTATGATGACATCATCGATTTACCCCATCAGGTCTCAAAGAAGCATAAGAGAATGGATGTTAGCGAAAAGAGCGGCACATTTTATGCCATTTTCAGCGTTAAAGGGATATGACAGTTTACTTTCTGATACTAAGAAAAAGTAATGATGATATGATTAATAATGAAATAGAGCATGAGGAAATAGACTCAATCTGACACAGGCAGAGTATGGCTGTTGTAGTCACAGTCAGCTTTGTCGTCTGAGGTTTTAAAGGATAAAAAATGATTGGTATAATAGCTGCATTTGCCCATAACAGGGTAATAGGAAATAATGGAATAATTCCATGGAATATTCCGGGAGAACAGACGCTGTTTCGTGAACTGACTACAGGTAATATAGTAGTTATTGGCAGAAGAACCTATGACGAAATAGGCAGACCACTTCCAAACAGAATTACCATAGTAATTTCAAAGTCCAGGGAATACAGCGGGGAAATCTCTACACTGTAGATACATTGGATGAAGCCGTAAAGCTCGCATCAGATATAGCGCCTGATAAGGATATTTATCTGTCAGGTGGAAGTTCAGTGTATAAAGGAAGGACTTGAGCTTGCTGATGTGCTTTACCTGACGGAAATAGATCTGGATGTGGAAGGAGATACATTTTTCCCTGAGATTTGTGAAGAAAATTATATTAAAACCATGATAGGAGATGTTACCGGAGATATTCCGTATAAACAATATAAGTATGAAAGAATCAGATGATTCGCCATGTAAATCATTTTTTCAGGCCTTGCACTGTCGGGGCTTTTTTATTTTGGTCACATATACTCCAATCATCCCCTGCCAAACTTGAAAAAACCATTAAAGGTTGTATACTGAAAAACGATATTAATCATGAACGTTTAATTTACTGAAGATATTAATTAAGCGGTTTATTAATTGTATAAAAAGATAAAAAGTTACTTATTAACAATTAAAAAGTAAAATACTAAACTATAAAAATACAGACTACAGATAAATATTTATTGCATATAAACGGGGGTGTGCTTATGGAAAATGTAATTTTAAAAGCAAAAGACGGTACAGATCTTGCATTATCAGTATATGAGGTTCCAAATGCCAAAGGAGTCGTTCAGGTTATCCACGGAATGATGGAGCACAGGGGAAGGTATGAGAGACTTGCCCTTGAATTAAATAAAATAGGATATACCGTTGTTACTTCAGATTTAAGAGGACACGGAAAAACGGCTGAAGTTTTGGGGTTTTTCAAAGAAAAAGACGGCCATAATGAGCTTTTTAAGAGATCAGAAAATCATCACAAAATATATTTTCAAAAGACTCAATGTGGATAAAGTAGATATATTTGCCCATTCATTTGGAACAATTATTACAAGAAATCTTCTTCAGACAGAATCTCTTAACTATAAAAGTATAATTCTTTCAGGTTATCCTGCACCCGTAAAAGAATCATCAATGGGAATTGTGATTTCCAACATATTAAGAAAAATTAAGGGTTCAAAAAAAAGCATATTCTCCAATGCTTGAGAAAATGTCAGTAGGTGCATTTAACAACAGAATCGAAAATCCAAGAACAGATGTGGACTGGTTAAGCGCCAATGAGGAAAATGTGGATAATTACATAAATGATCCATATTGCGGAAATGGTTTTACTGTTTCAGCATTCAACGATTTATTTAGACTCGTAAAAAAATATGAGAGATCCTAAGCGCTATATAAATGTAAATGCAACTCTTCCAATATTATGCATTGGTGGAGCGGATGATCCTTGTATTGGCGGTAAGAGAGGCAGTGACGCTTCAGTTTATTTCTTACGCAAGGCGGGATTTGAAAATGTAAAAGAAAAACATTTGAAAATATGAGACATGAAATCTTAAATGTAAGCGTAATAACGAGGACGTTTACAAAACAATTACTTCTTTTATAGAAAAGAATGGATAATTACCTGTAAATATGCAGAAAATATATAGCTGAAATTTAATAGCTTGGATTATATAAGTAGAATTAAACAACTTGGATTCAATAATTTAAAGAAGGTTTATATGGAAAAAGATACAGAAAATGATGTAATAAACCCAAAAAAAGAAAAATATATTTTGGGAATTGTTTATTACATTTTTTTTAAAATAGGAGCCTTCACATTTGGAGGCGGTTACGCCATGATTCCTATCATTCAGGAAGAAACCGTAACGAAAAAAAGAAATGGATATCTGATGAGGATATTCTGGACGTGGTGGCCATAGCGGAAAGTACACCGGGTCCAATTTCTCTGAACACGTCAACATTTGTGGGGTATCGGACCGCAGGAGTATTTGGTGCATTTTGTGCAACATTAGGAGTTGTATTGCCATCGTTTGGAATAATCGTAGGACTATCATTTTTCGTACTCAGACAGTTTGAAGACATTGAAATTGTAAAATATGCTTTCTGGGGAATTAGAGCAGGTGTACTTGCACTGATTATAAAAGGACTTGTTTCAATGTATAAATCATGCCCTAAAAAAATGTATTTTCGTATGTAATTATGGCAGCGGCATTTGTTGCGGTGGCATTTTTCAATATAAATGTAATTTACATGACAATAGCATGTGCGGCAGCGGGAATTATTTATTCAATAATAGCCGGAAAAGCCGTGAAGGATAAATTACAGTAATGTTTAGAAACAGAGATGAATTATGATATATATTAACTTATTTTTTACATTCCTTAAGATTGGAGCATTTACATTCGGAGGCGGTTACGCAATGCTTCCGCTCATAAGGGCGAGCATTATAGAAAATAACTGGATGGATGAAGACCAGATACTTAACTTTATTGCAGTTAGTGAGAGTACACCCGGACCATTTGCAATAAATGTATCAACATATGTAGGTATGGAAGCAGGGAGGAATATTCGGATCTGTACTTGCAACCTTAGGTGTAGTTTTGCCTTCGTTTATAATTATTCTGATAGTTGCAAAACTTTATGATAAATTTAAAACAAATAAATATGTACAGGGTGCCATGAGTGGCTTAAAACCTGCAGTTATCGGATTTATTGCAACAGCTGTATTATCAACGGGCATAACAGTATTTTTTCCCTACAGGAATTAAACTGGAGGTTATGGGGACATTTGCATTTATAACTTCTGTTATAATATTTGTATCAATGCTGATACTGGCGTTAAAGAAGGTTCACCCGATTATAATAATAGGAATATCTGCAGCGGCAGGAATCGCTTATGGATATTTACAGCCTCTTATTGGATGGTAAGGAGTAATATGAAGAAAAAATGTGTCGGAATTTTAACAAGTGGTGGTGATGCACCGGGCATGAATGCGGTTCTCAGAGCTGCAACTAGAGCATGCCTTGCATATGGTATGGATGTAAGGGCAATAATAAGAGGTTATAGTGGCTTACTAAAAAGAATATGTGGATTTTGATATCCGCTCAGTAGCTGAAATCATTAACAATGGCGGTACTATGATTCATACAGCAAGATGTAAGGAATTTGCAACGGAAGAAGGCCTTGCAAAAGCTGCCGAAAACTGTAAGGAAATGGGTCTTGATGCCTTGATAGTAATAGGTGGTGACGGTTCATTTAGAGGTGCACTTGAATTATCAAAGAGAGGAATTCAGTGTATAGGAATCCCTGGAACTATTGATAATGATATTGGTGCATCAGACTATACAATAGGCTTTGATACTGCCATGAATAATGCTGTAGAGATGGCTGATAAAATAAGAGATACCATGACAGCCCATGACAGATGCAGTGTTATAAAGGTAATGGGAAGAAGATGTGGAAATCTGGCCATCGGAGTTGAATTGCCACAGGTGCCACAGGCATACTTATTCCTGAAGTAAAATTTGATTTTGAGAAGGATGTAATCGACAGAATTGAACTTACAAAATCAACAGGTAAGGAACATTTTATTTTTATTGCAGCAGAAGGCACCGAAGGTATTGATAATCTTCATAAAAGAATAGAAGAGCGTACAGGGATTAAATCAATAGAGTGCGTACTGGGATATGTTCAGCGAGGTGGAAGCCCAAGTGTAAAGGACAGAATTATCGGAAGTGAAATGGGAGAGTTTGCTGCAAGACTTCTCAGAGATGGTATCAAAAACAGCAAAATGATTATATACAAAAACGGCAAAGTTGATGAATTAGATCTGGAAGCCGGATTAGCAGTAAAGGGCGAATTTGTCAAGGATTTATATAATTTATCATATGTAATTTCCACATAATTTTATTAAAATATTTAAAATGTATAAAAATATTGCTAAGTAATTACTTTTTTGTTATGATAGAAAACGGGTAATCTAATACCCGCTGTTTATATTTGTTATGACCAAAAAGCGAGTTATAGATTAACTAAATTACAAATTAAAAATAACAAATATGCAGATTGTTACTCTATATTTTGTATTTAAGATTGGGAAAAGGGATAGGTTCTTAATTATGAAAAAATTCAGATTTAACAAGGCGATGGCAATTGCAATCGCAGGTGCTGCAGCAACTATTGGTTTTGCAGGTTGTTCAGGTGGTGGTTCATCTAATAATACAGAGACAACTACAGCAGCTGAAGAGACAACAACAGAATCAGGTAATTCAAGCACTTACACAGAGAATGTGAATAAGTATTCATCAGCTGATGCGGCTTTACAGGCCTTAAAAGATGGTAATGCAGAATACATTAAGGGCGCAAAGACAATTGATACAAGTGAATCAACAAGAGAAGACTTAGCAACTGATGGTCAGAAGCCATACGCTACAGTTATTACTTGTGCAGACTCAAGAGTTCCTGCAGAATTAATTTTTGATACAGGTTTAGGTGAGATCTTTACAATCAGAGATGCCGGTAACGTTATTGGTGATTATGAACTTGGTAGTGTAGAATACATGCAGCAAGTCATTTAGAGACACCTCTTATCGTTGTAATGGGACATACTCACTGTGGAGCTGTTGGTGGCGTTGTTGAGGCTGCTTCAGGTCACGGACATGTTGACAGCAGCGAAGTTTATTTAGGAACTATTCTTTCAACAATTCAGTCATCTGTAGATAAGGCAAGAAGCGATGTTCAGGATCCTGATAATCATACAGATGAAGTAGCAGACAAGGCGGAGCTTTACAACATTGAGAATTCTATCTCAAAGTTAAATGAAAGTGCTACATTAAAGAAGCTTCAGAAGGAAGGCAAAGTTAAGATCGTTGGTGCAAGATACAACATTGAGACAGGTGCCGTAGAATTCTTAGATAACTAATTTTAATATATTTTAGATAATAAATCTCAAGAGATTATACATATTCAGTTTCTATAAAGACCCCTGAGAATGGCAAAGGCCTGACTCGGGGTCTTGTTTTATGCGACAAAACAACTGAAAATGTACAATTGTATACATTTCAATACATCTTTACAGATGTATAAAAACATAGTATCTTCAAAATTACATTACACTTTTATAAATATTAATTTGTTTGCACATTGGTTAAATTTTATAAAAGGAGAACATTATGAGCTTTAAAAAATATTGTATTAGCAGGTGGTGGAGTATTAGGAAGTCAGATTGCATATCAGTCTGCTTACTGTGGTTTTGATGTAACTATTTATTTAAGAAGTGAGGAGTCAGTTGTCAGAGCTAAGCAGAAGATTGACAGACTTCACAACATTTACCTTGCAGAATTAGAGGACTTTAAGTCTAAGCTTGGTAACCCAATCGCTATTAGAATGTTCGGAAAGGGACTTTACCCAAATCCTGAGAATCTTACAGTAGAGAAAATTGATGAACTTAAGGGAAATGCAGTAAAGGCATATGAGAACATCAAGTATGTAACAGATTTAGCAGAGGCAGTAAAGGATGCAGACCTTGTAATTGAGGCAATGGCTGAGAATCCACAGGCTAAGATCGAATTCTATGAGAAGCTTGCAGGTGTATTACCTGAGAAGACAGTTATTGCAACTAACTCTTCTTCAATGCTTCCAAGTGCATTCGCACAGTATACAGGAAGACCTGAGAAGTATCTTTTGCTCTTCATTTTGCTAACAACATCTGGAGAGGCAATACAGCTGAAGTTATGGGCCATGCAGGAACAGAGCAGAAGTACTATGATGCTGTTGCAGAGTTCGCAGGACAGATTCAGATGGTACCTCTTTTAATGAAGAAGGAGCAGCCTGGTTATATCCTTAACTCAATGCTTATCCCATTCTTAAGATCTGCTGAGACATTACTTGCAAGAGAAGTCGCAGATCCACAGACAATCGACTTAACATGGAAGATTGGAACAGGAGCACCAAAGGGACCTTTCGAAATCCTTTGATATCGTAGGTTTAACAACTGCTTACCATATTATTATGAATAGCCCTGATGCAAGTGATCCTGCAACTGATAACGGTAAGATTGCAGCAATCCTTAAGAAGTACATTGATGAAGGTAAAACAGGTATTAATGCCGGAGAAGGCTTCTACAAGTACAACTAATCAGTATTAATTAAGCCAGGAAAACTTCATATATTATACATAAACATTACAATGTATAATATAAATGCAATACAAATTTTATAAACTCTACAAATCTACATAATAATGTGATAGAATAAGTCTAATTATTTAATGGAGGTTTCAGATGATAAGGACTATTATCAATGGCTTCTGTATGGCTATCGCAGATAGTGTTCCCGGAATGTCGGGTGGTACAGTAGCCCTCATTATGGGATTCTATAATGACTTTGTAGGCGGAACACACGATGTTTTCTATGAGCGTGGTCAAAAAGAGAAAGAAAGCATTTAAATATTTAATAAAGCTGGGAAATGGATGGATCGTAGGAATGATCCTTTCCGTTCTCGTTATTACTCATTCATTTGAAAGTAGTGTGTATGTAGTAAGTTCATTATTTATAGGATTTATTGTTGCATCTATTCCGATGTTAATAAGAGAAGAAAAGAAGTCATTCAAGCCATCTGTTGGAGGCTTTATAGCATTAGGTGTAGGTATAGCATTTGTTATCTTAATCACAATGCTTAACAAGCACAGCTTTTCAACCGGTGTGAGCATGAGCAGCATCACATGGGGTAGCGGATTTCTGATATTCTTTGGTGCAATGGCATCTACATCTGCCATGTTCTACCAGGAATTTCGGATCGACAATCCTTTTAATTATGGGATTATATTTACCTGTTATGTCTGTGGAAGAGAGTTACTTAAATTACATCTTTCTTATCTTCCTGGAATGATTATTTTCGCAGCAGGTATTGTAGTTGGAGCGTTATTTATTGTTAAGATAATTGAAATATGTATGGCCAAGTTTAGAACCGTCACAATGTTCTTTATTTTAGGCCTTATGATTGGATCAATCTATTCTATTATTATGGGACCTACAACATTAACAACTCCACAGCCGCCTATAACATTTGCAACATTTAACTGGCTTGCATTTGCAATAGGTGTTGCACTTATATTCGTACTCAATTCTTTGGAAACAGAAGAAATCGTAAATAATACATTTTGTATTTGACATGTAAATGATTTAATAACGACCTCTGAAGGTCAGACTGTATGTAACCTGAATATGGGATACATAAGGCTGATCGACTGAGGTCGTTTTTTATGTTTTATATACTTAATTTGATAAAATTAATCAATTATAGTATATCATTTAATTATTATGTCTTTCTAAAAAACCCCGGTAAACAAGCTGTTTGCGTGGGGTTTATTTTTGTTTTAGTCTGG